>Ga0209367_1001203_pt1 | contig 30951 bp, 19 predicted proteins | sample WorMetLIZISLAND2_FD_187412 | JGI IMG/M metagenome (GOLD analysis project Ga0209367, IMG submission 187412) | Marine gutless worms symbiont microbial communities from Max Planck institute for Marine Microbiology, Germany - Olavius geniculatus... ...
CCAGCGCTGAGGCCGTATCAGCTCGGCCCAATGCGCGTCCCCGAATGTAACCAGAAGGTTACAGGTAGCGGCCATAAAGCCGTAACGGCTATGAAGCCGTAAATAAACGGCTGTAAAGCCGTAAGTAGACGACTATAAAGCCGTAGTCAGCTGTGAAGCCGAAACCAGCGCAAGAGAACTGGTATCGTGTAGCAATATGCCTACACGAATTTGGTCAGCGCTTAGTCGCTCCACGCCTCCAGATTTTAGAAATCCGTCGGGTCATCGGTGCTGAGCCCCACCACCACGGCAAGGAGGCTGACCTCGGTGGGGTGCTCCGTCGCCCAGTTGTCACGAAATTTTGCACGATGATGGGAACTGTGTTCGATCAAATAATCCGTCTAAAATTTCGCGAAGCTCTCTCCCCAAAAAAAAATGGAGGAGCCAAAACATGCAAAATTTGGCCGGATTTCGGACGACTTCAAAGTTCAACGGCAAATATCTCCGGAACGGATGAAGATATTCAAAATCGGACAAGTATACGATTTACCGCATTTTCTCCCGCGTTTGGTCCAGTAATTACGTAGATCTCGGAAGTAAACAATAGCTGCAGCGGTTTTTGTGAGGTCACCCCAAAACACTCCATGTTCAGGTCTTTGTGGATAACGTTAGACACAAAAACATGAAACTAAAGTGTTTTGGGGTGACTTCACATAAGCCGCTGTAGCTATTGTTTGCTTCGGCAGATTTTACTGAAATTTGGCACTGCACATGGCAAAAGATGGGGCATTGTCGATGTAAAATTTTGTCAGAATCAGCTGTTGTTTGTTGGAGTTACACGTACGCAAATGTGCAGTAACACAGACTTGTGTAACGTAATACTGGTAACAGAGATATTTTGTTACCGATATTCAATAATTAATAACTTGGCTAAAAATAATATTGTTTAACATATTTAATGATCACTTTAGCAATGTAGGCCTATTGGGGACTAAGTGTACTAAATGATATTTAGATTCGTTCAGAATTGACAATTTTGTTGTACGATGTCTAGGGGCTTACCTTTTTCCGGACACATGCAGTGTATTGCCATTGCACGATTGTTTGTTTTAAATTCGCTGCTGTTTCTATTACGACAGCAGGCAGTGTAAGATTAAAATGGCAATTTAAACATGTTATTGTCGTCTATTCTACTTCTAGTAGGTCTATTTCTTGTTTAGGTTTTTTTTCTTTTCTCAAAAATCTTTCTCGCCAACCGTCCAGCAAGCGTTTTCTGCTTAATTTATCCCCTTCTGTTAGAACGACAGAAAAACAGGAAATGGAGTTCACTCGCACATTTTGTCTGCTTCAGCGAAAAATATTGTTCATCAGCGATTAGGCTAAGTGCCATTCAACTGCTTGTTATCGCCTAGGTTGATATGCAACAGCAGCGGTAGTGATGAGTGACTGATGCAAATAGGCCTCTAGACAATAACTGGCCACGTGACTGACATCACACAGAATAATTACCTCGAATGAACTATTCATCCAGGTGCGTAATGCTGTGCAGTGTGCACTGTGCTATGCACTACATCTGTATAGTGGTTGTCATCGTAGAAATGAATGCTGTAGGCCTACGGCTACTGGGTTGTTCTTGGGGCGATAGGTCGCCGCTCGTATGTACTCTCCTGCCGCTGAAGAATGGGGTAAATAATTTCAGCGTGTGTCTCTTGATTTAACAGTCTCCAGCTGTTTTTTTCTCTCACACCTAAGCACGCACTACACTCCTTCGAGTTGCTGTAATTGTTAGCCGAGCGTACTTAGGCCTAATTAACGGTTGAACAATTGGAACAATTGGCAATGTTGTCGTCCGTCTGTCGTCCGTCGATCTGTTCGTCTGTCCGTCCCGAAGAGATATGTAGGCCTATTGCGGTAAAACTTTAGCTCATAGGGAAAAACTTTTTGCACGAGTAATTAACCATGTGTACGTGTAGCCGTCTAGTGCAATGGGGACGTTTTAAAATGGGGGGGGTTGTATAATGGGGGGCGAGTAGAAAATTCATATGAAAAACTGGCCATAGGCCTATCTCAGAAACGGTGAGAGATAGGGCTAAGGTTAGTATCAGTCACTAATAGAAAGTGGCATATCGGGTACGCTCTTTCGTGTGAGATGAAAATCATCGACCTTGAATGACCTTGAATTAAGGTCACTGACAACCCAATACGGTCGGCTATCCTAGCGACAGCTGGGCTATTTGTTGTGATTGCAACATTGTGGCTAATTGGTAGCGATCGTGTATGGGTTCAACTCTCGGTCAGGTCGCTGTTGAGTTATGGGTCTGCGGACAGGTGATCCATTTCGGTATAAACTAGCATCAAAGTAAACTCAACCTTCCATCCCTCCGAGGTATAGACCTATCAATTAAGTAGACTAACGGATACTATAAATTGACTGGGGTTAAGGTGGGAGCGTTCACTTTAAATTGTGTCGCGTGGTATTGCGTGATCCATATGGCAGGTGACGCTCCGTTGCCTTGCGATCGGATTCGGTTACCGTCAAGAGCCATATAATGAGGCTTGTGGGTTAGCCAATCAGCATAGCCGGTTGAAGGGTTGCTATGGTAAACACTAGGTTTATTAATACTGGTACCCAACGGTATATTCCAACCTCCCATGCACGTGCAGCTATCAGCGACAGGCTGTGACCCACTTTCTTGGAGTTAGATTGATTGATTGACTGAGTAATTCATCCAATCATCATCCGATTTTGTTGTCCACGTACTTTGGCCTCCGCATGGTCCTGTGATTTGTACAGTCCAAGTGCGAACAGGCAAATTCGAAAGCGTAATAAACTGATTGAGTTACAAATCGGTGGCGCTCTGTGGGCCTATATTGATTCGACTTTGTTAGGCTATAGGAAATCATCGAATGTTCGTTAATTAGACGTCGCCATGGCAAGTTGTGCAGCGAAAAAGCAGGTAGGTGCAGATAGCGAATTGGCGAAATGGGCTATAGCTGGCCAGTAACATATAATACTACTTGACCGGCGCTAATATGGACTGACAAGATAACAAATGAAGTACTACGTCGAATGAATTAATATGAAAGACTTTTCCTTGTATAACAGTATTAAGAAACGGAAACTGTTTTAAGCAGATCACCTGCTATAAGGGGATCTGCAGGAGAGACTATATTACAAATTCTTGAAGGTAAAATGAGTTCACAAACAGCACAAGGAAGACCGAGACGAATTTGGGTTGATGACATCAAAAACTGGACGAGTTCGGACTCGTATGAAGAAAATTAAAAATAATGCACAAAACAGATATAGGCCCTAAATAGAGGGCCTGTCCGGACAGCATATGCGTGTCAACTAGCTTCTGCATCAGAAGACGACAGCTGGTGATGATGATTAGCCTACCGGCAATTGCATGCAGATGTAAGCACATTTTCCTCCCTTGAAATGCAGAAGTTGCAGAAATGTAGCGCAGAGTTAGATGGTATACCAGTAGTTAGTCTAGTTCAATTAACCTGTAGGCTATTAATTGGAGCTTCTCTCAGTTTACTCATTGGCAAATTGTCAAGTAGCCTAGCTATTGTTCACAATAAGCCTATAACGCGAAACTTTGTTTTACATGGTAAAATGCGTCTTTTAATAGGTTTTAAACAAACTAGTTAAGCTTACGGTGCCTGTAAGATTCACTGACTGTAAGAATGATAGCAAATTCAGAAATTCACATCACAGTCACATTCTGTAATCTATTACTTACTGCGTGTTTTCGTTTGCTTGCTGATATGGAAGTGGGTGTGGCTCAGAGCGGGCCAGTTACTGGCAGTTAGGCCACGAGTTGATTTCTGCGGCCACTTTGTTCGTGTTTGTTGTTAGTGTATTTTTAGACTGAAAACAAACGCGTTATTTCTGAACTAAAACGATGATCGGTGCGACATTACGTGTTTCTATGGCCGTTTTGTCTTTGTTGTCGTTATGTCACGGGTGTCAGTTATCCGTTGTCGAAAAACGGATGCGATCTTTGTTGATCCGGGAGCTTATATTCCACTTAGACCATTCACCATCAAGCACACACGTCGTTGCTATAATTTTGGCAGCAAATAAATACTGACTGGTACTTGGTGCTAAATTGATATAGGGCACTGATAGTTGCTTGTCTTTGATCTTGCAGTTGACACACCCTCGTTTATGACCTCTGGTGACTTCCAGAGGCCGTTCCAGCTGTTGCTTGAATATCATATTTTCAGAGATGTTTGTCACATATGTGTGGAAAGCTAATGTAACATACTGACAGAACTCACTTTCTGACAGTGATCGAGGTTATTCATCTTCATGATTGTTATCGAGCAAATGTCTGTTGAAAGTGTGTGTTTTTAGGTGTCATTCTATGTACAGGTCAGCCCACTTAGTCGCATACCGTTTAATTGCTTATCGCGTTTATTTGCATAGAATGCCAAACGACAAAACCAAACAGCATCGTTTCTGGGCTAAATACGCCCGCTTAATTGCATACCGCTTGATTGCATAATCCCGTGCATTTGAATACACATAAGCAAAAACATTTCTGCTTAATCGCATAAGTCAGCTGTGCAGACCAACACTAGCCAGACATTGCTTTCTACAGAGTTGGTCAGCCATGAACAGATGACTCATTTTCTCATGAGGTTGGACTTAATGAGCTGATAGGAGAGGACAGTGATGCAGGGAGAAGGCTGAAGGGAGTGCTCAAACAGGCAACCAAGCTGGGGCAGTGCGGTGAAGGGATCAAGGAGAGTGGGTAGGCCTACATGTGGACAACCAGCCCAGGAACCCAGCCCGACACACAGGTCATGTTCTCTGGCTTTAGTGGGCCAGTATCAGTTCAGCCAACTTCAGCCTCTTGATTTTTCTACCTATTATAAACTTGAAAACGTGGTGCATTCAAGTGCATGGCTAGTGTTCATAGCCAGATGAAAATACATGATTTATTTACTGTTTTTAATCATTAAATTTCGTTTGACTAATAGATGTTGGCCTAGTCTACTGACAGCACTGATGGGATCGTAATGCAAACTCTATCTTAACGGAAAGGATTAGTCGTATTGTAAGTAGGCCTAGTAAAACCTATACCTATGCATGAGACATGAGACAACACAATTACTTGAACAATTACATACGTATACAGATGATCAGATGGTATTGTCGTCATTCACTTTAGTGCAAAGCATCGTATGCGCTAGGCTCCCACTTAATCGCATAGTCTGGATAATAGCATAATGCTAAGTCTGAACGGACCCTGTGCAATTAAGCATGTTCCACTGTATTTATATTTTGTAGTTGTGAGGGAGAAATATGTTGTATTTCAGTTAGTTTGACTGTATGGACTATAGAGTAAAGTTTTGCTTGGATTTGTGACTGTTGCAGGATCGTTTTAGTCCGATTACGCCGATCGTGTGTTTCTGCGGAAAGCCAGAGATGGATTACGAGAACATTGCGGAGGAGTTTGTCAACGAGGTGAACTACTGCAACTACACACGTCGACGTCGCACTGTGTCTGAAACCGAGCCTCACAATGTGTTGCCGTACGAACTCTTTTGCCATACCAGTGAACGGAGCTCGGGGAAATCTCGGTTCAGCCAGTCTGTGAGCCCGCCCCGAGCGGAGGTTGTCAGTGCTGCCAACAATGGATGTATGTCTCCGGGATGCTTCTCCCCGACGGATGTGTCCATGCACGAGGACTGTGATGCCAGATGGAAGGCAGCCGGATCGACCAAGATGGTGGAATGGCTAAACACCGGTGCTCAGAATAGGCGAGCATATGCGGCAGAAGATCAAGACGTGGAAATGGGTGAGCCAGGAACTTCAGAGACTGAGTTCAGACGCCGCTCAGGATCGCACGGACTGCGGGATCTATTTCGCATGCGGCCGAGGTGCAACAGTCATGGAGAGAAGCGGACCGACGCAACAGATGGTGGTGGAATGACTCCAGGACGTGGTGGGAGTGGTAATAGTGGGAATGGAACTTCGATGTCACCCGGTGGGACAGCCACTGCTAGCAGCAGCGCATCATCGAGCACGTCATCAAGTGTCAGCAGGTTCAAAGTATTTTTCGACACGTTCCGACATCGCGCCAATTCAGACTCATTGCCCCACAATCGCACACAGCTTCATGGTTAGTCATCTTACTGTTAGTACTAATGTTGAATTATAGCTGTCTTACTTTTCCAGAGTCACCATAGGATCTCAAAACTAGAGCTTTGGCAGTTGTTGCGGCAAGGTATGAGAGGCTGGATAAAGGTTTCCTGTTTTTAGAAGCTAGCTTAGCGTCTATGCAGTGCAGTACTTTTTACTTGTGCATCTGCTGCTGTTGTGGCTGCATTTGGCATGAATTTATTGAATAGTTGTACCTTCCACATCTAAATGCAATGAACAGTGGTAGGTAAGTGCCAGTCCGATCTTGTCTGATACTTAATTTGCTGTGCGTGTGTATTGCAGATGACGAGGGTAAGATGATGGCGACAGAGTCGTCTCATGAGGCTGATGTCACTAGCAGAACACCGACTCGCCAGGACTCTGGGTTTCACTCGGCGTCCATTGGACCAGCTGAGTTCCTGGAGCTGTATAGAACACGCACAGTATCAGATCCACGCTCAGACCAGCGACTGGATGCACTATCTCGTGTCAGAATGAGACGGGTAACTGTTAAAATGGTTACCATAAATGCTATCATTTTTCATAGGAAACCCATATCAGAGCTACAAAGTGTTAAGCCAGCAACACCTGAGCCAGGTGCCCGGGTGGGCAGGGAAGCCCCGACATCCGGGCAGGATGTCCGGCTCTAGCGACACATGACCCGGCTACTTGGCCGGGCAACCTGGTCGGGAGACAGCTGTCGTCAGCAAAAAAGTTTTAATAATTATTTTACATTTGTCTTGTATGTAACGCAGTGATGCATAAGTCACCTAAAAGTCTAAAGTGTACTTCTAGTTTTTCCTTGGCTCTCTTCTTTATTGCAATATTTTTTGTAGTCTCCGATTTTCATATCCCAGAGACAAATGTGTGATTGATACAATTTTATCAACTTTTTTACATGTTCTCGATCCTCCCAGAAAGCAGCTTTAGTAGTACGTACGAAGTACGGGTACTCAGAATAAGAGGACAACATAATTTTTAGATGATGTAAAGTGTAGGCCTACAGACAAATCAAATTTCCCTTAAAAACGCACTGATCAACTTCATAAGTGTGTAAATTGAAATAAAATTCTACGCTGAGTGGTGTCTGGGCATCCGGGTCTAGCGACACAAGAGCCAACTGCCTGGCTGTCAGCCACAAAAAGCATTGCAATGCAATGCTTTTCTCTGTCTCGTCGGGTGTCAGGATGCCCAGGCTGGGTGTCCTGGCCTGGTCAAAGCGGCTCGTGTGTCGCTGGCTTTACTGCCATGTGGGATCACTCAGTGTTATCCAACACAGGTGAACGTGCCCCACCTTAACCCCAGCTAGAAAGGCCGGTACTCGATTTACCTACCCCGTAGCAATGGAAGGCTGGGTTGACCTAGGCGGCTGCTTACATCCCAAGATGGTTTATTTGCCCGCAGCAGTCACCCATTCAAGTACCGACCCGTTCCAGCATAGAGCAACTTCGTTGATCAGACACGACGCATTACCACACCACCAACTCACCACGACTGTGTTACTACTACAACAACTAACTACTACTGTTAGTCTACTTCTGAGACAGTCTGTGTCAAGGGTTATTTTTCAGTGAACTCTGATTTGTTTTTTTTTAATAAGATTCACAGTTTAACCCTGGGGTTTTGAAGCTAAAAGTTTTATCGGCTATATACTCTTCCAACCAAACCACAGCAATTATTCATCAGCCTGTCACACAACAGAGCATAGAAAGGCAGTTGAGCTGTGATTTAGGTTAGTGGAGTGAATGCATTCAGCTGATGACATTGATTGATTACTGGCAGCTGCTTGCATTGTATGACCTGTGGACAGATACAATACTGCTGTATTGCAGTGATAGGCCTGAATATGGCTAGTGTTGTATAGTACCTGAAATTGGAACCACAATAACGACACCATTTCAGGCATATTGATACTCGATACTACTGCCATACTGGAACTGCATATCAAATGTTAGTCCGCCCCTGCTATCTGGTGCTATGTTGCAACTTGTCAGGTCTTGGTGTTCAGAACAGAATGAGATGCACTGGTTTTGTTGTTGTCTAAACGTTGTACTAATTAACCAAAATCTGCTTTACGGTGATTTGATTTAGGCTTTACAGTGTGCAGCTGTTACCAACAGTTAAGTGATTCAAACTGCATTGAGCATATGACAGTGGCACTCTACGAATTTGTCTTGATACACTGTGTGAACGTCTTTCTGACATTGCATACCAGTAATTAAGATGTATTTTAGAGTTGGACTAAATAAAGTTTAACTTTGTAAGATATCTGAATTTAGCATCCAGTTGTTTGTGTCTGTGCAGCTGTATCGTAACGTGACTGGTTCAACTTCCTGTGGTCGTCGTCAACTTATCATCTGGAAAGACAGACTCAATGGCACACGCCTGCTAGAGGTTACTATCTATCTCATATTGTCATTAGGGAACACAGTTTATCGCAGCAACTTTTTCCAAATTCTGCACGCCTGTTTGCCACTTTTTGGGGCTCATTGTGGCAAATTTCGTCTTGATGGTGACTGATTGATTACCCACCTAGAGATGGCCAGGTTGAGTTGAGTGGATGGTTAGTTATAGGCCAGGATGGTGCAAATGCCTCAAGATGCTTATCCTACTACTGATTAGGCGCAGTGTGGAACCAGATTTTCACTGAGGTTATTGTGTGATGCCACTTTAAGCCAAACCACTATCAATTTTATGGCATGTTGTGTATTTCGTTTTGTCGCATTGTTATTTTTTGTGTGATATTAGTTGTGTAATTTTTTTCTTTTTATTGTGTACTCCTTGTTCAATCACAATAAATAAATAATCTGATAGGATTGTTATAATTGATGGTTGTGGGTGGTTTCTGCAGCTTCCGCAGTCTGGAGATGCATGCTCACTCTCAGCTTGTGGTAAGATTCAACTTTTTATAACTGTATTCTTTTCGTGTTGTTTTATTACGAGGTCTAAGTGTTTTCTGGATCGTTGATGTCTGCAGTGCAACAACTGGATGCATTAAAGGTGGATACTTAATAAAATGAACTCAAAAAAGTCGAAAGACAGTGTTTCTGATATTTTGCAAACTCATGCTGTTACACGGCAGGCAATTATTGTACTAAACTTGAAAGCAATTTGTTTTAGTGCCATCATTGAGTCAGAAGCGCAGTGTGAGCTCATGTCTGGCTGAGGGCTAAGGTAATGGAGATTGGCACTGGCCTATGATCCGTGTCACTTTGTGATTTGGGAAGGACTTTACATTTATTTAACTGTACGTGTTTATGTTGTGGTGTAGCAATGGCGGGAGCATGTCGCGTTAGATTAACTTGCCGTCAACTGCTGGAATCTGTCACTTGCTACGACGTCATGCCTCGCAAGACTTGTGTGGTTGTAATTGACTCCGATCTACCAGTAAGTGCCATACAATAGCCTTGTAGTAGTAGTGATTGTATTAGTAGTCAAAGGGGTGTCTATTCCCCCTGGGACACACTGCAAAAGCCCCCCTCCCAGCTTCTCCTTTATTGTTCAACCTCCTCCCCCTAACGTCGACTTGAATCCCTTTCACGTTAAGCGTAGTCGAGTGTTGCTTTGCCCCCAATGACAGATGACGCATCATACTCATGGATGCATTGCCCATGCAAGAGTCAAGAGGGTGAGGCGTCGAATGGAGTGGGGAACGAGGGGGATATCTTCCTCCCCTGTCTATATTACGAAATCTGGGGAACATCGTAAAATTCCCCAGTGGAGTCCAAGGCGGAGCCCTGACCAAGAATGAATTCGGTGCATTTTTAGCCGCACAAATCACTTTTGGTGAAGTTCTGATGGAACGATGATTAGCTCGTCAAATCGTAGTAGCTGCCCCCCTTGAGAAAAGTAATGCACTTCGAGCTTAATCTTCAACGGATGCAGATGCCATGTGTAGTCTGTTACCAGACAGTCAGTGGTATTCTTACCAGATATCTGTATTACTGGTGCCAGATATCAGTGCCGAGAGTGGGGTGGGGAAAGAAGTTGCAATTTTCTGAGAGACAGTTGCAAAGTTTTGACGTAGCAGATGTGGGTACTTAAAATTTTAATTCTGCTTTTGTATTTTTCTAAAAGAGGACTCTTTTTAGCAGCAGATTCTGTATTTTCAGTCAAAACTTTCTGACTCGAAGAAAGATTAAAAATTAGGTACTGTTAGGGGCAGTGGTTATTTCCCCTTATTGTTATCAGCAATGCCAGCCATTGAAGATGTTTGATAGGTGGTCGGAATTAGCTAATATTGAAGTTGATTTTGAAAGATAAAATTCCATCATGAAGACCCCCTCCCCATGTAAAGGAATGTTCAATGATTGCGTTCTTTGTCAAAAATCTAGATCGATTCAATCTAGATCTAGACAGATTTGCTAGACGAGATTGGTGAGAAGGACACTTTCTTTATGTTGGATTTCTGTTCTCGTTTTCCACAAACGATCGCAGGGTAAAACAAAAGCAGAAGCAGGGTTTCATAAGTGCGTGAAGGAGCTTATTAAAAATCTCTCCACGAAGAGATTTTTCTTCTCAGAAATCTGGTTGTGATTTAGATTGCCGAGCGTTTTGCTCGGAGCTGATTTTGAACGAATTTGAGCTGCTCAGATTGCTCGTATGTTTGAAAATAAACGCAACCAGTGACTCAGCAACATCATGGACCGTTGACCGGTAAACAATGAATAATGAATGAATGTCCTGAATCGTCTAGCCAGTGTGGTCGCAAGGCATTGCATTAATGATTTGGTCTATGTACCGTAGCGTCCCCGTCCACTGTAATCCTGGTTGCCATGGCAACGACAGGTGCTATGCAATCAGTGACGTCAGTCGGTGACGTAATTATACTGTGGACTTGTTGGCTTCGCTGTGGGCTTATTGTCTGTTAGGGACCCACGCGGCGGCCGTGTAATAGCCTAATGCAAGCTGACACGTTCGCACGCACGCTGCTGCTATGGTTGCTGCTGTAACTTTATCCATTTTACACTGTAATTCAGGGTAAATGCATTTTTATAGGCCTTGCGATAGCAGCTCAAGTGGAGTTTTTATCAAATGTAGGCTAACGGACGCAGCGCAACGGACGTTACGCAACTGACGTAACGATTGCTTTTATCCGTGCGTTTTGGCCGTCGAGACGGCTGCGTTTGTTGCGTACTTTCTTGCATGCGTTGCTTATGCGTTGCTTTCGTTACGTCAGATGGAAACCCCGCTCTAGCCTCGTGATAACGTCGTTGGCTCCATCAATGAAGTTACTCAACGTTGAGCCGGGTTAGTTCTGAGATGGGTGACCGTTCGCCAGTAATAGGATATTGGCATTCAACTTCAAGCAACTTTGTTGTTGTCATGACGAGCCCGTCAGGCCAGTGCCTATATGGGGGAGGGACAGATGCCCTGAAGAGATGAGGAATTCCACTAGTTTCTCACTGTCTGAAATTTATCTATAACGTGACATTAACGTCAACAGGAGTCACCAAAGTAACGCTGACATTTTGTTGCCCATTTTGGGCGCAGTAGAAGTAAATATTCAGTCGTTTCCTCCCCGGTGCTGCAATGTGGACAGATTAGATGCGTCGAGCCAAATGCTTGGTAGAAGGCCGTAGAATATGACTAAGCTATTTGGACTAACTCAGCCTGTATAATGGCAATCTCTCCGTGGGCATGTGCGTGCGGTGTGGCGACGCTGCTCGGGACTACTACACCGTGTTTTGAAAACGGGTCTATTTTTATTTTTTGAATATTTCCATGAAACATTGGCCGATTTTGATAATTTTCTGCCACCAACATTATGAAGAAACGTGACGTAAATGGCTATAGTTTAGCCAACCTCGCTTTAATGCCGTCGCTACAGTACATTGTGAAATGCAGAAATCGTCGTTTTACTATTTACAACAATACAAGTGGTCCCGTTTTGAGACACGGTGCCTGTATATGCAACTGCAGTCAGCTGCTAGCAATAGTCTGTCTTGTGGACAGACGCAGACACGGCACGTGATAATAAGCGTCCCTTATAGCAGGTGCGCGGGCCCGTATATATGTTAGTGATGGTCTAGATATGACTATTAGCGTATGGGCGGCGCCCAGTTATTGTTTAGACTGTTGACTTGGTCCAGAAATAACCAGGGTCTCCCTGGCTTGGCTTGACGCTGCATGTGGTACTTCATCAATATTGCATGAACTGTGTATGTGTGAACTTATTGGGCGTCTATACAGTGGCTTTGCCAAGGCGATTGGCACCCCGAATCATAACGGCATCAACACTGAAACGTTATTGTGTAATGCTTCCGCCCCAGCCACAGGGAGGTAATGTCTTTGGCCGTGTCATTTTGCATGCAACCGGAAGCTCAAAATTTTTCAACTGATTTTCACAAGACTGCAGCCGGAAGTGCGGGATTTTTAGGCCTTGTTTATGGCATGGATAGACGCGCCGATTTCCTCGACGAGGTTTTTTGCCTGTCAGCTAAAAGGAGGCCCGTCAGAACCTCGGACGAGGAAATTGGTGCGTGTATCCACGGCTTTAAATGGCTACTTTCTCTAGTTATGTCTCCCGACCAGAGTTTTCCGGTGTCATTTATGCTGTTTCTATTTTATTACCTGTTGCTGATAGTCAGTACTGGTGATAATTGCGTGTCAAGAGCGTTTGCTGTTTTGCTGTTTTTGCGTGCGGCTGCTGGTCATTCGTCGTCGTTGCTATTGCGCTAGTTTGCAAGCCGCACAATTAGACGCTCGTCAGTAGCCTAGAAGAAGCCTACGTGACGTGCTACTGCGTCTTGTGCTCCATGTTGTAAACAGTAGCGCAGACCACACGGAAATGACTGAAAGCGGAGGAAAAATTAGAGGACCACTTAACCTGTTGACATGTTAGAGTTCGGATGGCTTTTTGGCATAACTGTTAGGACGTTGGACATACGATCAAGAGGTCGTAGGTTCAAGTTTCAACTCGTGGTCGGGTCGCTATCTAGTAGCTAATACTTGGATGGGCGACTGTCTGCAGACAGGTAAACCATTTTTGTACGTAACTAACCGTCAAGGTCAACTCAGCCTTTCATCCTTTCTGGGTAGATAAATCGAATACCGGCCTGTCTAGATGGGGTTAATGCAAGGCATGTCACGTGTCTCGCGTGACAGGTAACGCTGTGTGTTCCCATATGGCAGGTGACGCTCTAGCTCTCAGATTGATTCCCATGGATGGCTATATAATACATGGCTATATAAATGTTCACTTATTATTATTATTATTATTATTATGAAAGCCCAAGTGTTTCTAGGGAAAGCCGACCGTACCGCCTACGTCCGAAGCCCAGCTTCCGACTTCCAATCACGGAGAGAAAGCGATTTCTCACATGTAACACAGTTCCATGCACGCTCTGTTAACGGAACGCTGCTCTGGAAAGCTACAATCAACTCTAGTATAACAGACGTCGCGCGCGGTCATCTCGCCGCGCGATGTAAAGAGAATGCAAACGCACCAGCAGGCCGCAAGTAGCTGTCATTGTCTTTTAGTCGTAAATAATCAGTGTAAATATCGGACGCAAGTTTCGCCAATTTTTCTCACGATAAAAACGCTTTGCTAGGAAAAACGGCGAAATAGCATGATTACTTACTCGTATGTATGTTTTCAGACGTACACCAAGTCACTTATTTTGGCCTTAAATGCCAAATAATAAAAAATGCTGGCCAAAGCCGAGGTCCTCCCTACTAAGGATATATGCAGTGACTGTCAGAAGTTCAGAACTCGTTTCTACGTCGAACCAGCAGTCAGTCCTTTCTTTTTTACTTCGTAACGTCGTTAAAATCGGATATCGCTGCGGTGTTACTAAATGTTTTATTGAACTTCATTCGATTAAGGTTATCCATGCTGCAGCATACTGGTTATTACGTCGCAACGCATTTTCCTCAATCCGCGATGCTGCTGCTGCGGCTGCGTTGCTAAGCGCCCAACGTCTGTGACGTCACAGTCGCTTTGTCAACGTGATAATCAGAATTCACAAATGCTGATTGGTGACTGAGATGTGTGTCGCGCGGATAAAAGTCGGACGGCGCCACTGCGGGCCAGGCCAACACTGCGCCGAGAAGTGTAGTGTTGGCCTGGTTTTGCATTGCCAAAACCCGGTCTCGTGGGGTATATCACGAGCAACTGTGTGAGCAGAATGATTTTTGCTGCCATCACACGCGGTCCACGGGGCGCCGTGGATGTAGCCTGTCCACGATCTTCTACTTTTGGTATATGGTAGAGGCCGTGGCGTCGTATGGACTGCAGACGTAGGCCTACGCTCAGGTTAGCTGCGAATAGCAAGTGGTGCAGTTTTGCGAATAAGCAGTCGCGGACAAAATTTAATGGAGCAGGGATGCAGTGTAAGTGTGGAAGGACCACGCTTGCAAAAACCTGTCGTGGGTGGAAAGTGGAGGGGTGCAAATCGACTAATAAAGAAAGCGAATTGAAATTACAATTCGCTTTTATCATTTATCCATTAATTAGGGCCATCATCTTGGATTTTTGCGCAACAGCAATAACTCAGCCGCCGATTGACGTAGATTAATGAAATTTTGCAGTAATGTCGTCGGGTGCTACCAGAAGTAGATCGTCTGACCAAAATCGACAAAAATAATAAATTTAAGATGGCGGCGGCCGCCATTTTAAATTCCGTTTATCGCTCGTAACTTAGTTGCTATTGCACGTACTTGCACGAAATTTCATATGCGAGCTAAGTCTGGTGGGGGGAGCGCTAGCAACACTTGGTCATTCTATGCATGCGTGTGTAAAAATTTGGGGGCGCAGCACCCGCTGGGGACCGAAATATGGTCTTCTGAAAAAGTTGATTTGGGTGGGTATGATTCCACATCGAGATCTCCGTAATTAGTGGACCAAAGTTCACCGGACTTGTTTACTCTAACGCGGGAGGAATCGCGGTAGATAAAATATTTATCCGATTTTGAATATCTTCAACTGTTTCGAAGATATTCGCCGCCGAACTTCGAAGTCGGCCGAAATCGCGCCAAATTTTACATGTTTTTGGCCCCTAAGATTTTTTGGGAAGCCCCCCCCCGAAATTTTTGACTGGCATTATAAAATTGGGCCTAGTACTGACCACCGTGCAAAATTTGACGCCGGTCGGCTCACGCATCTCGGAGATATCACGTTGAAAAAAAATAAACTAGAAATTTGGGGCAAAGCCTAACATGAGTCCGACCGGCGCCCTAAGCCCGATTGGGGGAAATTGGGGGGGTAAAATTTTCCCGGCATCAAAGTCACGTGGCCCGAACTAAAATGCATTGGCATACGCCGAGTGCGCATTGTCGACTTCGGGTAGGTCAACATGAGGACTTACAACTTTGTTCGTAGTGGACCAAAGTTCACAAATTTTTTTGTTCAACGCCGGAAAGATCGTTCTCGTCAACGCCGTTTATATTTTGTCGCTGTCTTCATGGGTTCCAGAGACATTTGCGCTCAAACTCGAAAGTTGTCATAAATCGCACCGATTATCGAACGTTTTTTGCCCTCCCAAATTTTAAGGGAGGGGGGCTGCCCCCAAATGTTGTACTTGCATTAACACCCCAACCTAGAGGCACGTCAAGTGCCAAAGTTTCGTCCTGCTACACCCCTTAAATCCGAAATTATAAGCCCTCCTTTATTAAATTTTAAGCCAATTTTTGACCCCCTTTGAAAAAAATTGTAAGGGGCCCCCGTCCCCGGTGGGGCTGCGCTAGTAAGACTTAATCATTCTCTAGCGCGTGTAAAAATTTGGTGGCGCAGCACCCCCTAGGGGCCGAAATATGGTCTTCCGAAAAATGCGCATTCGGTGGGTACAATTCCACATCTAGATCTCCAAGGTTACTGGACTAAACTTCACCGGACTTGTTTCGCCTAACGCGGGAGGAATCGCTGTCGAATGAGTAGCTCATCGATTTTGAATATCTTCATCCGTTCCGGAGATATTTGCCGCCGAACTTTGAAGTCGGCCGAAATCGGGCCAGATTTTGCATGTTTTTGGCCCCTAAAAATTTTTTGGGGAGGCACCCCCAAAATTTCGGACCGGGATTATAAAATCGAACATACTTCCGAGCATCGTGCAAAATTTCGCGGCGATCGGCCCACGGAGCTCGGAGATTATGCGAGGGGAAAAATAAAAATAAATAAATTCCAGCAAAACATAAGCCGTCCTGAAAACTGTCGTTTCCGTGCGGACTAATGAAACAACTGGAGAGGGTCGCTGTCGAATTCATGTTAATTGTGTTTTGTAGCAGCACTCCACAACGTGCAACAAAACTGCAGTAAAACAGCAAGACACAATTTGTTTTTTTTTGTTGCGGTTTAATTGCAACATATATGTGGAGAAATAGAAGTGGGAGTCCACTCCTGTAATACAACTGTCATAAAAGTTTTATGCACAAGAGTCTGTATTTTTTTGCAGGGATTCGTTCTCATTGCTGGAACTATTTCACAGGGCAGTGTAGCGACACTTTCCAAGTGTGTTGGGAATTTTAACAAACAGTTTGTTTCGCATTTTTTTCGGCCGAGTCTCAGAGTGAAATAATTTTTAAAAATCGATGAATATCTGGCAGATATATGGACGAACGATGTGTTTCGTGACGCTGTATAGAAAGGGTTAACCGGCGGTCAGCGTATCTTGAATGTAATTTGCTGGGCGTTTGCACTCCACGTGTTGCCTCGTACCGTTGTTCAAAGACGAATCGGTCCCGGGGGAGTATGACTACAGTGAATTGGATTAGTCTGGGTTTTTATTGGTACTATTGACGTATAATAAAGGTACCGGCTTTGAGCAACGACCAAAATTACCAATACGTCTAAGACGCGTACAGAGCTAAGTAACTGAACTGAACTGACACGGTTTAGTTTTTGTCGAACTGACCAGTGGTCAAGCAAGGTGAGCTCATTGGTCGTTGGCTGACTATGTGGATCTCTAATTATTGTTTATTTGATTTATTTTTGATTGTCGCCTCTTTACATAATTTACTGAAGATGACTTAGACTATGCTGTACTCAGAATTTGTTTTTTTAATCGCTTTAACTAGTGTTTATTGCTCAGTCAATAATTATTTTTATAAGTTCATTTTAGGCTCATAATTGTTACCGTGCAAGAGTTAACTTATTTAGTGTAGTTATTGTTGTGCCAAGTACAAACAGTTCTCAGGAAGGCTTCCACAATGGTTATGTGGTGTATATAGCATTAATTTCTGTAATGCGTCTCAATCCCGGTCGAAGAAGAACCCATGTTTCTGGGGTGCCGGAGAAGAGGGCCATTTTTATTCGTTTCCCATCTTGAGCGTATCCGAGTGCTGCAGCTTCTTCTGTGCGCAGAACTGGTGGAGAATTGCATTGAACTAAAAATCTGTCGGCCCAGTGACGACAGTGTCTACGGCCGTCCGCTTAGAGCTAACCCAACCCTTACCCAAACCATGACTTTGCTCTTGCCTTGTGGAATTTTCACAGCAATTTTGCTTTTTTCTGACGCTTTCTGCTTAAGAGTTATGAGCCCCTACGGGACACTTAAGACGTACCGGCAAAATTCCTCTGGGAGTAGGATGGCCGGTACAAGGTGCGGGACTGTGATATTAACGCACGGCTGGTCAGCCATTGGCGGCGGCAATGTCACGTGATCGGTCACGTGCTCAGCAGGTGTCCGCCAGGGGCGTCTATCCCCCAAGACCGATGACGCAATCTCCCCCTTCTGCCAGCCTTGTGTCCTCTACCCTTCCATCTCCTCTTTCCTCTTCCCCCTTTTTCTCTCCTACCCTGCTTTGAGTGTGTTTTAGAGACGCAAGTCAACATGTTGATCCGTGTTTAAAGTCTAATATTCCTTGGCCAATAACGGCAGATAGGCCTCGAAATGGAGCTTTTTTGCGTTCACGTGACATTTTCTTCATTTGTCTTTTTATTTCTGTTATTTTATAAATGTGAGACATTGACGCAGGAGTGGCTTCGTGCTTTTTAAAGGGGGCGGTACAATTTTCGGACCCTAGAATTTTCTCCTTCCCTTCAACATTTTCTATGACGCAACGTGCGTCGTTCCCCTATGTTTAGACGCCCCTGCTGGTGCCCGCAGGTTGTCTGCTGCAGACTGCAATCTGACAGTGTGTCCTTGCCGTGCTAAGTAGTTATTAGTCTTCCTGACTCCATCTCTCTGTCTCTGTCGGTGTTCCTGTGTATTTCTCTCATTAACTGTATGTGTTTGCCTGCACTGCTGCCCGTACGTCCATTGATTTGCTTCTATGTTTTCGCCGCGGTGTGGATATCATATGCCAGATTGCTTTCTGTTTTTGTCTGCAGCTTTTGTCTGATTCATGCTCCCGTGCGTGCGTGCACGCAATAATTGATCACCTAAATTACAAGTCTAAAAGATGGGAAAATAAGGATAGGAATGACAAAAAGCGATTTAGATGATTTTAGTACACATTTTCACTGGCAAATTTTCACTGGAGAATGGCGAGTATGTAACAAGAGCCCAGATGAACTCAGCCTGGCCAACCCTTCGTGTGTACCAGGCGCAGTGAGTACCAGCGAAAACTGGGACGCAAACAGGCACACTGTGATAAACTATAGCACGTGTCCGTGAGCTGGCAGCGTAAGCTGGTGTTTGACTGTGGGCTAAGGAAACCGATGTTAATAAGTAAGCAAGTAAGTAAATTTGTATAGTGCACAGTGTCGACCGAAAAAATCGTAACATTGGGGGTGCTTTATGAACATTATGGCTCTGGAAGGTCGTCTATTTTTATGTCAGATGATTGACTGATCGATGCATTGTGAGAAAATGAGCATGTGATTGTGTATTTGTTGTTTCACAGGTAAAGAAGGCGTTCTATGCATTGCTTGATAACGGTATCCGTGCAGCGTTAATATGGGACACCAATCGCCAGAGCATTGTCGGTATGGCACACCGTCGTTGTCATAATTTGCAACAATAAAATAACCGAGTTTATTTAACCAGATGAGGACCCTGCTTGGTTTGCAAAGTTTTCATTGACATGTTACGTTACATTACATTACAGATTTTTAACGTGGCCTAAGTAAAAAAATTGCTAGGACCACAAGGTAAAAGCGCAAGTCACGACAAAAGTACAGATGGATAGGATTGTCTAAACAGAAATGTTTTCAGTTGACGGCGGAACTGCGACAGTGTGTTGGACGCGACAATGTCTGGTGGTAAACTGTTCCATAGCCGAGCTGATAGTGACATAGGCTGATAGGTATTAAGAGTCCGTGTATTTATCCATCCAGTTTTGGTCTTTTTTGACTTACGGTCCAATGTGGCTTATGTACCGACTTTCTGTAGTGTGTAAAGTACAGAAATTTTGCTTCATTAGCATGGTTGTGTAATGGTTAGGACAATCTACTTTTGATTGAATGGGCACTAGTTGGACTCATGGTCCTTACCTTACCTTACCTTACCTCCAGGGTGGACAGGACTTTACACCTGAGGCCGTATCAGCTTGGCCCAATGCGCATCCCGGAATGTAACCAGAAGGTTACAGGTAGCGGCCATAAAGCCGTAACGGCTGTGAAGCCGTAAATAGACGGCTGTAAAGCCGTAAGTAGACAGCTATAAAGCCGTAGTCGGCTGTGAAGCCGAAACCAGCACAAGAGCACTGGTAACGTGTAGCAGCCTGCCTACGCGAGTTTGGTCAGCGCTTAGTTGCTCCTCGCCTCCAGATTTTAGAAATCTTTCGGGTCATCAGTGCTGAGCCTTACCACCACGGTAAGGTGGCTGACCTCAGTGGGGGGACTCATGGTCATGTCACTATCAATTGGTTACTTACTACTTGGATGGGTGTCTGTCTGTGGACAGGTAAACCATTTCGGTGCATAGTACACTGTGAGGCGTAAAAACACCAAAATTTTTTGGTCATAACTTGAAGGGTGGATTATCAGATTTTAATAATTTTTGGTACAACTATTCCTGACACAACTGGCCATTAAATGATTATTCAAGTTTCCATTTCACTTAACATATGCTTCTGCACTACCTGGGGAAATCAGAACACGTGAAATCAGCATTGAAATGAACAAAAACGCCAAAAACTATCTCTGACATTATTTACAATAACTTGGGGAGAAGAATAATGAGATTTTGATAGTTTTTGGTATGCACATTTCTGACAAAACTGGTCATTAAATGGCCGTTCAAATGTTTAGCTCACTTAACATCTGTTTCTGCGTTACCTTGGGGAACAGAACAAATGCAACATGAGTTAAAATAAAGAAAAAAAACATCAGTAAATTTTTTTCACTCCAGATATGTAACTTTTAACAGCTCTGATCACAGTCAGTCGACAATGTTTGCAGTGTTAGGCCTACGTAACAGCGAGTTTAAGAAACACTGTTTAGAAATATCAGTGAACTCAAAAAGCGACTGGTTGAAGTCTGAAGCAGAACATTATCAGCACTGCTATCAGTGAATGGAGAATGCATCTCCCTGCCTGTGTTTGCACAAATGGCCGATATTTTGAATATTTACTGTGAGTAATTGCACAACTATACAAATGGATAAACTGTCAGCCAGAGTGCTAGAAATTTAAACATAATGTGCTAAATGTGTGTTATTTGAATCAAATAATGATACTGCATCGAATGAAGATGTAATATTTTGCTTGTTCTGTTTTCCCAGGTAGTGCAGAAACAGACATTTGCTGAGGTGAAAACATAAATGATCATTTGATGGCTAGTTGTGCAGGAATATTCTTACAAAAAATTATTAAAATCTGGCAATCTATTTTCAAGTTACGATCGATAAATTTTTGTGTATTTTTATGCCTCACAGTGCACATAACCAGCCACCAATTTCAACTCAGTGTTCCATCGTTTTAGGGCCCATTTGCATCCATGTATGTATGTATGTATAATGTATTATGCCAATCCAGCCACTGGCTGCCATACACAATAAACCGTATTATTAGTATTATTATTATCATGAGTACACCTATGTGGTCTAATATGACAGCTGTTTCTCCCTGATCTTGGTTTCGGTAAAAATAAGTACTCTGTCTTTAATCCATATTAAACTGTTTGTTGTCACTTCTGCTACTATTCATGATTTGTCTTGTTTTAACCAACCAGTTTGTGAAGTTTGCAATATTTCTGATGATGGTATTTGTGTCTGTAGGTCTGCTGACTGTAACAGACTTTATCCGAATTCTCTGTCACTACTACCGCAACTCTCAGGTTTGAATTTCTCTTTTGTCTGTCAAAAAATGCAGATGCAAAAAAGTTGAAGAAAAACTCTTAAGTGATTGCATTCATGCGTTGTTATTATTATGACCATCACACACTGATATGCTTCCTCAACTTCTCAACAGTTTCTGCCAATCATGTAATGCTCAAAAGATTTTGGAGTTTGTTTTAAAATGTTACATGAATTGTTGGTATGTCGCTCTGATAGATAGCTTTGTAGTCTTTTGTACAGGCACTTGTACATTTTAATAGGCTGCAATACGATCCTGGCATATTTGTTTCCTTTGTCTGTCTGTCTGTCCCATATGGGCTTCTAACTTGAAAACAAAAAGAAACAGAAAAACGAAGTGTTTCCCACGGCAAAAGTAACAGTAGTGCCAATGTTCGGCTTGTAATGTGAGCACTTGTGTTAAGGTTATGTTCAGCTTTTGTAGCTTTGGGCAGACAGTCAGCCATACAGTGTGTTGCTTTTAGGCTGGCATATTTTCCTGATTATTATGTTACATGCGAGGGTCGCGATATGTTGAGGTGGAGCTATTTGCATTGGTTTGTGCGGATTGTGTAAATGTGTTGAGTTTACTCATAAACCCATTGTGAATGACTGAATGTATTAGGATGAACTGGCAAGCATTGGCGAACAGACCATCAACAAATGGAGAGGTAGACCTAGTTGCTTCATTATTATTATGGGGCCGTCCTTCGTAGAAGGATGTCCCATCATGTGTTGATCCTGTCCATCTGTCCGTCTGTCTGTCCGTCCGTCTGTCCCGTGCCTCCACCTAGAGGGAAAACGAAAAAGCCTACGAATACCAAACTTGGTAGGAAGTGTCCCTGGGACACCAGCACCCCGTGGACCAATTTCAAGGTCAGGGGGTCAGAGGTCAAGGTCATGGCAGCTAATTGCGTTGTTAACTTTAACATCTCAATGTTTATTGTTTACTGTTTACATAGAGTCGTTGACAAAACCATAGATTACTTTGTACTTTTGCGATATTAGCTAGTGATGGGCAAATATTGAAATATTATTCCGATATCGATGTTTGGTCGCTTATTTTGCGGTTGTACATCTTACGTACCAAGTCCATCATGAGTGGTGGCAAAGCGTAGAGAGCACTTTTGCCTCACTGCAAGGACGGCCCTATAGTGGGCGGCCCTCAACGGCTGCACCCTCTTGTTAGCAGAAGTATTGTGAGTTGATGCAGTTCTTCTATGGACCGCATTATACATTTTGCCTGTTCTTTCTTACATCTGTTTTTTTTTGTCCAGAGCTCTGGACATCAATACTATTAATTGTTGTACTGTGCATATTGCTTGCTCATCTATTCATCTGTCTGCCTGTCTGTCTATCCATCCCATATGGGCTGCTAGTTCAACAACGAAAAGGTATAGAGAAAGCAAAATTGGTGCATGGCAGGAGTAGCCGGTATGCCTAGTTTTAACTGAAATGTATTTTTCAAATGGCAGGCGGATGGCCGCACAAAATGTTGGCATTGGGATGGCAGTTTTCTAGCGTCTGTTCTAATTGACCACATTATGGATCTGGCTGGTTTGTCCGTCTGTCTGTTTATTTCTTTTTTCTCTGCATGTTTCTCTGTTTGTCTCTCATTTTGTTTATTCCATACAGGTGCTTAATTCTAAATCGGAAAGAGTTTTGGTTTCTTTTTCCAATTTTGAGTCAAGATCAGAAAGAGAAACCATAAGGGTTAAAGGCTGCGAAGATTGCTGCATAATAAGTCGGCAGTGGGCCAACATATGTTCCTAGTTACCTTACCTTACCTTACCGCCGGGATGGACAAGCTCTTACACCTGCCCAGTGCTGAGGCCATATCAGCTTGGCCCAATGCGCGTCCCCGAATGTAACCAGAAGGTTACAGGTAGCGGCCATGAAGCCGTTACGGCTGTAAAGCCGTAAATAGATGGCTGTAAAGCCGTAAGATATGTGCCTAGTTATACAGTTTTAATTGTGGTTGCTTGTGTCTTTATACAGAGGTGCTATACAGTAGTAGGAAGGCAATGGTCTACGTGGCACCCAACAGTAGTCTACTGGACGCGTTCTGTGCCCTGCATGGAAATGCTATTCATCGTCTGTTGGTCGTTGATGTGCTAAGACACAACCCACTCTACACTGTCAATCATCTGCTTCTGCTGAGATATATCTATGCAAAGGTATATTGAACATGTCTCTATGTGTTTGCAAATGTAGTCATGTTCTTATCGCCTAGCAGGAAAGTGTCAGATATACAAGTATGCATAAATTAACTCTAAATAATGCAGGCGCATGACATAGGCATGGACTGCTATACATAACACTTTTCCATAATACGATAGAAAATGTGACTGATATCTGTCAGAAGTGTTAATGTTGGCTTTTGTTTGGCATTTATTTCGTGCTTCAGAGAGATGTGCCCTTTAGCTAATCTGGCATGTTTGTGTGATAGAGTGCAAATTTAACGAATAATATTTTAGTCTGCAACCAAAAGTGCCAAAGAGTGAGTGTGGGTGCAGTACACGGCAGTAGGCTTTAGCCATATTTACTTCTACTAATACTACTTCTAATACTAATACTGTTTTCAGTTTTATTTCAATTCACATTTGCTCGCATTTGTGCTACAACATTTTCAAGAGGAACAGGGTGGGTGGGCCGAAAAACATGGCACTTTACTTTTGTCCATATCTTTGCCATTTATTGATCAATTTTCAAAATTCTAGCACACTTTGCGGACAATTTGCAATAACGTGACTGTTACATATCCCACCACACTGTAAATGCATCTTTACACTGCCTTGTGAAATATGAATGAAATATACATATATAACAATAATAACAAACAAACATTTTGGTAAAGTTGAAAAAGAACACAACAGACCAACATTACAGTGAATGGTCTGTATGACACTAAACTGTGTGGGTCTAACACAATCTAGTTTCATGTGGATCATTCATCGCAATGTTGGTTTGAAGTGGTTGTTTCATTTACCTAAATTTTTGATATTATCGTTGGTTTTTGCTTACACTGATATTTCACAAAGTAGTGTAGAGACGTATTTATTGTGTGGTGGGATATATAATTTTGCATTGCTGCAAATTATCTGCAGAGTGTGCCAGTGAAAAAAATTTGAAAATTGGTCAATAATTGTCGAAGATATTCACAAAAGTACAAGGCCACGTTTTTTATGGCCCACGGTGTATTTGTTGAGGCTTACCTGTTGCCATTGATCATTTTGTTCATTATACAATTTATTAAGTATGTTAAGTGATCAATGAAGCACTGTTTTTTTACGTGAAAGCAGCTACTGCTTTCAGCGTGTCTTAGCCATCGCAGTTCTGTCTCTCTGTTCGTCTGTCCATCTGTCTGTCTGTCTGTTTGTCTATCACATGGGTGGATCAGTCAAAAACGGTGCAAGCTAGGATCACCAAATCTTCACCGTCGGTTGCCTGGAAGACTCCAGTTTCAGGAACCATAAAGCTTTTCCATAAATTCAAAGGGGGTCACCTCGAATGAGGGCACTAAATGAGAGGGGGGTGGGCAAAATTTGCGATTTTTGGCCAATAAGTCGCTGTATCTCAGTAACGGTGCGAGATAGGGCCTAGGTTACTGTTAATCAGTAATAGGAAGTTGTACACTGGCTCTCGATTGGCGCCGAATTTAATGACCTTGAATGATTTTGAATGCCAAAATAGGGGTTTTATGGATTTTTGGCGATTTTGGGCTGCGACACAAGTCTATATCATTCACAAGGTGGCGCCATGCTACTATCGTTATGCGATCCAGATAGAGAATTTGGTATTTGTATATTAACTTATCGTGAACACCCCAATTACTGAACCGGAACTGCTGTAGGATTTCGCGCGTCTCGTGAGCATTAGCCCAAATTTCTTGTACTGTCTATTCAACATTCTATTGTGGCTTTCTTCAAGATTACTTGTAACTGGCTTAATCTATGAAGATGGTTAGAAAACTGGCTGGCTGAAAGATGAATCGAATGTCTTATTTCATATGTTGTTATTGTATGCATCTGTGTTCATATATCTGCGGTGCAGAGTGATCGCTGTGGACTGGATGAGATGCTGCTGAGTCATACCCTCCAAGACCTGCGAGAACATGTCGACCAGAAACCTGTCAACGTAGTAAGTAACCAATCTGATGTGCATACATACACTACTAAACCGTGTTCCAGAATTAGTGACACCTCTTTGCTTCAAACACACTCTAATTCAGTTTGTAGTTTATGGATTTTAATGACATATTGTACTTTGCACAGTGCACTGTATTAATACCATCACACCTGTCTGCACACCTATCTGCACCTTACCGTATGTGCTCTGTGCAACGTCGGAGTCGATTTACATTAGGGTTACATATTGACAAATGGATCAAGCAGCAGGGTATTTGCCTAAGACTTAGAGATTGCATCAAAACCAAAAGTGGCCTCTTTAAATGCAAACTTTAAAGGCTTTTTAAAATTTTGTATAAAATTGGGTCACATTTTAATGATTTTAGAGTCACTTGTCTATAGGAGTGTTGCTAATTTTGGAACACAGTGTAGTAAAGTGTTTTCACTGCATGAGACATAACACCACATGACTAGTGTGGTTCACAGCGCCTAGTGACTTCTGCTTTTAGGCGCCGTGTACAGATCCACTTTATTATTATTATTATTATCTTGCATAGCTATTTATCTCGTAAGTCAAACTCGTTACAACTAACTCATTCATTACGAGGAAACAATGAAAGGTTTGAGAATGTGTTTTGTTCTGTTGGAGTTGGGTTGTTGCTTTTGGGCCTGTGGTCTCTTGTGTTATATTTTACTGTGTAAACAGAGTGCGGGCGTAAAAACCTTGTGTCGTTCTCACCTGTAGAGAGTGCAATGTTTTTGTTTGTGAAAATTTTGCTATAAATCTAACAAACATTTATCATAAGTAATGTGATGTTTTACTAGGTTCAAGCCAAAGATGAGATGCAATATGGAAATTGATAAAAATACAATTTTGTTGTGCCAGTTGTTCGTTACACATATGTGTTGCTATTGTGCATCATGTGTGCTTTATTGTCTATTTGTCCCTGTCCTCCAATAGACAGCATTATAAGGTTGATGACTGTCTGGAGGATAACAGGGAAGAATATTTGAACGACCATTATGTTAATTACATATGCACACGTATAATGGAGTTCTTACAATTTTAGGTTTTCGTGTTTTGTGTTTCTGTAAAGATTAAACTTTCTGTTTCTTAATTGTAAAGGTCAAACTTACTGTTCCGTTATTATGTGTTTGCGTGCAGTCTGCCTGAAAAGGTCATCCCCGAAATGACCTATAAACTTAAGCGCATTAATATATAAGCGCATTAGAGATCTTTTTGAGTATGCGCTATATAAATTTACACTTTACTTACTTACTTACTTACTTACTTACTATACTGTGTTGGGCGCGACATTATACTCTACTCACTTGCTCACTTTGTTTCCTGTTGTATTGTTAGGCTGATTTGATTGCCTGAGTAATTGCTAGGTGACCGGTGAGATGTGTATCGTCAGCATATTGCAGATGTCTCGTTGGATATATCCACTGTGGTCTTCTACTACCAATACTGCTATGATACTACTACTACTACTACTACTACTACTACTACTACTAACACAACAACAACAACAAGTACTACTGCTACTGCTGCTATTAGTAACTGTGTCTTATATTACCAGGTGACGTATGAGACGCGTATAATCAGTGTCCTAGAGATGTTCATTTCTCTGGATATATCCACTGTGCCAGTTGTGCACCATGAGACGTCGTGTCTTGTCGACATCTTCTGCAAGTCTGACGTCATCGTCAGTAACATTCTCTTATTCAATTGTTATTTTTTTCACTATGGTAATCGTTTTACTTTTGACTGCATGGTATCTCAGGAAGCGAAAACCACGAGAAAGCATGTACATGAGTAGGGAAAGATTTATAAAAAAAATTTTCCCAGATATATTCATGCTTGCTTGTTTTTCGTACATCAGGTCTTTTACTACGATGCCTGTCACTTTTCTGTTTGTAATGCATTTATTGTGGCTAAATGGTACTGTAATCTAATCCCGATTTTGATTTCTTGCTTCATTAGTATTGAACCACTTTTTAAGGAAACTTTTGAGCCTGTGATTTTGCTGTCTTTTGGATATGATATTTATTTGATGTGACGGTATTTAGCAGTGCTCAAAATATTATTATGGCCATGATTGTAATCATTGTATAATAAGCTTATGGCTGTGTACAGAATCTGGCAGTGAGTTCTACGTATTGTGATCTTGATACTACCATCGGTGACACTCTGACCAACGTTGCTCAGGTAACATAGTACGTTGTACACGTGAGCTTTGATCTTTGTTCTTTTCAAGTTTTCACATTGGTTACTCTTGTTGTGGGGAACGTTTGTGCTGAAATTGTTTGTTTCTTTCTGCGCTTATTTGTTTGCAGTTTAGGAGCCAATACAAGAGAGACTGAGATGGTCAGATGGATGATTCGCATAATGCAGCCTGTACAGCGCGTTTGGAAAAAAAAATCCCGGACTTTTTGATTGTAACTTGAAGAAGGATTATCAGATTTTCTGCCGCACCCATTGTCTGCTTCTGCACTACCTTCGGAAACAAAACCAACAAAATATTGCATTTTAATCCTATTTCACTTGTTTGGTTTTTCCCAGGTAGTGCAGAAGCAAACATTGGGTGAGGTGGAATACTGAACGGTCGTTTGATGGCCAGTTGTGCCAAAAATACTCATACCAAAAATTATCAAAATTAGATATTTTTTTTTAAGTGAAAATCAATAAGGTTTGTGATGTTTTTTCCGGATGCAGTGTATAGTATAGCTGCATAATAATAGCAATCACACAGCGTCATTCGATAGATGGCATTAAGTCAACCAACGTATTATTATCAGAGCTGCAGAAAATGTCAATAATTCACACAGTTGCTCTTTAAAAAGTATATTGATTAAGAAATATTGAATCTGTAAATTGTCAAGTTAAATAAAGTCACCTAGAAAGCAATTTTTACGCGTGAGAGCTAGCTAGTTAGCTATAGTGCATATTAGCTATGGTAATTCTGTCCATCTGTCCGTCTGTCTATCTATCACGACCCGGTACCGTTTCAAGACCAGTTGAGATAGAGACTTCGGGTTTTCACCACATGGTAGCCTAGAGTCTCTAGTATTTTGTGACAAAATTTCATGCCACTGGGTAAAGGGGGTTCCCTCGAACGAGGGGGCGAAACAGGGGCACCCTCCCTAAAATGATATTTTGCCGCTATTGGCTCCTCCAACGTGAAAATGGTTGCAAATAGGCACAGACATGCTGCTTATTATAACAAGCACTGGCGACGAGCTTCTTAGAAATGTCAACATCGATGACCTTGAATGACCTTGAACCCCCAAAATAGGGAGTTTTAGTAAATTTTTTGTGATTTTGGGCTGCGACATGCACTTCAAAGGTGAATTGCGCCGAAATGGCTGGAGATAGACCAAGACAACCTGCATATGAAATTTTCAGCATGGAATGTAGATATTAGCGGTTTAAGTCCGGACCTTCTATATTCAAGGAGGCCTGAGCACGCTGGTGTCAAAGAGGGTTACCCCTCTAAAAGTGGTTATTTATCCGCTGTTGGCTTGTCTAGCATGTAAATGGTTGGAGATAGGCACAGATATACTTATCATAACAAGCACTGACGACGAGCTTCTTAGAAATGTTAACATCGATGACCTTGAATGACCTTGAACCCTGAAAATATTGATTTTAAGTGATTTTTGGTGATTTTTGGCTGCAAGAGAGTGAATTGCGACGAAATGGATGGAGATAGACTAAGATTACCTGCGAACAGGAACTGCTATAGGCTCTCGCGTGTCTCATGAGCATTAGCTCAGATTTCTTGTCTTTGATCCTTGCAGCATCTTCTGACTTTTCAGCTCAGCTGAATACATTGTCAACCAAATTTCTGTTTTGTCGGAGAATGTGAACTTTTTAGTCTGCCTACAAAACGTTTTAGTTTGCTTGCAAGACTGGATGAAAAACACTTATCCAGCAGCAGAATCTTGATGCATTTGTGACAGTCGTTAACTACTAGTCCTGATATCGATTCTGACTGAAAACTCGTTTTTTGAACAGTAAATATAGTTTGTTTCATTTACGGTTCAATTGAAATTAATCAATTTCTAAAGTCGTAAAAGTTAAAGTTTCAGCTATTTCTAGTCATCACTGTTTCTGTTTATTATAACAGTACTGAAATAACGGTGATTCTGCAGTGTCTACTCTCTGTGTTGAAATGTACCTGTGTGTCTGTGGTGTGGTTAGCGCTTTGAGATGCTCCAGACATGTCGTTGGACAGACAGCATCAAGTCTGCTATTGACAAGCTTGTCAACACTCAGGTAGACATCCTGTAGCATTTGTCTGTCTAATATCTTTATCATAGCTAGAGATATCCATTACATTACAGCTATAGGGTATTTGTAATAGTAAATACTAATTGCAAATTCAACTGTTAATCTGCAGTGTTTGTGCTTCCTGTGTGTGACGGTTAAGCCAGAAACCCAGAAACTTGTTGGAAATGTTATATACTGTACTTTGTTATGCTTCATCGTACAGAGAAGCTTGAAAATATAGGTTGAATTGAGTTGAAAAGTTGATCAAACAGTAATTTTTATTGTGGGAAATTTTTGGGTTAGAAATAGCTGGATATCTGGTGGTTTGTGTGGATCTGGCTTGGACCTGGATCCAGTGTCTGTGGATCCGGCTTGAATCTGTGGATCTGGCTGGATTTTATGCAGGATCTGGCAGGATCGGAACATTTTGGATCCGGTGCACCTTTAGTAATGCGCTTGCTATAATACTGTGTTGTTACATGCAGTCGAACCAGCTGGTGGTCGTTGACGAGGCATCCGATGATCAAGTGACTGGAGTTGTTACGCAGTCCGATGTCCTTCAGTATCTCATCAGTATCAAGTCCTAAGCTGCTGCATCAGCCAGCCAACTCAGGGTACAGTGCTGTTGCTTGCATTTGTATTTTTTAACCCGCGCGGCAGTGCTAGCTGACCTATGACTTGGTGGCGTAATGGTAGAGCGTCGGACTTATGATCTTGAGGTCGTGGGTTCGACTTGTAGTTGGGTGACTGTCAAGCGGTTACTACCTGGATGGGTGACTGCAGACAGGTAAACCATCTAAGTATATAACCAACACCAATGTCAACTCAGCCTTACATCTTTCCGGGGTAGGTAATTTGAGTACCGGTCTGTCTAGCTAGGGTTAAGCCAGGCCACAGTTACCTGTGTCCGGTGACAGACAACACTGTGTGATCCCATATGGCAGGTGATGCTCTGTAGCATTGCGTTGGGTATTCTGTAAAGAGCTATACACAACTTATAGGCTTTAAATTGACAGTTGGTGGTGCATTTGCATTCAGTTGTGTTTCATTCACCATTTGTTCACATTTTACTTTCGGCTGGACTATGGTTACGTGCAAAAAAATCTGTGTCTGTTCAGTTGAGGTTGATTGCTTGAATTTTCCTACACTTTTTGATGGTGCTTTCTATAATCTGTGATTGCTAGTGCTCTGGAATAAAGAGTGACATGGGGATGAAGTAAGTAAGTAGTTGTCCCCATCCCCACCCCATCCTCA
>Ga0209367_1001204_pt1 | contig 30948 bp, 22 predicted proteins | sample WorMetLIZISLAND2_FD_187412 | JGI IMG/M metagenome (GOLD analysis project Ga0209367, IMG submission 187412) | Marine gutless worms symbiont microbial communities from Max Planck institute for Marine Microbiology, Germany - Olavius geniculatus... ...
GCAGGAGTTAAGCCACGCTGCCCTAGATAGGCAGCGGTGGGCAGCGATAGTAAGAATGGCGTCAGACACCAACGGGCATTGAGCCCACGGTTGTCGATGATGATGATGATGATGATGATCCGTGACTCCGTCTGTCGGTCTGTCCGATTATAAAGTTGATGGATCGTGGTCATAACTGCTGTAGTTGATTTATTTATTGGAAAGTACTTATGCGTATAATTGGTTTATGGTCTTCGCTCTTCGGGGCTTCGGCATCGTCGACCAGGAAAGCATTCCGAGAATTCGGCATAATTTATGTAGTTATTTATTTCCAATAATTAGCGTCGTGTTTGACCAACCTGCTGACGCAGACGCCACGGAGCAGAATGTTGTGTTGACTTCAACCAGCATCAGCAGCAACAGTTGCAATGATAGCCGACGCAGAACATACTAGCGTGAGTAATGCGCATAATGCCGCGGGTACAGCACAACATTGTATGCACGATGACGATCGACGAGCTGGCGACGTTGTAACAGTAGCTGCTCACGTAGCAGCTTCACTGTGGACTGACTGAGAAGCTTGCACCGACTGACTGACAGTCTGCGACAGTCTGTGACACTATGCGACAGCGTGTCACACGCATGCACCCGCCCAGCAGACTGTCTACATCCTGCACCTCGTGGTGCGCTGCGCGTTTAGACGTCAACTCCGAGCAAATTAAATCACTTATTTTATTCTTCTACTGCTGCTGTTGCTGCTCTTGCGATCACTGCTGCTAGCCTGCGACTATCAAGAACAGGAATTGTTCAAAAGTGGTGCAGATTTTAGGTTTTTAGATTTTTTACGCGTTACGGCTATGCTGTAAGCGTCTCTATGGCACGATGTGTCGTCTGTCCGTCCGTCCGTCTGTAACGGATGTATTAACGTAACGGATGTAACGGACGATAGGTCGTAAGGAAAAAATACACGAGTAGCCTAATTAGCCCTGTGTCTTAAACCTAGGCATGCAAACTTTCAGCGGTCTAGTGCAAGGGGAAAGTTTTCAAATTTGGGGCTGGGAGGTAAGAAAAATGCGCGTTTTTCAATGGAAAATTGGCTCGTGGCGAATGTTCAGTTCAGCTCAGTAAGAGCATTGTGAAATTGCGCCCCGGTCAGAAACGCTAAAACAAGTGCGTTTTAAGTTCACGCCTAAATGTTCTGTAAACGATGTCTTCGTCGCGTAGGCCTACTTAGTGTACTAGGAGGCTGTTCCACACGCGTGGCCCGGCGGCAGCAAAACTTCTGTCGCCGAACGTGTTGTGGGTGCGTGGAACAGCACACAATCTGTCGGTATAGACGAACGCAGCCGACGTCGAGGACCTTCCGAGACTAGGTATATGTCGTCAGCCAGGTACGGCGGTGCCTGGCCAGACAGAGACGAGAAGGGACAAAGCACGCCAGTTTGAAGTCTGCTCGTCTCTGTCGACCATTATCGAGTACAGCGACTTAATGCTTGAAAATCGCCAACATTTCCCATGCACTTCTTTGCCAGTCAGCACCCTCGATTCGAATCCTCGATCGTGGTGAAACAGTTCGAATTTGTCAACAGTCCCTAAACTTTAGTTCTTGAGAGCCGAGTCTTTCATGAATCCGACAGTCGACTTCGTGACAGACATACAGACAGACAGACAGACGGACACCTCTACCATGCCCAATACAGGAGACTGCATAGAAATCAATGCTAAAGCTATATAAAATACTTCACCTTGAGATGCCATTTCAATGCCTAATCTGTTTTCAGTGTCGCTTTGACCGGATTCGTTCTCGTGCTTTTTGGACGCATGGGCGGCGCCAGAGGGGGAGGGACAGAGAGGCAGCTGCCCCCGCCCCCCTTACCTCTTCTCCCAGCTGCCCCGCAGTATAAATTTTGATGGTGATAATCATGCCAAGGTGTGATTTATTAAACGCCATTTTTGCAAGAAAACACAGATATTTTGGAGTTTTTTGGCGTTTCCAAATATTAAAAAGCAGGCAAATTGTTGGCTTTCATTGCACGTCCAAAAGCTAAGTGTTTCAGCTTCGGGGGGAGAGGGTTCGCACCTCTGACTCCCTGACCAGAGGCTCTACCCTGGACCCCGCTACATCTTTTCCATGCACACAACTGAATTAATAGGGTCCACATTTGGCCCACAGCTCCTAGCTGTGCCCTGGCTATGGCCCCCGCCCCGTTGCTCCCCAGCTTCAGATTCCTAGCGCTGTCCATGTTTGGACGCAACTACGTGGAAGCGAAAAAAGAGACGCCTATACGGCAGAAATGTAGCCCATGGACTCTAGTTTTTGGCAGAGATGGGCCTATTCGCCGGCTTCGTTGTGTAAACGGCGACAAACGCGTGTGTAACCGTGTTTGCGTGCTTTAATAGTATAACAGTAAGTAAATAAGTAAAAAAAATATGCAAATAAGCACGGTCCTCTGCATGGGTGGTGAATAGTGATATAAGCCTGGGCTTACACAGCTCGTTAAAAACCTTTTTTAAACCAATTTTCAACCCTGGTTTGTAACAGTATTGGAAGTACTGGAATCAGCACGAAGTGAGCCATTTTACTTCGGAAATGTAACACTAACACTGCTGCTGTTAATAATGCTATTTGTAGGTTTAATAATTGCAGCACGATGAAACGTCAGGCTTTTCTAATTGCTGGTCCTACGGTCTGGAATTCACTGCCATAATATGAACTCAAGAGATCCGGCGTGAGAAGGTGACAGTTTAAAACAGTTCTTTACAACAACCTAGTTCAGTCTTTCCTAGTGCGACTAGTGCATCAGAGGTTAATTTTAACGTTATGCGCTACACAAATTGACGTATTGCTAACTTACTTACAAGGAAACTACTGCTGCTAGTAGTAGTAGTCATAGTGGTAGGCCTAGTAGCAGCAGCAGCAGCAGCAACAACAACAACAGTATTGTTGTACACGATGTAAAACTTGTCTTTCATAATATTTTGCCACTGGCAATACCACCAGAAGCAACCAAACAGCAATAGATTAAATGCAGAATCTTTCACAACTTGGAATGTGTAATCAGCATTTCATTGAGACATCCCATTGAGGTAATGTGTCCAGTTACAAAAAGAGCTGATTTCAAAATAACCAAAATAAAGTCACCCTGGGTGCTAATAATAGTGGAAGCCATATGGAGCGTTTCTCCCCAGACATCCGTAGCTAATGAGCAGGACCAGGACCCATCTCAGCCTATGGTATCAGTTTCCGTTCTCTTGAGCCTGTGCCCCTCAACGGTCGTACAACTGCAACAGGCACAGCAGTTGTAGCCTACGAGCACCAAGGCCGGTGTTACTTCTCTATGGTCCATACTCCATAGATAAGCACTAATCACTGGCCTTGACTAGCACCAGTTTGGCTTAGGTGGAGGTCACATTAGTAAGGCCAAAAAATAACGAGAACGAGGTAAAGACGAGTGAAAACGAGACCGAGAAAAATATTTCAGGGGAGAATGGAAACAAGACTAGCAAAACCAGAGCAAAGTTCAGCATTTAGCATTCAACACAGCAGTCAGCAGAAACGGATTTCATTTTGTAAACAAGACATACTTTAAGTTAACCTAACATGAAATTACTCGTTATTCAACACTGGACAACATTCAACTGCCTTTATACTTGAAAATACATTAGCTTGTAAATACACTAGCCAATTACGAATCACGAGGGAAGATACCCATGAAGAACTTCAGACTTTTTACACCACAGATTACTTGTATTATCAATGAACTGTTTGTAACTGTAATTGTACCACTTGTGCCATGTACTTCTGGTAACATCTGTTACAATCAAGCTAAGCACCGCATAATCATCTTAGAGATCACATTTTTTTGTCGTTTCTAGTGCTGTGAACAGCAGCATGTTAATACTGTAAAATTCAATGACAGGTTAGCCCATGCACAGTTCAGGCTTACAATTGATTTGGCTACATCTTCAACCGCAGATCATCCATTCAAACTGTAGCTCACTTTTGGGCAGTTACAACCGCTATTAACACAACACAGCTGAAAAAAATAATATGAATAGTCCAGTGATGGTACGAACAATGTATGTTCGTACAAACAGTTCAGAGATGCATTTCGCACTTTCTTTTCTCTGAGAATCTCACTTCTACGGCTCAGTAGTTCTCGCTAGTTCTCATGAAAAGTGTGAAACGCGCAAGTAAGAATTCTACGAGAATTCTCACATAGAATTTTAGATGACATAACTCACAAGCAAGTGGGCGGAGCTAGCATAATGCAGCAAAGGAAAATCTTGCTCAGAATTTCTCAGAGAATCTCAGAGAAGTAGAAAGTGCGAAACGTGCCTCAGTTACCCATGAGAATGACACCACAGCATCACAAGGCTGAGGACGAGGCCAACAACAGCAAGGCCAGGAATAAAAACAAAATGTTAAAATTTGGCCCTGAGGCCATATTGGCCAGAAGAACCTAACATTCCAGCAACAGTTGACAGTGACTAGTGTACGATTTCCATAGCTGCCATTGTGTGTTCGGCATGCAAAACACGCAGACATACAGTGTGCACAATGTACATATCAGCTACTGTTTATCGTAGAGGAGTTTCATGTGATCAAGTTGAAGCTTCAGCTGACGATTGCGTTCCGACAATTGACGCATTTCTTCACTGACACGCTCGGCATTCTCCTAGAAACAACAACAAGCACAATGACAACAACAACTACAACAACTAATACTACCACCACCAAAACTGACACATCACCTCACTGATATGCTCGGCATTCTGCTGGCAACAACAAGCATTCTGCACCGTGGAACGTTCTCTCGGAGGCTGTCTTCAATCCCCAGCTCAGTCAGCGAGTGCACAATGTTAAAATTTGGCCCTGAGGCCATATTGGCCAGAAGAACCTAACATTCCAGCAACAGTTGACATACAGCCGAATTCAAGCGTGAAGTAGTTGAGGAAACTGGGACCTGCTGCTATTGAAATATACACGGATGCATCTGTATTCATAGGATGTCAAGAAGGAGGAGCAGGTGCACTCATCATTGACAACCACAACCAGGAAGAGCATTTAGTGAAAGCACCTGCCGGTTCTACTACATTTCTATACCGAGCTGAGATGGTAGCAATCAGTGTCGCATTACAGAAAGTTGCTGAACTCCAGGAAAGGTCTTCAGTACCCAAGGAGGCTCACATCAATCTGTATACTGACTCTAGGTCTGCTATCCAAAAGCTTGCAAAGGCCACCAGAAAGGAAGAAATTGTGCACCACGTACTTTCACTGGTTGAGCAGATAGCAGCAAGTGGTAACACACAAATGACGTTTCAGTGGATTCCTGGTCACTGCAGGATAGAGGGAAACATGCGGGCTGATAGTATTGCGAAGGATGCCTCCACGTTACCACAGTCAGCAGCACCAGTGGACTTTAGCACTGCTAAAACAGTCATCCAACATCACTGTGCCCGCAAATGGAGTAGGATGGCCAAGCCAGCAGTGCACCCTGCCACATATGTGAACAGAGATCGAAAAAAGGATTTTAAACCTTCACAAAAGACTTTGCTTTCACGCCTCCGTACAGGAGGACATACACCAGAGTTGGCATGGTAGCGCAACAGAATAACGAGAAACCAAGACCAGCCTGAACCGGCCACATGTCAGCGATGTGGTTAGGCAGAGGAGACGCTGGTACACCTAATGACTGAATGTCCGGTATTGGAAGATGCACGCACGCACCATTTTGATGAGGATGATCCCATCACTTTTCTGTTCAAGGAACCAGAAGTAGCACTCAGTTACCTGAGGAATGCTGGCCTCACCGAGGCCGATCGCGTATGATCGAGTGCCAGAAGAAAACAACAACAAGCAACACTGACAATAAATGACTAAAAATGCACAGCAACATCTAAAAGTACTACTAATAAACAACAACTACTACTACTATCACAAAACTACTACTACTACGACCACTAGAAGCACTACTACTAACTACTACAACTTAGCAAAAATACTACAACTGCTGCAACAACTGCTAGCCAAACTATTGCCACCTTGTACTGGATGTTTTTCAACAATGTCTGCTCGAGTGCTGCTTGAAGCCGGTTCTCTGTGCTGTCATCACCATGACTCAGCAGTGTGGTACCAGCTTCATCACCGACTGAAGTGGGTTTAAGTCCCGAAAGACCTGATTGTAATACTGATGACAGCATGCCTGTTAGCTGATCATATGCAACATGCCATTCTATCACCACTATTGCTACTACCACTTACAACTAAAAAACAGCAACTAATGCTAATAATAATATAACTACTGTATTACTGTTATATGGATGGAACATCTGCAGTTTTTAATGTGCAGTATATTCATTGCCAAGATAATTACCATAGAGTACGAGAAATTTAAGCTAATGCTCACGAGATGCACGAAAGCCTAGAGCAGTTCCTGTTCGCAAACTGTCATTTCATCACAGTTCATACTTAAAGTGTGCGCTGCAGCCGAAGATTGCAAAAATCAATAAAAAAACCCCTTATTTTGGAAGTTCAGGGCCTTTTAAAGTCATCAATGTTGATATGACTGAAAAGCTCGTCACTAGTGCTTGTTGTGATAGGCAGCATGTCCATGCCTATTTGCAACCTTTTCACGAAAGACTGGCCAACAACGGTAAAATAACGACTTTTACGAGGAGTACCACTATTTGATGCCCTCGTGTGCAGGTTTCGTTGAACCTAGAAAATCGAGAATTGGACCGTCGAAATCAACGTTCAATGCTAAAAATTTCATATGCAGCTTCTCCATGTCTATCTCAATGATTTTAGTGCTATTCGCTCTTGAAATGTGTCTCACAGCCCAAAATCGCCAAAAAATCTATGAAAACCCCTATTTTGGTGTTCAAGGTCATCCAAGATCATTAAATTTGGTGGCAATCGAGAGCCAGTGTATGACTTCCTATTAGTGATTAATAGTAACCTAGGCCCTATCTTGCACCATTATTAAGATACAGTGACTTATTGGCCAAAAATCGCAAAATTTTCCTACCCCCCTCTCATTTAACACCCTCGTTCGGGGTGACCCTCTTTGAATTTATGGAAAAGCTTTACAGTTCCTGAAACTAGAGTCTTCCAAGCAGCCGAGGTGAAGATTTGGTGATCCTACCTTGCACCATTTTTAACTAATCTACCCGTGTGACAGACGGACAGACGAACAGACAAAATTGTGATGGCTAAGATGCGCTAAAGCAGTAGGATGTCTCATGTTTAAAGCACCAAATTTCAGAGCAAAGAGTTCCAAATTTCTGACCCAATTTCTCAAGCGTAAACTCACTTTGTAGCATTCAAGCAAGTTTTGTAGCAATCAAGGTACCCTAACACTTTTATCACTTAATAAAAACAATTCGATGCTCAGAACATGGTACATCATGGGTAACTGTTACGTTATGCACTTTAAGTTCTCTTATTTGCTAACCTACTTACTAAAGATACTGACTAAACAATACGCAGGATATAAAAGCACTCCACCATGCTATCTCATTTTAACCCCCCCAGAATTTATATTACAGGAAACAAAAAAGATAAAAGTAGCTGAACAGCAATAATATTGAAAAATCTAATGTTTGATAAATGAATATATAAAAAATAAATCAAGATATGGATATAGAACAGTTTACCAAAAAAACTTCTTCAAACAATACAAGAGAGATCAACATAAATCAACAAAAAAAGTGTCACCAAAAATCCTTCGTTTACCTTGTTACTATGAGCTCCAGAGGCAGAAGGCCGCAACGTGTAGCCATCCTCACGTACGACATAGTCCTGAATTATCCTACGCATTAATAACAATTCAAATAATAATACAATCTAGGGCTGTACCAAATAGCAGATTTTACTATTAGACCGAATAAGAATAATTTGTTTTATTATTTGGCCGAATACGAATAGAATACGAATAGCTGATGCAGGTTCAAACACAATGCTCTGGATTTAACGCTCACACATACTGTGAAAAAATCCAAGACGGATTGTTCGTGTTAAATGAATGATACTAACAAAGACTGCTGACACTAACAAAACATGCTATATACTATACTGCTAAAGGAAAGCCTTAAAGTATCATGTGTGGGCGTTATGCTACAGAGACTGCCAGCTGACAGCAGCTATATTAGGCCATATGCAGGAGCACCAAGTGGCAACGGCAGATGCTTATAATTCGTATTTGGTCTATTTTTTGCACTACTATTCGGCCGAATATGAATACACTATTCAGCCTACTATTCAGGTCGAACAGAATATTCGGTACAGCCCTAATACAATCATATCACAAATAACTACAAGAGCATTCACGCGTGATCACACCTCTGAAACCTCATAAACGATGCTGCTACCTGGCAAACACAAAACTCTCAGAATTATAAATGATGTACAATCCACAAAAAGAACTGGGTCGTTGACCGATGCAGTACAGAGCTCAGAATAACTCGACAAGAAAACAGATAGAAATTGCCAACCGCCCCAAACTGACATACAACAGCAGTGATATATCACAGATTACACTGAGATCAGAAAAAAATTCTGTCTCTCCCTTCTTTTTCTCTCCTCCTTCTAACTTCTTTTTACCCTACTTTCCATATTCTTTTCGCTTTTCTCCCCCTCATCTACCTCCCAGGGTGCTGAGCATAGCCAGTGTATATGACATACTCATGATTTTATCAAAGCTAATTCTATTCCTTTCTCTATGTCCCCACGTCAAGCTGCTATCCCTTCGCTTTCTGTTCGAACAAATTACCTCCATTCCCATTCCCTGTCCCACCTTTCATGGGACCTTGATGGCACAGCACCTTGTAGATGGAGTTCAAAGGTCATTAACCCGATCTTTACAAACTTCATATGCACAAAGTCATCAATGTAGTAATAACAGTAACAAATCAAACCTAGTCTTGTTGCGAAGCTCGGTCATCAGCTGATCGACGTGTCCCTGCAGAAATTCCGCTTTGTTCGTCAGAGATGCGTTTGAAGTCTGTAACTGGACGATCTTCATGACCAATCGCCTTTTGTCGACCTGGATCTCGGCTCCGCCCACGTCACACTGACCAATCAAACATTAGGACAACATTCGCACATGTCTGTGATGTATATCACAGACACGAATGAAAACAAAGTTGGGTGTTTTAGTGAGTGAGTGAGTGAGTAGGTTTTAGCATCCCGCATGACACAGTATCGATCATTTTGAGGACGGCCTTTCCAGGCAAAATTGCACAGACACATAATAACGGAACAAAGAGTTTAACCTTTACAGAAAGTTTAACCTTTATGAAACACAAAACACAAAAAGACGACCTTAGCCTAAAACTGCAAAAACTGCCAATTATAATTGTGATATTTAACATGAATGACAGCTCTAATAATCTTCCCTGTTATCCTCCAGACAGTCATTAATCTCGGAATGCTGTCTATTGGAGGGAAGGGGGTTTAGGCGTTTTAGGACATGGTGCGTTTGCCTAGGCCATCTTACATAGCAATTCAGTACATATATGACATGTCAGAATTTTGTGCAAAGGATAACTCATTCTCGTCTACTGACACTGCAAACATTCACATCAAAATCAGTAAAGTTCTGTAAGTTCATCAAATGATAACCGAACCTGTGGAGATGAACAATTAATCGATCACACAATTAATTATTAAAAACTGTTAAAATTAACAAAATTTTAAATGCTAAAATTTCTATACATGCAACAACTAAAACATTCTGCAGTAAATACGATGATCCAATAACATAATGACTACAATATCAGACGTCTGCCGTTCCACAAAAAAATCAGCATAATATTCTGTCCACAAGATGGGGTTTAGAAAAATGCTGAATAATAATAATGTGTCTCAGTGTATCCGTGAAGAGCTTATAGCTAAATAACTAAAAACTCCGCTAAACAAAAAATGACTTTTCTTTGCCAACTACCAGTTCGAATTTCATAAAAAAATTGTAACAGTTAACTACCTCACTAGAAAAATTTTAACCATTATCAGCAATAATTACAACCTTACTCAATTAAACTCAACGTTTCAGCAGCCGCCGCTGCCTAATTCAAAATGATATCTGTTAGCAGCTTGAATACAGGTTATCAGTCACTGCTTCACAAGCTTAACATACATCAGAGTCGTTTGTTTCTAAAGGTGCGTCATTTGTGGCGCCCTCTACATTGACAAGGGTCGCTGATGCTGATGGTGACACCTGGTGTCCATTGGATGAACCCACCTCTACTCGCTTCTGTAGCTGTCTCGTTAGCTCCTGTAGGCAAAACGGTCAATCATCACTGCGAGCGTCTCACACAAGCAAAGACCTCAGCCCAGTGCTCACATAATACACAGTGTCTCAATAAAAAACAGTCAAAATTGTTTTTCATCAGAACTGTGACAGATTTTCACCAACTTTATTAATTTTCGGCACAACGATGGTCAAGACGATAAAATTACATAAGATGCACTCACTTTCCACCTCACCTAATTTATGTCAACAGACTACCAAGTGAAACAAAGACGCTCCAAATTCTTGCATAATGCTGAGTTGTTGTATCCAGAAACGTTGTAATGACCTAATTAAACACATAATAAACCAAAATGTGAATTATTTAGCAGAATTATAAGTTTTTATAACAGCTTGCTTGCAAATCATCAACGGTTATGCCCAAAGTGTGTCCCGTAACATGGACACACTGACTTAGATGCAACGCCATGACTGATAGCGGAATCAACGATCAACTGATCAGATGGCATATACTCATCAATTAGACGTTTTTAAGCTCACCAGTTAGCAATTTTGTTGTTTGCTGTTTATACCATAAAATATTTAATACCACAAAATTATTAAATCACGTGTGGCCCTCTGTCGAACTGATGATGCAAAGACGAGCAACCTGATACAAATAATCACCATGTAATGTAAAATATACAGCATTTGTGTTTCACACGGTAGTGCATCGACAGAAATTAGGTAAGGTGGAAAAAATGCAACTTACATAATTCTATTGTCTTGGCCATCTCTGTGCCTGAAATTATTAAAGTTGGTAGAAATTTGACAAAGTTATGATGAAAAAAATTTTGACTATTTTTTACTGAGACATGGTGTATGTGCCATATTCTTCAGATTTATGATGTTCAGTAACCACAAACTATGACCTTTTGACTGAAAAATTGGCACACTGGTTAGATGCATAGTAAGATGCATAATGAGGCCTGTAGGAAAATTCATAGCAACAAAAATGTATGCAGCCTAAGAAATAACACACTGGCTTAGATGCAAAACCCCATCTCAATCACAAAGACTATTAGTTTTAATCTCATTAATTCAAGAAGAAAGCGAATTCACAGTAAAAGTATACATCAAAGTAATTAACAACAACACTGCAGCATGAGTAAAAGCTGTGGTACCTTAACACTGGTCGCATGTCGTCGTTTCAAGGTCTTCATCTCGTCGTGTAAGTCTTCGATATTGCGCCGTCGCTCCTCCGCTGAACACAGACCAATCGAACACTTTGAACAACTATAACTTAACACTACTACAATTACAAAAACTTGAACTACTAGAATTTATACTACAGTTACTATTAAATGTAAACCAATCAAATTGTATGAATGACTATCTGCATTACTCGTATGACTAACACTAAAATAACAAACACAATAACACAGTTCTGCTACTACTAGTATGACTACAGCTAAACATTGCATCATACCACGATAAGGATGACCACCACTACAATTATGACCATTACAACTATAACTACTACAACTATGACTACTACTAACATGAACTGTACTAATACAAGCGTAGCTTCTCACCGAGTGAAGTTTGTTCTGACAGTTGTGAACTCAATCTGTCGACTGATTCCTGTCTAGATCTGCGCACATCCGTGAGCTCATTCTCCTGTTTATCCACAGCAAACTCATGAGTACATTAGTTCCCTGCTGCACATACAGCACTGTATCTGAGCTGCCAAATGACTAATCTTTAAATCTCTCGAGATTAATTTACTTTAATCATGTGTTAATCGCAGGAGTTAATCACACAGGATTAACCAATATTTGGCTCATCTTGCAGTAACAAACATCATCAGATGACAGAAGTCACAGAAGGCTGTCTTGCTGTTAAACGTTGACCTACATGCTGCAATTGCAATTTCTGCAGCCATTGCTATGCAAGTGCTCACTAGCAATGTACACCAAACTAGTTCATTTTGCCACCAGTCACTGAATGAATTTCCGAATAGTCAAACATATGTGGATGACGACAGAGAAGCAATGTGCATGGTCATGGGCATTTTTTGTCCCTAGCTGTAGACTGACTGAAGTGCACAATCTTGGTCATTCTTTGCCACTGCATTATAATTATTAACTGCAATAATTTTAACCACAGTTGATAACCACATTTGTAACTGCACTAACCGGACAGCTAAATCAACTGATTATCGTTCTTGAACTTTTTCGTATTAGTTTTTTAGTTACCCCAACTCCAACGCAGATTCGTTCTTCCTTCACATACATGCTAAACGCAACAGTGAGTGCTGTTGCTAGTGCTAACAAGTGATGCAATGATCGAGATACCAGAGTGCCGAGTTTTTCTGCCTGATGAAGACACTTTTCTGTCAGATGCTCCACTTCCCTTGTCAACTCCGCCACCTGTCAATATAACTCCATTTAATCATACACAGGCAACCAACGGAAATTTTTAAATATTTAACTTTACACAAATTAATAAATTAACAAATAATTTAACGGATAGTTATCATTAAAAATTAAACTATTATAATTCTCCAAGAAAATACTCGTACTCTGATGCATTCATTTATCAACTAATAGCTCTCACAAATGCACCGAGATAGTTAGTGTGAGTTTTTCGTTTAAATGTATAACCTGACCAAAATATTCACATTCTCCGGATAAGCAGATGATTAATAAATAAACAGAAACCCATCTTAGACCTATGCAGCATCATCTGCCATATGGGATTACACAATGTCACCTGTCACCTGTCACAAATGAATGCACGTTGCCTTGACCCCAGCCAGACAGGTCGATTTACCTATGCCAGAGTAGTGACGATTCAATATCAGAATTTCAATTTCGATACGATATCGATATAATATTTTGAAAATATCGCGATATTGATTTTTTAAAAATAATAAGTATGTAAATCTTATACAAGCACAAGAACAAGACGTGAGCGTTCAGCAAGGCAGTTTGCTTTACGTAGATACTAAAATGTGTCAGTGAACTTAAAATTAACTATATAGACTGTCGTAAGTGTCGTTAAATTACAACACTATAGTTAGTTTGCTATCTTTTATATATCACGATATTTTCAATATATCGCGATATATCGAAAAATTCAATATTTTTTCGACGATGCAATACGATATATCAACATCGAAAACGATATATAGATAAATTCGATATATCGAATCATCACTATGCCAGAGAGATGGAAAGCTAGGCAGACCGTGGTTGTCGGTTATATACTGAGATGGTTTAGTAGTAACCAGACTCGGTGCAGAGCAATTTTATACATCAAAACCGATGCATTAATCGTGACACCAAATCATCTTTCCAAATCATTCTTTGCTAATTATATACCCAGCAGAGCAAAAGTTTCACTCATGGGAACAAAATTTTAATCATGTTTGACAATTGAAATATTCTGAAAGACAAATTTCAATCAAGTGTGCAAGGTACAGCGCAGCAGCAGAACTAGTAGTAGTAACTGACCTTGCCAGTGAGTTCGGTGTTCTCAGCCTGCAACTTGGCCGTCTGTGCAGACAAGCTTTGTATACAGTGCAGATGATGCGACTCTCGACCACTAGATGCCGCCACCTCAGATGCCATGTCAACATTGGTCGTCTGCACCTCGGTCAGGTGCCTCTTAAGTCTACCACACACATAACAGGTTGTCGTTTAAGCCTAACATACACATGCAACATGCTGAAGCCAACATTGCACTTCAGTCAGATGTTGTTTAAGTCCAACACACAAATGCAACAGGTTGTAATGTCTAAAACACACATGCAAACATGCAACTTGTTGCAGTCAATGTTAGTCATCTATGGAGTAGTAAGACGTCGCGTCTTTAAATAGACTCGTAAGTTAAAACAGTAACTTAATAAGTGACGTAAATTTATCGAAAGACAACCTGATGAAGTTTACATAACTTATTAAGTAAGACATCACGTCTCACAATACTTTGGCACAATTTTTCAGTAAAGTTGAGTATCAGGATCGCTCACCTCAAAGATTATGAAAATATCCATAAATCTGTTAAAGTTACACATGTGTAGAAAATACTGTAAACACTTTTTCGGGACAGGGTTTTACTTATTCACATTAATTTATGATAACAGTACAAATTCATTCACTTTTACAGTATGTTCAAATTTCTGTCTCAGACATACGTCAACCGTGTTTTAGAGATTCTACATTTAAGTTCACTGTGTACACGTATAATTATTTTCTATACGCATTCCAATGCTGCCACTGGCATAGTAAATGATGATGATGATGACGATAACATAAGCCCAACACTAACTCTGCAAGTTGTACTTCAACACCCTCAAGTTCTGAGACTCGCTCCATCAGAGTTTGATTCTCGACCTTCTGCGCGTGAAGAGTTTCCTTGAACCTTGCCAACGTCTGCTCCTGGAACAACCGCTCCTCATCCAAACATTTCACCTGCTCACAGCATTCATATTAACATTAACACTGCAGATTTATTGCCATATTGCCAACCACCATCTCCACTCAGCCTTCCATCCCTCCAAGGTAAGTAAATCAAGCAACAGCTAGTTTGGCTGGAGTTAAGATGGAGCACGTTCACCTGTGTCGGCTGGCAGTAACACTGTCTAATCCCATACACAAAGTAGTTTGTTTGATGTCAGCAAGTTCCATGCAGTTACACCAGTAAGAAAATAAACAAAAACCCTAAGCTAACTGATTATTCGTATAATTTTCTCAAGTAACCAAACCTATAATGATGTATCATACTGCAACACTACAGACAGACTGGCAGAGAGACAGAAAACAGTGGAATAAGAAAGCAGAAGCAGTAGCAATAGCTACAATGGCCACAGCTACTCAGAAAAACATTTTAAAGATCTATAGATCTATTAATTGCGTGATTACTGTCAACTTTCAGCTGACTGTCTAGCACATGTATCAATTCTACAGTCTCCGTGAAACCTTCATGACTAAACAATAAACAGAAACTCAGGTGTAGAAAAAGCAGAAACCTTGTCCTTGTAGGTGCTGAGCTCCTCAAAAACATCTTTCTCTTTCATCTTCAGAGTCTCAAGTTCCGACTTCACCAACAAGTACAGCTGCACAGATTACACAGATCACGCATGCACGACGTCAGAGAATCATGCAACTTTAATGCCTGTAAAAATTAACAATGCACCAAACTATCAGGCGTGAATGACAGAAAGACACTGACGTCGGACAAACAAAAAATATCGCCTTAATGCAGGTCAAACTTTACATACATAACATTATGCTTATAAAAAACTGAAAAAGTAGATATGTTCATTTATTTGACTATAAAAGAAACAAATGTCATCCAATGCATTTAACAAATAACAAACATCTGCTTCTCCACAAAACGTGAATATTCATCATCAGAGCATGGACACGGAAAGTAAAGCAGTAAAATGGTGCCTAGCAAAAGTGCTGAGACAAGTAAACAATAAAGAGTTTGCTTCTCACAACTACCTGCTGTTGTTCACTGTTCCTGTTCATAATAATAAATACGGTAATAATAATAATAAATAATAATAATAATACATTTGTATAGTGCCATAGTGCCATAGCTTCAGAGGCGCTGGCAGAGCAGGTCAGCTAGCATCTCTAATTTTTGTCCCTTGCTTATGACTAGTCTGTAACCATGACTACAACCACGACTATGACAACAACAACTAATACTACTAGTCTACTACTATTACAACTACAACAACCTGCTGCTGGTCAGATTGTTCCTGTCTGTGCGTCTCTAATTCTTGTCTCGTCTCCTTCAGCTCCAGCTCTTTAGTGATGAAACTTATCACCAGAGATTCCTTCAAACATAAACTATGTCAGCAAGCACAGAATTCATGCAGTCATTCTCTCAGCAGAGAGAATGTAATCATGTTGTCGTGACATAGTTTCTAGTCAGTAATAAATTAAATGATGTTTGCCTGTACTGCAACCAGTTCCAATATAAAAGATCACCGTTGGGGTGAGCCTAGCCCAATGAGAGTAAATAAGCTGGCCAGCCTTAATTTGCAACTAATGTTAATGGACATCATTATTATTAGTATTTATCGGTTTTTGCTAACTCTAAACTCCCGGCTAAAAGATGCAAGTGCTTATTTATGACTCAACCAGCAGCTCCGCCTATTACCCAATTACTTTGGTCACTTGTTCTTATCAGTATAGCAAATACCTGATACTTCTTCTCTGAAGCCTGCAGGGCATGACGTAGACGTTCGCTGTCTTCTTTCAGTTCATCCAATTGCCGCTCTGCTTCTGTCAGCTGATTCCGTGTCTCCTAGAGGTAACAGTGTACAACTAGGATGATAGCAGTAATTTTTCATCATTAGCAGACAGTTATTTGTAATTAGCGACTGTTATTATTTACTTCATCTTGGCTTCTCTCCACTGAATCTGTGTCTCCTGGAGGTAACAGCATATGACGATGATAAACATTTTACAACTAAGGGACAATGGACATAGTCAGTATTAATATTTTATTAGTACATTATCAGTACTAGTGCAAAAGTTCTTTTCCCAGCTCATTCAGCCGTCCATCAACTGACTGTGCATCTACTGTTAACAGCATAAAGCAATGATGACGACGTTTCACAGCAGGCAGCCTTCAGTACTTAGTGCTTTGACACCGTCAGATGGCATGTTAATATACTTTACCTTACCGTAACTTACCTTACCTTCCCTTTCCTTCAGGATAGACTTGCTCAGCGCTTAGGCCATTATGATGCGCTCAACGTGCATTCCTGATGAGCTACATGGCTAAAATGGTTTCTAGAAGTGTTGATAAACCTCATAAAAGCGGAGCAATACAGTTTACCCACGCTGCTGCAATGCAATCGATAGCAAACTAGCATGTCGCAGTTGCACTGCATCTAACAAGAACAGGGAAAATTCGCCATTCCTTTTAACATTTCTAATTGCCGAAGTAACTATGAGGGTCGTTCCATATATAAGTTACAAAACAGCGTCATTTTGTTAGTTTTCCAAATATTGAAAATCTGAAATACAAATTTTGTACGGAATTTAATTCTGAGTAGCAGCTGTGAGTTTCATGATGATGATGTCACTGTAACATCATTTATAAACATTAAATATGGCGACGTTTACTCTGAAATCTTCCCATAACAAACAGCGTGCTGTTATTGTATTTTTGTAAGCAAAAAATATAAATGCAAATTAGATTCACTCTAAAATGCATCCAGTATATGGCATAAAGTGCTTTGCAAAGCAAACAGTTCACATTTGGTGTAAAACTGCTGGATGGGCAGAAAATTTTATCATATACCGAGGTGCAATCAGTCATTCTTCGATGGATGGACAGCAGCTAGCATCATTGTTTGCATCGGGCAATCAGAAATTTGCTGACAGATAGGAAAAATCTTTAAGCGAACTCGGATGATATGTTGAAAAATAAAACATTAGTGTTCAACATTTAAAGAGACAGTGTTAATTTTATTCACTTTTTTACGCTGTTTATCACTTGCAAGTTATGACAGATTACTGGTAAAAAAATAATACACGTGTAGACTGTGTTCTGTGAGCAGATGACATCACAATAATGATGTCATCATCCAAAAAAAATTTTTACACGTGTTCAGAATAAAATACCCTACGAAACATATATTTCGGATTTTTCATATTTGGAAAATTAACACAACGATGCTGTTTTGTAACTTATTTATCGAACAACCCTCGTATTATTGTGCAAATTTTTAGATCATAAGGGCAAAAGTGAAATCACCGACTTCAATAAACTTACAATAGTTGCACACAAACACTACTCTGTGTATATATGTACAAAACAGAAATGATGACCCACTGACCGTACCTTGTGAGCATCAGTCTCAATGCTAAGCTGGTTGAGGTACCACTTTGTCTTCAGTTCCTGAGCCGTGTCCAGCTCCTTCTGTCTTTCGACATCCTGCTTCAGTTGAACCATCTCCGCTGACTGACACACCACACAGTATGCACCGATCAGTGCAATATCACAACTGTCTATAAGTATGTCCAATATCTTTACGAGACACTTAGACTGCTGGTTGTTCCAGACACATCTCTGAAAGTATCTACCAGCAACACAAAGTTGTTTTATCACAAACAAAACTAAAGCCATTGCGGCAGTTCATAGTAAAGATTTCATGATCCTAGCTTGCACCATTTCAATATGGCAGCAGGGTGTGACAAACAAATAGATAGACGGACAGATGGCTGCTTTTACTACTGCTAGAATGTGCTTAGCACTATGTGCTGTCACCCATAAAAATATGTACAATAAAATTGCAATCAGTGACATGTGGCCCAAGAGCTACCTGTGATGCCGGACACTCTCTCTTAAGTTATAAATGTTATTTGTTAAAACTTAATTATGCAACTACGTAAATGAAAATAATCAACATTCTTCATTCATTCATTCCTGAGCTTCAGGCGAGTGGCAGAATGTAAAAAGACGTGTGGATTTGCTTAGCTCACCCTTTTCTCCAGCAAGTCTTTCAGTTTCTGTTTATCAGTCCGCAGTGACTGGAGATAAGTTACGAGATTCTCTTTCTCAGTGTTCAGGTCTTTCGCTGCAAGTTCAGCTTTCTGTAGTTTCTCTGCCAGTTCAATGTTTTTCTGTTCTGCCTGCGCAAACTTCACCACCATTCCATCTTTCTCCCGTTGACTCTCATCTTTTAGCTTCGTGAGCTGCAACAAACAGTAATCAAATATAATGAAAACAACACAATATAACTGATGGTATATTAATTTACAACAAAAAGTAAAAAAAATATATAAATATATAATGAACAGTCATATAGAGAATCACAAATAAACTACATATTTTTATGAACAAGTGTTCATAAAAATTGCAAATACACACTGGCCAGACAAAATGACAAACACATAGTTAAGGAAAAATGGAACAACAGCTGTACTACAAAAAATTTTTAAAAACAGAATCGACTTTAACATACACTGAGAAAAAATGATGACAGCAATGATAAACAAGCATTACAGTGAAAACCACAAGGCAACAGAGAAAAGGACAAAAAATGCATGGAAAACACGCTTAGCGACAAACACACAGACGGCAGGGGCCAAATTTTCGAAACTTCTGAGAAAGATCTTTGGAAGACTTGTTTTCCAAAGAAAGCATGCGGATTTTCGAAACTTCTTTAGAAAATGTCTGAAAGAATTTGAGAAGATCTTCCAAAGAAGATCTTGAGAAAGTAGACTTCTTAGGAAGAACTTAGGCAAATATGTAGGAAAGCACTAACCTTGTCCTACACGGAGAAAGCGATGTAATAGAATAAAATTTGCAAAAAAGTACGCAATGTTGACATTTAGCTTAGACGTCATATGTGACGTCACAGGTTATTTGCGTAATGCTGTGGTAAAATAAACAATGAGTAAGTAAAGGAAATTGACGTTTGGTCAACTAAAAAATGACGTGGTGTGTAAAATGCATTTCCCGTGGACGTGCTAAGATAAGTAGTTTTCCTAAGAAGTTTTGATTACATCACATGATCGGTATAAGCACATCTGATTGGTTGAACTAGTTTAGGAAAATAAGAAAAGAAGAAGTTCTTTGGAAACACAAAAAAGGCATCGAAAATTCGAAAAAGAAAATTTCTTTGGAATGCCTAAATCATCTGACATAGGAAAATCTTTGGAAAATATCTTAGAAAAGTTTTGAAAATTTGGCCCCATGTTTCTAATACAGTGCAGAGAGAGATGGATAAGGCAACATAAATAGAACTGGCTGGAGAAAAATGGCATGAGCTGCGTAAGTCTGTATTAAATCATTTTATCACCCAACCTTTATCAAGTCAACTTAAACCCAGCAACAACCATAGTACCAAACAAATACTAATGATAGAAAACAAAAAGGACTCTTCAGAAACAAAAAAATTCAACCAAGTGGTGCAACACAATTTTCATATCTTTTATACCAACATGTACAAATGCCATAAAAAAGTGATACGACTGGCCTTGAACTTCAACATGTACTGATCTATACTGCCAATCAAAATTTAAACAGTCACAAGATCGAAATACAACAGGGAACAAATAATTTAAACCGGTCTACATTTACTGAAGTTATTTTTCATGATAAGAGACATATTTTTCACTCCTCATGCAGTTAACTAGCTAATTATGTCGTACATGCGCTATAGTGTTCTTGATGACGTTGTCCTGTGAAACCCATTTATCATGGGCAGCTTTCCACCTGACTTGATTCTGCTTCAGCTGACTGTTCAACTATACACATAAACAATAAAATAAATGCCACAATCTAGCTTATCATTATGATAACAACAGACACAAAACAATTTGTGTGATAAGTAGTACGCACATATTATCACAACTCGTGTGAACTATACAAATAACCTTATCCCCCATAACGGTATGCAATGCACTTTATATCATGATTATCCAGCTTAAACTTGCAATGACCAGGATTGATGCGATTTAAATCAAGTGATTTAAATCACTGATTCAAATCGATTTAAATCACGATTAAAATCAACAATAAAAATCATGATTTAAATCACTGAATATAAAACTACAAATTTTTGCGTAAATGTGCTGGCTGTTTTCAGTTTGCAATATATTATTGGTATCTAGTGCCATGTAGTGCTTGCTAACTCAATTTATTTTGTTGACTACATTAATATTTGGTTATACCTGAACTGGTAAGTTAGCTTAACCTGACAAACTTTAGCAAAGTTAACATTGCCAATTGCTCGATCATGACTCTTGTTAATTGCTCGTGTTGTTTTGGTAGTTACTTTCAGCAATCTGCATCATTACAGGTATTAGAAATATTATGGCCTTAATCACTGTCTACTATTTGCCTTAAAAAGTCTCACAAATTGTAGCCCCATAAATATTCACAAACATTAGAATGCATCACCAGATTAAAATTGTAAATAGTTCTTTGCCAGGCTGCTATAAAAAATAACATATGTAAATTTTTTAAAAAAGAAACTTTAATCAAGGCCAATTAATGTCATCCACAAACTGACAGATAAAGGTAACACATTAGTTATCACAAATAGCATAGAACTGTGTAAAAATCTAATAAAAATTTTTAAAAATCAAAAAATCAATTTAAATAAAAAAAATCTGATTCAAATCAAAAAAATTGATGTTTTCAAAATCGTGATTTTTATCAACCCTGGCAATGACTGATTCCTGAAAAACACTTAACTACTGACCGAAACACCACAGATTAATGCATGGGCCTCATTATGGCAGTGTTTAAATCTGCTGGTGAAAATGCGATATGGGCAATGACCATCTGTACATTTTTCATGCCCAAATGACTGTACAGTCTTTCACTACAAATCTGTTAACAACTTTTTGATTATCTTCTAAAAGACAGTGAGACACAGGTGAAAAAGCAACTCTTTCATTCGAGACTAGTAAGATTATGAAATTGTTATATGCTGTGTACAATCTCACTATTATCAACAATGTTACTCTCACTTAACAATTTACATTTCCTAGCCTCAATAGCTGACCTACTATCAAAAGAAAGTGTATAAACCAAATGGTATTAAATATACTGGGTAGATAAGATCAAGTGAGAAAAATCAGCTTTAAATACCGGTATTCTGCATAAAATGCTAGTAACAGCATATTGTAGAAATGTAAATGAACCTCGAGTATCTGTTCTTGATAGTTGTCATTCTCATATCTGGTCTGTGTATACAACGACTTCAACTCATCACATTCAGAAGTCAGCTGGCAGATCTGCCGCTGCAATGCAGCAATGTCAACTTCAATTTCATCACCACTGGTTTGATGTTCATAGTTGGCTTGTTGCTGCTGAGGACTATCAACATCAGGGTCTAAGTTCAACACTGCCATTGATGTGTCTAGACCATTGTCATCAGCTAAATGGCATGTTGGCAGTGCGTTAACTTCAAGGCTATCAACTTTCAATGAAAGACTTGTTAAGTGGTTACTAGACGTGGGCAGAAGTTCAACAGTTACTGCTGAGTTCTGACCACCATCTCCAGACGTGGCAGCTTCATCAAGCAATGCCGCAATTTCTACTTCGATATCTTTCCGGACTTCACTCAAACCTGTTTCGTCTAAAGTAATCATATAACCTGTAGGCCTATCACATTTACTTTGCATTAAGTCTTGATCTGCATCATCGGATTTCTGTGCACAAAGTGACTCACTGGGTACGTCGGCACACCTGTCAATACATCTGCTACCATCACTGGTGCTGGCATTTTCTGTTTCAAGCAAGTTAACATCATCAAAAGAAGTAAATTCACTCTCATTTTTATTAGCAGATGCCATTCTAATTTGTGATCTACACCCAAAACACAATCCACAATATACTGAACATTCTCTGTATATTTCTGCCTATTTATCAGTTGATAGCAATAACACTCAAACCAAGACGTAATGTAACTTAGAGTCTTAAGGATTTCTTTCTTTTTTTCGGAATATGGTTGAACTTCAGCAAATTGAAGTCTGCTGATCAGTAGTGGCTGTGGACATGCCAGGCACTGGCAAGGGTATAATGCGGACCTGTGGACTGGCCAACGTGTAATCTGCGAACCAAACCTGAGGACCAGGTCCGCAGTTTACACATTGGCTAAAGTCAATATTATTCGCTATAAAGTCTATAAGTCTTTCTTCCCTGTTGCTGACGTTTGTATTATAACTAAGATAGATGTAGCATTCATCTCTATATAGTTATAAACGAAATAAACAACATGTGAAAGAAAATTGACTAAAATAAATAAAATAATGTTGACTACATGTTGCATTTTTAACTGTTTGTGTGTATTGGGCCCGCAGTAGGAATATTTATCTGGAACAACCAAAAACATATTTAAACGTAAGAGGAAAGATTAAAACTGCAACACCATGCAAGCAGATCTGTGCAACACCTGCAATACTGCAATCTCTCCACCTGTAAAGAAAGGACGTGAGAAGAACAGCCACAGAACCGACAAGCAGATCACGGGTGTTGAGTGCGAGAAATGAGGCCACTGGCATCATTGCCGCTGCGTGGGATTCCAGCACGCTGTCCGCATTTTAGTAGTCCGCAGTTTACCCGCTGGTCCGCACTGGCGGTCCGTCCGCAAGTTTTGGTCCGCAGTTTACACGTTTGTCGGTCTGCAAGTCCGTAGTTCCGCACGGACATGCCGGCGGGGCTAACTGCGTAAAACAAAAATGTCGGTGCACAACTCAATAAGCTGTAAGAAAACTGGCAGCATTCAGTAAAATCTGCCGGGTAGTCATTACTTAGTCCAACACACCTTATGAGCTGAAATAAGATCTGAGCGGTGAGCAGGTAGATGTTATCACAATATGGTAACCGACAGCAAACAAGCAACAGGCAGAAAAAACACAATACAGCGTCGACAACTTACACAAATTTCACCCGCGTATATTACACAGTTCGTATTAATTAAATATAAAAACAAAATCAATAAATACAGATTTGTAAATAAATCAACAAACAATACACCGAAGAATATATACAACAGTGCTTAAAATCAGCAATAAATAAGTAAACAAGTATAAAGTTTAGTTTTAATCACAGCATACATAATGCTGTGTTTCCATTCAACGCAACGCACGCAACATAACGCAATGCAGCAACAGACGTAAAAAAATAAACCGCTTGTATTGCGTTTGGAAGTTGCGTTGAATGTGTTTCTAATATTTGTTGCCTATTTTTCTGGCGTTAATTGCGTTTGTACGTACAGGCCGGGGATATACTTTTTGACGCGCTACAGCTACCGGTATGCTGTACACAGGCGGATTTAAGGGGAGAGGCAATTGGGCCATAGCCCTTCTAAGATGCCAAAAGTCGCCTTTTTGTCTTGCTTGTGTAGGCGTAGTGCATTATAAATTTATGCAGTAGGCCTAAAACTAATAAAATTTAGGTCTATACTCAATGTATGCATTTAGGGGGTTTTCTTTTCCTGTCCAAAAAAGCGCTTGCTTCCGGGGCTGCGCCTCAGCGACGCGGCCCCTCTCTACGAAATCTCGGCTTTCGGCGTCAATTTTTGGCCCTTGGGAGCCAGTTCGCATCTTAGGCCTATGACTCCCAATTTCTGCATGGCTACACCTACGTAAAAGTAAGTAACAGTAAGCCTAAATAAATAACGCCAGGGCCGTTTACACTAGAGCAAATGCTCCAAGAAAAAAAAAGTTTTTTGGGGGGAAAGTAAAAAGGAAGATGAATATTATTATTATTTATTCAAATTTATTATTTATTTCAAATGTCATGAAAATCATTGACCTTCAATGGTCATAAAGCAGTATGGTATGCCAATCGTGCGGCATTGTGGCTAAACGGCAAGTCGTAGAGAGTTGACGATGATACCAACGGATTTGCCGCTGGCAATTTCCTATAGGCTGTCAATATCCATGTCTCCATCTTTAGCGGTTTGGCCGCAATTTTCAATGGAAAGGTTAAAGCTATAATTGGCCGTATCTCGGAAACAGTGAGAGATAGGGCCAAGATTACTAATATGCTATTAATCACTAATAGGAAGTGATATATTGGCTTTCAAATGACATGAAAATCATTGACCTTGGGTGATCTTGACGGTTAGTATGCGATATTGTGGCTAAACGGTGCAAGGTTGCTACTGATCACTAAGCAAATCACGAAGAAAGCATTGTAAAGTAGATCAGATGCGTCCTTGAAGTTGCAACGATTCTCTTAATTAAAGGCACATGAACGACTATAACACAGCGCATGGTGTCAGTGGCATAGCCAAAAATGTGAATTAGAAATGGCCTCTCATATCCACTTACAGGTAGCATATTCACTTGGTACAGATTACAATGGGTGGAGCATACTATTTCGCCAGACAGAATAACTCAGTTAGCCTACATAACGCTTTAAACTCCACAGTAAAACAAGTAAAACACTGTGTCTCAAAAAAAACATCCCCAACATTTTTGACCGTAACTTGAAAAACAATTACCAGATTTTGATAAATTTTGGTATGAATATTTCTGACACAACTTGCCATCAAATGATTATTCAGTTTTCCACCTCGCCCAGCACTTGTTTCTGCACTACCTGGGGAAAACACAACCAGTGAAATATCACTTATATCCAATGCAATATGATTGCTTAATTAACATAACACGTAAAAACAAATTTTGTTCACATTTCTGACACTTTGGCCGACATTTCATCCAGTTGTTCATTTTTCAACTGCCTGCAGTAAAATTGCTTGAGTTGTTGGCCCACTATGCAAAAACAAACAAGGAGACGCTTTCTCCATTCATTGACAGCAGTATCGATAAAGTTCTGCTCCAGACCAATCCAGGCTGTACCAGTTGCTTCTTAACTCTTCAAACATTCCTAAACTTCATCTGGTAGATATACTGCTGCAAGACAGTCAAACCTTGTAATAGACCGGCTGTTGGGGCCCACAGATTAGGACAGATGGAATTTATTGACATTTTTCAATTCATTTTAACACGTATTCTGCTTGGCCTGCTTTCCCCAGGTAGTGCAAAAGCAGACGTTGTGTGAGGTAAACATTAAAATACTTATTTAATAGCCAGTTATGTCAGAAATATTTCTGCCAAAAATTATTAAATCTGCTGATCTTTCTTCAAGTTTTGATCGATAACGTTGGGGATGTTTTTCAGGTTTTCTGTTTATTTCAACACATATTTCGCTTGATCTACTTCTCCTAGGTAGTGCAGAGGCATACATTGGGTGAGGTGGAAAACTAAACAGTCATTTGATGGCAAGTTTCGTCTGGAATATTCTTACTGAAAATTATCAAAATCTGATAATTGGTTTTCAAGTTACAGTCAAAAATGTCGGGGATATTTTTTTTGAGACAGTGTAATGTTAAATAAGCTTTACAACAACGACAACAATAATTTATTGTATACTACTTAAAAAGTAGCCACAATATTTCTAAAAAGTTCTTGGTAAATACTACAAAAATAGTTGATAATGCTGAAATTACAATAAAATTACTAATAGCTAAGTAGAACTCACATAATCACGCATAGACTGAAGGCCAACAACGTTTCAAGAAAAGTTTCACAACAACTACAATTATTAGTGAGTGGAAAAAAATAATAACAATGTTTACATAATAACTGATACATTTTCATTAGGCCTAAAAGATTCATGTGCTTCCGGCTGTCATCCATATTTTAAAAAAACCTGTGTCCCTAATTTTTTATTGGACCTTCCGAAATATTGGTGCAGTTTTTAGTATGCTTTCGAAATTTTACTGAAACAAACTGTTTGCATCTAGTTGAAATGTTGCAGTATCTTTGGTTAAGTTCTCGTGAGTACTATTCAATGTGTCAGTTTGTTTTTATGAGTTGTTAGGTAATATTACATGACATGTCATGATATAAAATATATAATTTTTAAAAATTCTGCCACCTCGCCCCTCTTCCCCCGGTCCATGATTTTTTGCTAGCTGCAACCAGAAGCACAGAAATTTTTTAATGTATTACGCCAGCTGGCAAAACAATATAATAAACAATATTTTTAACTATGGCAAATATAAGATCTTTTGCATGATAAACATTAAAATGCACATGATGACACAGTTATTTCAGAGTATATTATGTACATATCTATCACATTTTGCTTATTCATAGCAACAGGGATTACTGTTTGCCAAAGACACTAGTTCAAGCGGATTCCCCTGATGCATGACGTCAGCACGTAGCCTACCCGCTTTCTCATTGGCCAGTCCCTTGATGACGTCAGCACGTTCCTGACTTCTCATTGGCCAGCGCAAGGCGCCTGATGTTGGCTAAACAGCCGGCGGCCGCTTCCTGCAGTACCGGATCGTCGGAACCAACAAGTTCAAGTAATGGCTAAAATTGAACATTATAACAACACCAATTAATACATTCACTCTCAGACTGACAGATTATACCATGGTGTTTCATAAAAAGGACCCCTTTTTGTTTTTTCATAATTCACTCACATGATGATTAATTTACACAAAATTTGTACCAGTTGTAGCTAAAGAAATACTAATTTAAACTATTGCAACAAAATATGGCAGTTGATTAAATATTCTTTGCTAGTCCTGACGTAATGCTAACGTCATAATGTGTCACAGGTACAAACTGGATAGTCTCAACTGGTGCTGTCAGTTGCTACCCTGCTCCAATGGTGAAAAATCTGGTTTATTCATGACAAATTGTTGAAGTTTTACAGTTACAGTTACAAAAATATGCAAAAATATGCATTTACGTGTCTGTGGGGATAGTTGGACTTTTACGCATTCGAGCAAGACAGTGCATTAGCTCACCATCGAAGCAGGGTAGCAACTGACAGCACCAGTTGAGACTATCCAGCTTGTACCCGTGACACATTATGAAGTCAGCATTACGTCAGGACTAGCAAAGAATATTTAATCAACTGCCATATTTTGTTGCAATATTTTGAAGTAGTATTTCTTCACCATTTGAGTGAATTATGAAAAAACAAAAAGGGGTCTTTTTTATGAAACGCCGTGTATAATAGCATCCGTGAGAACGTGGTTATGGAATGGTAAAGCTATGTACAAATATGGTAATTCTCGTTGAACAGGACACAGATGTCAAAACGTGAAGAAACAAAACTGAATTGGGCGTGTGCTGCAGCAAGTTCAGATGTTCAGATCTTCAGACTTCAGAGCTTTTAGGAAGCGAATACGAGGCCTACAGATCAACAGTAAGACGACGCTTCAAGTTGCTGAAGGCACGACAGTGGCTTGGATAAAACAGAAAGCAGAAAACACGACATTTTGCCATGAGAAAAAAACCTTCAAAGAAATAAATCCTTCAAATCTTAATGCAAATAACAATTTTGATTATTATGAAAAATTAAGCTAATAGTTAATTTATTAACAGAGATAAATTTATCAGTTCTGCTTGCTTATCAATCGAAACAAAAAACAACTATAAAGTACTGATTTGTCAACTGATAAATCCGAACAAAAGTGAAACTGATGAAGACGACGAAAATGACGATGACTGGTGATACAATGATCTCTATGCGTTACCTTGACGACGCTGGCGTTGTGCATACAGATGCAGTTGTCAGGGTCACGTGACAGCTGGTGGAGCGCCCTGGCGGTCGACCGATGTACTACCTGGTCCTTGGACGCCAAGTAGCTCACCAGAGGCTCGACTGATCCTTCGTTGCCAAACTCGACCCTGTTGTCTCCCCAAGCACAACAGCGTGCGATCGCTTCAGCCAACTGACGACGCAACTCTTCGTCCGTCTGTAAAAAAAGGTGAAGTACAGCTCTTCATGAAAAACTCAACAACGAGCTGGAGCTATAGAGCATCGCCTGCCATAGAGAATCACACCTGTCACCGAACACAAATGAACGTGCTCTGCCTTAACCCAGCCAGACATATCGATACTCGATTTACCTATCCCAGAGTGACGTGGAAAGTGTTGATCTTGGTGTTGGTTATATACTTAGATGGTTTATCTGGCTGCCAACAGTCACCCATCCAAGTAGTAACCAGTTGATAGTGACCCGACTGGGAGTCGAACCCATGACCTCAAGATCATAAGTCAGACACCCTTCCATTACACTACCAAGCCGCCTGCACCTGTATACATTAGGCAAGACAACCGCTAATAAAAAAGTAACTGAGTATAGGCAAATAAGTAAAACGTATAGTTTATATATGACAGCTGGCACCTTGTACATTCACGACCAAACAGAGTTCTCTAATCCAAGTTTCCAAAGGCTATTTTCAAAATTAGAAAAATAAGTCTGTCCACTGACATCAAATTGTGCGGCGCCGTCGCATAACACTACGCAGCACAACTGCAAACCTAATCCTAACGCTGACCTTTGACCTTTGAGCTGAAAATCAACACACCGTTTACACCAGCCATGTGGAACGTTCACACAAATTTCGGTTTTTCTACATCTGTTCGTTTTCCACTTAGATGGCCACACAAAACGGACTGATAAGCAAGATGCTTAATGCAGAGAAGAAGTTTGTATAAGATGCCAATTAAAAAACTATTCCGGGATGACTTTTCCTTTCGTGAAAAATGCTAATATGAAGCGCTGCATGGAAACGTGCTGCGTGGGATCGTGAGCACCTCTTCTTACCTCCTTTTCCCAGTTTGTCCCATATTTTCTTCTTAATTTTTTTCTTCTGGGTCTTTCCTTTTAAATCAGTTCACACCAGAGCGTCTGGCAAACGCTGTATATAAGCTCTCCCAGCGGTCCAAAAATAGTTGTTTTCCAGTCAACGTTTAGTTCTAAACGGCGTCATTTACGACAGACGCTTAAGAACTTTGTTTGCAAACATGTCCGTGGGGCCAGTACCCTATGTATGATGTATTTGTGACTGCGGTAGGGGCGCCGGAACGTAGAATATATAATACATACATGGCATGTGAGACTGGCGAGCATTGGTACAACTCCGTGGTCAGTGATGACGGCAAGATTCTCTTCGTCACTAGCAATGCAAGCCACGGCAGCACAGACGCCGGCCAACACTTCAATACTGTCGGACTTGAGCAAACTGATCACCAGCTCCAGACCTCCCACGAAGCTACGAACCATCTCACCCGAGTCCTGTGCAGTACACACAGCATCAGCAATCGATCAACCACTGGGACAGGAAAAGAATTTTAGTAGCACTTTAAAACAATTTTTATTTGATGACATGCTGTGTAATATTACGCAACAACTCATCAAAAAGAACGTGACACACCGAATAGTACCAAAGAGAACTAATTTTTTTTGCAGCACAACAGACTAGACTGATGCAAGCAGCTTTTTTCGTTAAGCCGTAAAGCTTTGGAGACGAATTTCTGGACAAGATGGTCGGCAACTGAAAGCAGAGGAATTGATATGGCTGACAATAACGACTGCACCTTGGCGTTTTCGATGCAAGGACAAATGGCCCAGGCGGCGCTCGCTTGCACTCCAGGGTCCTGGTTCTTGAGTAAAGACCACAGCAACCGAACGCCGTCCAGCTTGTCAATCACACTGTCAGCAAACATTTGCGCAACATAATATCAACACATATGTGTTATTTCTTGGAGGCGTTTGAGGTCCACTTTTGAATTTTTAAAATGAAAATGGACAAACCTGCTAAGGGGAACGTTCACGCCAATTTCGATTCTTTATACGCCCTTTTGTTTTGCGTTAGAAGGCCGAACGGGAGAGACAGGGGAATACAGAGAGCAAGAGACAGACGGACGGTCGAATAAGACCGGTAATGCGGCCTATAAAAACGGCCGTCTGAAAAGTAATAATATCGCAATAATGCAGTGCAATGAAACAAAAATAAACCAACAAATACATTACCCTAATTAATAGAGTAGGCTACTATATGCTAACAAACGTTTATTTGAGTAATTATTTTTGACTGCTTTCGTTCTCGCTCCCACATTACGGTGAAATAAAAAACACATAAAGTTAACTATAAACACACAATACTTTTCTGTCACAGCATTTCCTGTAACATATCCCAAACCTCTGGGCAATTCCCTGATTTTCCCCCACAGCTGTACAATTTTCTGGTATTACTGGATTTTCAGAAAAATGTTACCCTTGGCCCCCAATGCTCTGTGATGTGACTACACCACACGAGGACGGCAGCGTTGTAGCAGGAATGGCAACGGCAAATGCCCACCCCCCCCAAAAAAATTAGTTTATCGGAAAATACGCAGAGTAAAGTGAAGCGGTGAAGTGGTGAAG
>Ga0209367_1001205_pt1 | contig 30935 bp, 17 predicted proteins | sample WorMetLIZISLAND2_FD_187412 | JGI IMG/M metagenome (GOLD analysis project Ga0209367, IMG submission 187412) | Marine gutless worms symbiont microbial communities from Max Planck institute for Marine Microbiology, Germany - Olavius geniculatus... ...
TTATTTAACTGTGTTGTTTCAACGATGTTATTAAATTGGTGTTGTAGCCGGAACATTTTTGAATGCTGAAAAATTGGTAAGCGGTATGTTAAAAAGTCTGTAACTTCGTCGTTTTTCAACAGAATCACATTTTACTTGGCAGTTAAATGTAGAAGGTTTCACTAAATAAAGCTGTAAAATTTCATATTAAAATCTCAAACGGTTGCTGAGAAAACGGCGAAAAAAATTAGGGGTCCGGGTTTTTTTGAGACACAGTGTATATATCAATCTTTATTCACCAAAGAACACTTTGGTAACAAACAGACAGAGACAGACAGACAGACAGACAAGACACAGAACAGAGACAGACAAAGAACAATGAAAACTAGGCCTAAATACCTTTAGTAACAAAACAACATTTATGCCAAAAAGTTTTCTGACTGTTATATACATCTTGAACAATTTCAGACTGTCCAGTATAATAATGCACAGTACTGAGAGAATAAAAATCAATCTTATATACCCTATACATAGCACAATTAAATGAATATAATAGACTTGACAGTTCACTATTATTCCACTCACACCGTACAAAAGATATGGCTTGCATTTAGTATTAACCAGATATTGTAATACAGATTCATTGAAATTATGACAGTTGCATAAAAATGAGTTGAAGCACTGAAAAAATCCAACACGCATTCGATGTATACTGATCTTGAGACGTGTTGCAGACACACTATACCAACCAAGATACTTTAGTTCATGAACAAATTGTATAGAAGAACCACTTATCGAAATATAACAGCCATACATACCCCGCATTTGCCCAAGTCTTATAATGTGGAATTTATTTGCATTAAATTTCACATCTAGTTTACCAGCCTCAACATAGCACATAGATCAATCATCCTCTGCAAATCATACAGAGACGCTGATATCAACAAGAGATCATCTGCGTACATTACACACCCAATGAAACGTCTCCCATATGACAGCCATAACCTGACTTCGAAAGTTCCTCGATTAGGCCTATACTATTAACATACACAGCAAATAAGACCGAAGATAATACCCCACCTTGCCTGACCCCACACCGCAGATAAAACTCATTAGAAAAAAGTTATTCCATCGAACCACAGCAAACATTAGCCTAATTGACTTTCAAAATTTTTTTAGTAATCATAATAGTCGTCAATTGGAAAAAACGCATAGGCCTATTGTTGAACTGTCACATCCTAAACGCTTCATGGAATACAACCGGTCTTAGAACGCTGAAAGCTCCCTTATACTCATTCATTTATGACTGATGAAAACAGCTCGAAGACAGTGCCACAATATATTAAGGATCTCACCATTTACCGCTTATTCCATTTCGCTACACCAACTGTGGCTTTGCGGATACACATGGTTATCTTGTAGTGTGTAACGAAGTCGAACTTTGCTAACCTTATATTTGCACTACACATTACGCCTATGTATGCAGTAAAAGTCACAAAATGACAAAATTACTATTGATAGTAAGTTAAACAGTCACAATAGCTAGCATGCCTGATCAACGTCGCTTAAAACAATTTCTAGAAGGGAAAGGCAAAACAAGAAGCACAAAAAAATGATGTGAATTGCAAGGTTATTAAGCTCGACACTATATACAATTGTGGCAAATTGTAAATACTCGTAATTAACAGAAACAATGTCGAAAGTATGCCAACGCGTTAACTATTTTTGTGAGCTGTGTGGTCAAATTCTCGAATATGAACTTATATCAGTTTATTAAAAATAATGTATCGACCAAAAAATGGCACAGTGAATGATGTCATAGGAATTGTACATGTAAAACAGCAAACTAAATATTAGCAAATTACAGACTGCCAGGCCACGCAGCAAACATCATAAATCTACTTACCTACAGTTAAACGAGTAAAATAAGTTAGCGCGAAAAAGTTGCACGGCCAGAAAGAAACGACCCGCCGTTAACAGCGAACAGACAGTCGAAGACATAAACGAAACACAAGAATGCAATGTTAGTTAACGCGGCAGTGTTAGTAAGGGCTTACATGTAGGTACGCACTACTACGGCGACAACACAGTGGCAACAGCGAACTCTCTAAAAAAGCAAAGCTCGCGTAGCTTCATATGAAACTTCAGAAGCTCCCGTTATCACTTATCACAAGCAAAGTTCCTTCATCGCTGGGGTCCTTAGCGCAGCTTCGACTAAAGATTACAAACAACAAAATAACTTGTTAAAATGCGAAATTGTTTTTCGTTTTTATTCGTAAAAAACTGTATCAATTTGTAATTGTATGTTTTGGTTGGGGTAATTCGATCCCGAATCTTTCCTTCCCCTTGGATCAGGGAGTCCCACCCAACGCAATGTGTCGTTGGACACCGCAAGTGCGCTGCCAAATGACATCTAAGTCCGTCGAACGGTTTAAGGCTTTAAGCGGATGCACGAATGTCACGTGACAGACGACAGACAGACAGACAGACAGACTACTCTACGCCGAAATGCGGCATCGCTTGCGCTATAGAGAGCAATTCCGCCTAAAATAATTACAAGCATTAAACTACCACCGTGCTGTATCTACAAGCAAAGTTTTAACTTTGTGCGACCTGCGCTGAAGAATCGCATGCAGGTGCATGTTAAAAGACCGGTGCCCAGCAACAGCGTTCGTCGGTCGCACAGATGATTCCACAACCTTGGTCCGCTGTGGACACTGAGCCCCGCAGCTGAAGCTGGTTGCGACTGAACGCCTCCAGCTTGGCGCGAACTCCGTCAAAGTCGTAAGAAAAGTCGCAGCTCAGGTCGTCGTCTGCAGCTGGCCGCTCGAAGTTCACCTGCTGTCTATCAGAATCACCGTCTTTGTCGTCGTCTTCATCAGCATCATCACGCTGAGTAAATGTTTCCTCCTCCTTTTCTTCCTCAGCTTGGTTGTCATAGAAACAGGACGCCTGGTCGATGCCGTCAGCGTCTAACGGATCGTCGTCGTCGTCGTCGTCGTCGTCGTAATCTGGTTCCGGAATCTCTGTAAACGTTCTGTTACTTGTAAAACTGCTGTAAAAATGTCGGACGGCCCAGCGCCAACCTATTCTGCGGCCGTCCGTACGCCTAAAGTTGCACAATTCAAACCTTAATCCTGACCCTGTCCTTGGATTTTTTGAGCAGAAAATTGGCACATCTGCTAATCTAAGAAACGTTTACTCCAATGTAGTTTTCTGCGCTTTCTACTTTTCGAGTTAAGACCCCATATGGGCCTAAAAGACATTTAAACAAACTGAGTAAAAAAGGTAAACAACTAATTGCCAATTTTCACACGTTGAATTGCAACGTTTACGACAGCTCGTTATTCAACAAAAGTACGATTTTTATACTTCGGCTGTTGAGCAATGGTTACATGTGAAATATAAATTTATAAACTGCTTTACACCGACGTTTATTCGCCACGAAGGCAGAACACGGAACATTGTGACCACGACTTTACGACCGACGCAAAATCGCAGTTCATTGCAATGCGATGCAGCAGCGCTGTAATAACCTATCACTGCACGTCAAGTGCCCGTTTATACTCTACTCGGCCAGGTTAACTGCGGCAGCTAGCGCCCATAAAATGCCGTCGTTACGTTAACGTCGTGATGGTTTTACGTGCATCCGAGCGCAAATTGATTATTTTGAAGCTAGCCCGCAGCGACATGCTGACTGAACCGTAGGCTACTCATCAGTAATGTTTCGCGCACAGTAACGTCCATGCTCCATTACTTACATTTGTGGTGAAATTGTTGGACAACAAGTTATACAGTAAGCCTACTGCCAAAGTATGATGTCCGTCTGTCTGTCCGTCTGTCCGTCCGGTGTGACGTTAATAGATTGTGATCACATAACAGTCTATTCAACAACACCGTTTAAGCTTACTGTATTTTTTGTTCGTATTTCAAAGTGCTCATGTTCTTGAGTAAACTGCTACTATAGTGATTAGTGAAGAAGAGTCAATCTGAATCTAAATTTAAAAACAATTTGATAGAGTGCCATTGTCACAAAGTTAAATGTGAATCAGAAGCGCTGAATAAATAAACGGACCTATCTCAGCAGCCATAATGTCAAACGTGTCGGGCGGCGGTGGTAGAGATGGCGTCGGATCCATGACAGTGAAATGTCGCAGTAGTCTATGGACTACTCGCTGACGGTGACTAGATGTCGAATATCGACGACGACAGAGTCCGACGCAACGTCACGGTGACGTCACAATGACGTCATCTAAAAACAACACACACACCGTCTATAATGCGATGATCATTTCTCATGTTCAAAACAGTGTACTAGCGGCTGCAACCTGCTGCAGTTACAACCCCAGTCAAGCACGTAAAACGCGAAAATCCTTCCCGAGACGCAAAACCGAGGTGGCGCTGATCATTGTTTCCTTACCCCTCAGACAGACACCACTTTACACTGCGAGACCACGATACGAAGCCACAGCCTGGTAGAGCATCGGGCGGTGTGAGCCTGTGAGGGATGGCCAGGCTGTGTTGGTCTGGGATGGTCAAACATTGGGAGTGTGCTGTGGGATCTTACAAACCCATGTGTGGAAGACGTTTGTGTAGTGCGGAGAAAAGGACTTAGACGCGTGCGGAACGTACCACATCATACACACTCGTTCTTCTTAACTCTGTTGTGTGGCTGTGTCCCACTGAAAGATGAACTTCCTTTCTGTTCTTTTTAAAGTGTAATATTTTCTGTGTACTACTTTTTATGCGTATTTTCTTGTATTTCTGTATCGGTATTGCGTGTACGATTTTATAATAAAATAATAATTGCCTATTTATAACTTCAGCCAAGTTTAAAGTTATCGTAGAAAAATTCGCAAGAGACTGACAGTTTATTTTATTTTCAACTGGTCCGAAGACAAGTTAAACCATCTTTAAGTGTAGGTAGATACGGCACAACCGTTCAACATATCGACTCATGAACCAAAGCATAGGTTATATAAAGAAATTTTTAAATATCATAGTACATAAAGTACTAGATTTGTACTAATGTACGGAAAGTGGCATGTGACCACGTGCAGCGGGATAGCAACCATTCTCATCAAGCAACTAATAAGCCTGCCGGTACGCTTTGATGACTGATTGTATTTTTAGCAAACATCGTCATAAGTGGCCTAAATGATAAACATTATTCCTAGAACCACGTCAGTAAAGTGTCAGATGAATAGGTCCGGATTATGAGAAACGAAACAAAAATGTCCTAACTAGACGCTGCCTGAGACCATGCGATGTGGTCTGAAACCGACAGACAAAGCGGAACAATCATGCTGCCAACTAAGCACCCTCGTGCGCGTATAGCGCTCATCGGCAAAACAGTCTTTCTCATGAAACATGCACCGCGTAGAGTGTGCATTCCACAAACAGACAGAACGTTACTTTTGCGGGCGCCGATTTAGACCCGCTCCGATCGTGTATTAGAACACGTTAACAATTTTAATGGGGATGTTTCATGCCTTTTATCTTAGTGCGCTAAAACTTTATATTTAAGAACTCGGTGACAAATTCGTGACTGTTTTTCTGATCATTTTGTTTACCTGAAACAAGTTCGAACAACTGTCAACTAACGAGCTTATTCATATAACGCAGATCAAACGAGACGAAACTGATTAACTTTCACACACTGATTTATTTAGTAAACTGTTCACGTGTTTATTACTACAGAGTCGTCCAATGGCACATGGTGCAACAGAAACTATAACGTCTAAAACTTCGTCGTTTTTCGACAGTATCACATTTCACTCAGCAGTTAGATGTGGAACATTTTAGATAATGCATCTGTAAAATTTCAAATTAAAATTCCAAACGGTTGCTGAAAATACAGCAAACAACTTTAGAGGCTACATTTTTCCGCACCCTGTATATGCCGGGTAGCGCAATAAAACGTCCCGAAGTTTGCATAACTATAACGGCGCGTATACTTTACGGAGATAAATTTCCTTTTGTACATTTGTAGACCAATATGTACTCTTACTTGCTTATAACTTTCAGTGACCTCACTTAAACACTACTGGATGGCGCTTAATGACGTAAGGAGAGTTAAAAATGCAATTATGTAAGGACAGTGTTTCATCACACCGCATCAAATAGTAACTCAAAAATTTTTTCGACACAACACGCCAGATATGTCAGCTCACAGGAATGGAAACCGCATTCAACAGATTTGAATTTACTACATTAGTCTCAGTTTGGGATACGTTGCAACAACTTGTCTGTGAAGAAAGGCGTAAGCCGTATGCGAACCTCAAAGATCTTCAAAATTTTATCACAGACAAATGGCATGACGTCGACATCAGACAGACAAAATCAGAAAAGCCGTAGGGCAGTGGGGAAAAGCGTCTAGCGTCAATGGCAAAGAAGAACAAATGACCGATTCAGCACTTTTTCTGCTGATCAGTTACTGATGATTCGGCTTACTGTGACGTTTTGGCATAGCCTGCGTACGAGGGGCAACGCAAATGATGAACCGCTTGCAAAAATTGCTTTATGGCGTGTTACACTCTTTTGTTTGTATCACGGCTAATGCAGAGATGTTTTAAGCGAAAATTTTTGCACATATTCACTGATGTTCGGTCATTACAAAAATGTTTTTGTGTTGATTCACTTTGACCATTCGGTCGAATAATGCATGCGAATGTTTGGGACGTTTTTTGCGCCACCCGGTATAAAACACTGTAGCTTGATAAAGACTAAGTTTAGTGAGTTGGACAAAACACACAACTGATTAACACCTGGGTCGCTTTTAGAGTTAGGTTAGATTGTAATGCAATTTTTGACTGATTATTACATCGTTTAACACGGTTACTCCCAAACGCTAAGGCTGGATCCGCCCGTGCGCGCGCTCATGACTAACACAGCATCATCTCGGATCATTCTCGGCATGGTGTGTGAGTCACGTGGCGCCGCATCACATGACCCGGCGACGGCTGCTGCTGCTGATGATGCTGATGCTCATCCATATTTGATTACGTCACGGCACGATGCTGCGCTGACCGCTCGCCCCAGTGTCCATACTAATTGCATGCCAGCGACACTAAAACACGTTCCCGGTATATAAGTCAAGTCCTCAAAACGTATACCGTTTCTAAGCATGTTGCGTGTATACTTTATGTGATAATGCATTTTTTTGCTGTAACATGATGTTGTTGTTTTTAAACTTTAACTCGCGTAAAGCGAAATTCGTGTATTAGTCTAGATCTGCGTTGGCTGAAGTTGTTGCTGTCACACCTGTTTATCGAAAACCATCGCGACAACGAGTTGTACTAACTCAGGCGTGGCTTAGTTTCATCACAATCGTTGTTTAGACTGATGCTGTAAACAAACTGTCTTGCCATCGGCTGCTAGGTCGGCGATCATGCTACAGCAGCAGCGTCAGCAGCAGCAGCAGCACCACAGCAGCATGAGGGAATAAGCGTCGATCGAATAGTCATCACTTACTAGCGCACAGAGTCGCCCAACAAAAATCAAGTCCCAAAGCTTTTTGGCATAACTGCCCAAATAAAAATCGGTTTATTTTCAAAATTGTTTCACCGATATACTTTGCAGTAAATTTGCTATTAACAGACTTAGCAGTTAGTCACAATCCGCTGGGACCAGAATGTTCTTAGCAGCAGCACGAACTGTTCAGAGTTATTGTTGGTTTGTCTCAGACGAATTACCAAAATTACCTAAAATTACTATATTATCCATAGTTTGACATTTCGGGCTTGCGGATTCCGTCATACCTCACAAACATGTCGCTACACTACCTTGTAAAATCTAGTCAGTCTTAGAATAAGCGAGTTAAATTACCTTGTAACCTTCAGTATATTTTATGCTCTAAATCTAAAGCTGTTTCACGAATCGTTTTGAAGGTAACGATTAGGTCTAATGTGTTTTCAATTTACATTTAGACTTAGCTATTAAAGCAATTTTGGAAATCGAATAATATTTGATAAAGCGCAATTTTTATCGGCCACTCCGATTCTCAGTCCATCGATCGCCATACTTCCCAGCCGGTGTCTACTAAGGCCCGGTCCTACAGTGAATGATATAATATGATATAAAAACGCAGTCGTTGCATGGCGCTGTGAGCTTCCGCCGTCAGAAAACTGGCGGGCGCCACGCAGCCGCTGGAGCGAGCAAGACATCCCGCGTGCACCGTCCCACAGAAGACCTCATCAGTATATAAGGACGGCAATCCCACCAGACCAGACGATGTAGTCGCTGATCGATCTACAAGGACCACCGACACGATATGAAGCGATGCCATGCACCGACCGGCTTCACTGATTCCATGCATGCTCTTGACGGATATCTTCAGTTACTTTTGCTCACCATAGATAGATACATCACTTCATTAAACTGCAGGGCAAACATGAAATAGCCTACTTCTACTCTTACTTTTATTCGCTCCGAAATAGGGCAATAAGACTGACGAATGATTACAAATACTGATAGACACTAATAAATACTATAAAATAGCGCTATATTCAAACGAAGAATGAATATCACATCAACACGGCGTGTGAACCGTTTTGAGCAATTTATAGTCTGCCTAACACAAGATGGGCGAACACGGAAGTAATTTGGTAGAACGCGAAATCGCTTATTAACCTTACCCCCTGGTGAATTATAAGCATAGGCATCCACAAATCTCGTCTGTCCTGCATAAAATGTCAGGGAGCTCTCATCTAACACATTGGCATAGAAATCCATCGAACGGTTTTAGCAAGCGGCACAAATGTGACGGACGACAGACAGACCACGCCACGAAGAAATGAGTAGCTGTAAGCGACATCGCCTGCAGTAGAGCGATTTCGCATAAAAATATAAGAAAAATGCCAAATCGTTATCCGTATACAGGGTGTTTTGGCTAATTTATTATATATTTGTTATATAGGCCTAATTATGCTCATCTAAGTTTCCAATGCAAACATTTTTGCCCTTGCATAGAAGTATGTTGCTGATATACACTGACAAATTTTCGCTAGAGAGAAACATAAAAGCGAACGAAATAACATACTGTAGTTATCCGACCCACGTTAGCGTAACACTCTGTCAAATCGTCGACAAAAAGTCACGAGAAATCAAAGTCAAAAAGACAGTAAGCTTACTACAGTATATACTGACCATGACAGTGTTATTCGATAGCCCAGGTGTAGATTCTGTAGGCGAATCGTCCAAAATGGGTGTGTGCGCCAGTAACGGTGCTCTATAGCCAGTTTTCGCCGTACGCTGTTCACACTGCACAAGTTAGTGTCGTTCGTGTAAGCTAAACCGCAACTTGGTTGACGACGTTGGAACAGCAATCGCTGCTGCACGACGAGCGTTCGTGTGCTTGCTCGTGAGCAGTGTGTGCGTGGGCTGCGACAAACAGCAGTGTTATTTGCGCTATATCGATAGGCCTAATACGTGTATATCCACGTGCCTTCGATTGCTCCACTCTCCAAAAATGTCACAATTTTTTTATCTCCATATTTCTGCATCTGAATACTAATTCGCCAAAAACTGATCGATCTTTGAACCACACTTCCTTTTCAAAAAGTCATCCAAATACTTAACGTGCTGAGATGCACTGCAAAATGTCAGTTTACGTCCTCATAAGCTATTTGCTCCTGAAAAAAGAGATAAACTCTGGAACGTCATAAAGCACTAGCCTACTCGGCTGGTTTCGTGGCCACACTCCTCATTTCTAAAATTTCACCAAAAATTGTTTAGAACTTTTTTGAAATATTTCGCACACACAAACAAACACCTATAACAGCGGAGGTGAAAATAAGAACTACAAGCAAAAAGCAGTGCAAAGATGGAACAACAGTCAGTCAACCCTACTAGTTCCAATGGTCCATCAACTTCTGACAGAAACATGAATACCAGAAACAGATTCTAGGCTTTTTCGTAGCAGTTTCTGTATAGCCAAAATGTCTTTAGGTTTAGCAAGTTACTGAAATAGCACGACAGAAAGATCGGTGAAAAAGACTAGAATGTAGGATGGGATGAAATGGGGGCTGGGGCTGGGCTGAGCCGTGATCAGACTAGATCTATACAACATGACGGTTCAGTTGCTTGATTGACATCGTCGCTGTAATGCGCGCTGGCAGTCCCTTTGCGCGTGTCGTTACAGCACGACTCGCTGTCATTTACATGTAGCCTTTTTGCACTACACGCACTGATCCAGTTCTATACCGCCGTCCTATATAGGCTCCTATAGGCCGCATTAAGCGTCGTGTCTGTCAGTCCGTGCCGCACGGCCTCCGAACTTGAAAACAAAATAGCGCAGGAAAAAATGTGTAAAAGTTTTCTAGGACAAAACCGGTGTTCTATTATTTTCAGTTTAGAAACTTAAAATTATGGTCATTTTGTCTCTATCCCACACTACTAAGACAACCCGGACTGGCGGACGTATTATTCTTTTTCCGATTTTGATCATTTGCAAATTAACTACAAAAAATAGGATTAATCGACTGGTCCAATCCATGTCTTATTTTCATAAAACGAATGCAATATACTGATTATTTCCAACTATAGTGTCTAGAGTGTTATAACTGCTCATAACCTCACTCCACCCAAGCGTAACAACTGATAGCGTTTCGCGTTTGTATATCGCACGTGCGTCCAGGAAGAACATGCCGTCGATCACGGCCATAAAATAAGTACGTTTCAACACAGTCTACTGTGTATTATTGCACTAAATACCGCACCGCTCGAGTGGATAAGCGAGTACGTAATACGAGCTTATACCACTCTAGACAGTGCGGTATCCGTATCGTACTTAAATTACGCTCAGATCGCCTATAGACCACACCGTCGTTTGCTCAAATGACTCACGACTGTAGCCGAAAGTTGCGAAAACGATAGCAGTGCAAGCTGTGTGTGGTTTGAGCCTCGTTATACTTGCATAATACACTGTATACAGTGTTGAAACCGATGAAGGTAGGCGTATATTCCTCAAATGTTTTAGATGAACACCAGTCAAACTACTTATACTATAGTCACGTTGGCGTTTATCACAATTTTTATAATCTTTAATTTGTATCCTCTTACATTGTGTTCAAAATTGCTTTAATATTTGCTTTGTAGATTTTATCTTTTAGCCTAGCTGTCTTGTTCGCCAGTGACTGTTATGGTGCTTAGCTTAGGCCCCTACATTGGTTGTTCTTCTTCAACGAATAAACGACCAGTGACGAGACTAACGACGACGATATTCAAACATTATCAGATGAGTTTATCATATATTCATGTAAGATAACTGATAACTAATAGCAAGTTCTATTAAAATAGTAAGAAATTGAATAAAATAAAGTTTGAAACATTCAGAGACCGTAGACCTTTGCCAACGCCATGTTGTTCGCCAGGTGGCAGCACCATATTCGGTTTGGCAGCGGTTTTTCTTATGCCCCATTGAAAACAATGTTAACGAAAATTTCAAAGTGATCTAGAATCCAGGATTCCTTCCGGATCACCCCCAAAATTGAATCACTGGTAGTTTTTACCATTCCCGACATTCGCCAAAAATTTCAGAAAAATTCGTCCATAACTTTTTGAGTTATCTTGCTGACACACAGACAGACAAACAAAGTCTGGCAAAAACATTACCTCTTTGGCGGAGGTAATAATAGAGACAACATCACAGTAACGCTTTAGCAATAGGAAACGAAAAACAAGCAGATAAACTAACACCTAAACAGGAGAAAAAATTATTTTAAAAGAGAGAAAAACTTTTATAAAATATGAATTCACGTTTTTCATTAAATATACAGTGCTGCAGTTTGTTGACGGCTTGTTTTCTGTCCAGTTTCTAGTCAACAGCACGTCTTTTTTCTTCTCACGAGTACACAATCTGTTACTCTGCAGTTTGAATTACAAACAGCCGAGGAACAACGAACTGCTGGCGACTGTCTTCTCGGCACGTTACTGCACTGCAACTGCGGACATTAGCGACGTCGTCTTAGCGCTGCCAGTAGAACTGCGACTGCTCTTGGCGTGGGTCGACCTAGTCCTGCAGAGGTCATAAGCTCGCCGGCCAGACCCATAGCAGAGCAGTGTGCGGCGCAGAGCGGCCCTGAAGCGCAGCTCCATGGCGCAGTAAACGACCACGTTGACGGAGTGGTTCAAGTACATTAGCAAAAAGGCGAGCGTCTTGACGAGCAGATGTGCCGAGTCGGACGACGGCCGGACGCCGTTGACCGCCAGCATCGAGACGAGAGTGAAGGGAGTGGCCAGAACGAGCCACATGAGCGCCACGACCACCAACATCAACGTAGCGCGCACCTGTGTGACGGACAGCGGCGGCTGCAGAGCCCGCTCATCACCCACTGCCGGTGGGGTGTCGCGGGACAGCGCCCGTAGACCGCGAACGCGGCGGGCGCGCAGGTGTCGACGTAGACGTAGGACACGGACGACGATCAAAACGTTGAGTGATGCGACGACAACGAACGGCAGCAGCGAGTAGGTGGAGAACCTAACGTAGTTGAAGACGACATTCATGAACCAGTTGTCCGCCGGCGGCACGCACCTCGGCGGTCCCCACTCGTCGTCGCTGACAGAGAATGTCCAAAACGCGTGGAGGTTGCCCAGGACGACCACGGCGACCAGACAGACGACGGACAGACAAGCCGCACGCACGGAGCACAGTGACACAGCGCGGAAGGGAAACCAGACAGTGACGAAGCGATCGACTGCCAGCAGGACGATCAACCAGGCGCTGAGGTGAAGTGCGACTAGCAGAACGAACGTGAGAGAGCGGCACGCGGCGTCAGAAGCATGCAGCCACTCGACACCGGTGACGACACGCACCCACGTCTTGAACGCACTCACGTACAACACGGTCGTGTCGGCGGCGGCCAGCGCCACGCGGTACACGTCGATAGACCCACCGCTCAGACGACGACGCACCAGTACGAGCGCCGACACACAGTTTCCGAGCGTGCCGAGTGCCACGATGAGCGGCAGCGCGTAGCGAACCAGCGCCATGGCCACCGTCGTCGCGAGCACTGTGTCGTCGTCATAGTAGTAGTAGTAATAGTAGTCGGACCAGTTCGATGTAGCATTGCCAGACGTCGACAGATTACTGTACAACGACATCGTAGATGCAACGTCATGTTCATAGTCGGTCGTTGTGCTGTTGTGTTGGGCTGTTGCCGTAACCATGTTGAGTGCCAGTCTGTAGGAGACAATCGCTTTTACAGACAAAAAGCTCAAAAAGAAGAAGAAAGAAAACGGGATGATCTAGTTGACTTTACTGCCACAGTTGACGATGATGTCAGACAGCTTAGAAGATCTGAAGAGTCAACGTCACGTGGCACGACGACGAAGAACTAAAGCGACAGCTGAACCGCAAGTCATCGACAACCTGCTATGCACTGTTGATATAAATGTTTGTCAATGGCCTGGCTGCTGCAGACACTCCATTGAAGGTGAATGATGAGTTTAGCCGGGCCTCGAGCTACCTGCACAATGACAGCAAGACAATGGGGCCTACACGTAGTTATGAGGGCGACGATCAATAGCTGCAATCGATTATCGTACGTTGCATGGGCTCACTGTCGTCCGTCAACCACTGGTGCCATCGCGCTGTACCCGCCGTACGTGTAACCTATTAGTCCTTTCGTCGATCAATAATGGCTAAATATGAGGCCAAGTGGTGGAAATTATTCTCTGTGCCTTTGAGACGAAAAGGTCAGCTAAAGACCAAGTTCGTTGAGCCAGGAAGAGTCCCTGGTAAAAACTTTTTTGTGCATGGCGCAATAGACTACTGGAAAGCCGCGGAAGAAAGGAAATTCGGTTAACTAGTCTATTTTCTCCGGGCTAGACTTAACAGAAACAGTTATCAGGTAAAAATGGCTTGTAAGTTTAAACGATGGTTTGCAAGAAAAGTTCAAATATGATGAAAGATGTTCTGTGCAGTATGCTTAAACCTAAATCTGCAGAGTGGGGATTTAAGCACCAGTCAGGGACGTCGATCATAATCGGTAGGCCTATTCGTGTATAGGCCTACAGCGTTACAACCGCCAGCCAGTAAGTTTCAGAAAGTGACAAATAAAGCTCGGGAGCCTACATTAAAGACTAATTCGTAGATCCACGTCTGTAGGCAGTACTGGAGTCCACTCCTTTTATTCAACTTCTAAACTGTTGCATTTTATTTGCCGTATAAGGAGGTACGCAACATACAGAGACAGTGTATAAGCCTACGCTGGGCATAGACTTGGAATTTGGCGGCGAAAAACGCACCCTTTCTTCCCTGGTGACATGCATAGTATTGCCATGATGAATTATGTCTAATCAACGCCATTTACGTCCAGACAGAGACTACAGAGGGATGGCCAAGCTGAGTTGGTAAACGATGAATGGACGGCTGACCTAAATACGAAAACGTTATATTTACAAACGATCACCTATTTCAGTACTAACCTGACTTGACGCGTAGATTAGCTACCGTAACTTCTGGGCAATGTAAAATTGTAAATGCATATATAGGCTTATCTTGTCAATCCTGACAATGTATAGGCCAACTGTATTTCTGTTCCCAGTTCACACCTGTAAGCTGTAGGTAGGCCTACGGTTACAGTGTCAGTCGAATACCAGTTCTGCTGACAGCTGACTAGCCTACTTACACGACTGTTGATTTTCTGAATGACGCTTTATGCCCATAAACGACCTAGCCTAAGCGTTTCTCGACACAATGGCGCCCCACAGGTCCAAGTACCGAAAGGTCGATTTCGGTAATCGATCAAGCTTGGCGTTAACCTAGCCGCACTAGCTGTTGGCTCAGCTACTGTTAATTGCCATTTTCTAGATAGGCCTATACTTAGAACAAGAACGAAACGTGATAAGCCAAATACTGGAAAAAAACTTGTAACAATACTGGCCTAGATTCAAGACAACGTCAGCGACCGAGTCCAACAAGCTAGGCCTATATAGAGTTGCCGATGGTTGTGGTGAACTAAACCTATTTCTGCTTCCGAGTAAGGAGCCTATGCAGGACATAACGCGGACTCCCCGCAACCTCAACAAGAAGTTCAGCTGTCGCTAGGGAAGGCCGATCGTACCGGCTACGTCCAAAGGCCAGCGTTCGACTTTCGATCATGGAGAAAAAGCGACTTCCCAAAGGTGATTACAGTTCCATACACGCTATGTTAACGCTGCTTTCGAAAGCTACGATCAACTTTAGTAGGCCTATAAGAAACGTAAACGTCACTCGTCGCGCGATTATCTCGCCAGCTTTAGTCTATAGCCTATCGTATTAGGCTTCAATTATAATTGCGGTCAAACCGCTGTATATAGCGACATGATAATTATTGGCAGCCTATAGGAACCCATCGTCGTCCTATCCAACGGTACCATCGCCGACCCTCTACGACGTAGGGGCCTACCGTTTAGCCACAATACATAAATTACAGACAGACAGACAGACAACAGCCAAACAGAACCTTGTGCCAAAGTACGGTCGGCCAAAAAAACGGGTCAATTAAGAACACATTAAGTCTGGGCCATGAAACGACGTGCGTCAACAGTGACAAACGTCAGTGAGCAATGGCTTTACAGTAACAGTAGGGCCTACACATCTCTGGCCTATATACTGTACAGCATCTAGCTACTGCTACGATAGATGATGTACAGCGTACTGCAGAACGTACAGTGGCAACAGAACGTATTTATGACCGGAGACACTGCACACGCCGTCTATCGTGGTTCTGGGAAGTCATCAGTAGAATAAATCTGCTGTCGTTAATTACGGATGTATAGGACATGGCTTGGTGTGAGTCTAGTGGTCTCGATCAACCAAGCTGCTGCTGCTCTACGTCGGGCCCGATTATAGGCTACTGCGGAGTGCGGACAGGGTAAACCAGAAAATAAGCGACCACAGAGGCCAACTCAGCCTTCAGTCCCTCCGGGGTAAACGAATCGAGTACCGGCCTTTCTGATTGGCGTCAAGGCCGGGCGCGTTCACCCGTGTCGGATGGCAGATAGTATGCCTACTGTGTAATCCCATGGTAGGTGACGCTCCGCAGCTCTGAGGTGGGTTCTCACGAAAGGCTATAGGGGTTATATACTTTTAACTCTTTAACTTTTTTAACATTTAACGAAGTTCTCACATGTTGAAGCTGTTGTGCCGGTGTGTGCATGCTTAATGGGCACGCATTATGCTGTGCAAACTTATATCGTATGCTTAAAAGGACAGGTACTTTCATAGGTACCGGCCGGCTATTTCGAAGGTCCGCTATTCCGAAAGTCCATTGTGCAGATCTATACGCGCCACACTGCTAACGTTTGGGTTAAGGTTAGGGTTAGGATTAGTAGATTTTCGGAATAGCGGACTTGAATCCTTTCATAATGAGTCACAGTGGCTCAACTTAATAGCATGAACCTTTTCAGTTTTCGGATCTGTCTGTTTCCGGACTTTAGTTTTTTTTCACATAGCAGTACTTGTTCAATCTCTCTCATTTCAATTCCGTTTTCGCACATCTCCAGTTCTTTTAGTTCGTGTGCTAGAATTAAACTGGCAGCTTGCCCGCTAGTTTTAAGTGTAGGCCTAAATCACTGACCATATCACAACTAACATGTTTGACAGTTTTGGCGCACCCCATGCTCTATAAAAATCACTAGATCTGCACCAGGTATCATACAGCGTCCATATAAAAATAACTATGCAAAAAATGGCAATAATTTTTAATGGTTAATCAATCAATCAATCAATCAATCACATCAGTAGAAATGATATTTCATGCAGAAACAGAACCATTACGATTTTCATGCGACAACGAAAATATAAGACTGCGCAAAAAAGTCCCAACACGAACTTTAACACGTAATTTGAGCAAAGCTCACGTGACGCGCGATAGCAGCGGTCCTGCCACTTTGGTAATCCGTGTACAGCATGCAATATAATAATAATTGTCTGTCCAATGCTATACATAGCATTGGACAGAGTATAAAATCACCTTTGTGTCCGTGCGTGCGTGTGCGCACCGGGAGTCAAATGGTCACGTGACCGATGACGTCACGTGACCCCAAAAGATCAAACTCGTGACCCCATTATCTTTGAGGCGCCATATCTCCATATCGGTGCAAGATAGACGCATGGTGACGATGGACCTTTTATAGTAAAGTGCTAGTGACGAATCGAACGGTCTCGTGACTGACAATGTCTGTTGTTTAGTTAAAATAATACAGAAGGATGAAAGGATCTTTGCTGCTGTACAATTTGAAATTAAACTGTTTGATTTTTTCCACCGGTCTAAACGGCTCACTTATTATATTTATACGGACATATACTGTAAACTATCGAAATGCATTGGACAGACTCCGTGTTCGTATGAACATTATCTTGTATTATACGAAATTCACTCTTAAAATGTGTGTCGCTGCCCGAAATCGCTAACAAAATTAGTAAAACCCCTATTTTAAGGGTTCAACGTCATTCAAGATCATCGACGTTGATACTCCTAAGAAGCTCATCACTAGTGCTTGTTGTTATAAGCAGGACGTCTGTGCCTATCTGCAACTGTTTCCATGCTAGACGAGGCAATATCAGTAAAATAACCACTTTTTAGAGGGGTACCCCTCTACTACGCTTGCTTGCGCAGGCCTCCTTGGACCTAAGGGATTGAGACTTGAACGGCTAAAATCTACGCTCAATGTTGAAAATTACATATGCAAGTTGTCTTAGTTTATCTCCAACCATTTCGTCGCAATTTACTGTTGAAATGTGCGCTGCAGCCAAAAATTGCGAAAAAAATTAAACAAAACCCTCTTTCAAGGGGTTCAAGGTCATCGATGTTGACAAATCTAAAAAGCCCGTCACCAGTGCTTGTTATAATGTGCTGCATGTCGGTGCCTATCTGCAACCGTTTTCACGCTACACGAGATAATTTCGGTAAAATAATCACTTTTTAGGGGGTAGCTGTCTTTGACGCCCGCCTGCGCCGGCCTCGAACCTAGGGGGTCGGCACTTGGACTGCTAAAATCTACGTTCAATGCTGAACATTTCATACACAGGTTGTCTTGGTTGTCTATCTCCAGCCATTTCGTCTCAATCCAGTGTTGAAATGTGCGCTGCATCCAAAAATTGCGAAAAATTCACTAAAAACCCCTTTTTGGGGATTCAAGGTCGTTCAACGTCATCGATGTTGATAAATCTAAAAAGCTTGTCGCCAGTGCTTGTTATGATAAGCAGCATAGCACAGCACAGGCCTATGTGTACCTATCTGCAACCGTTTTCACATTAGGCGAGCCAATAGTAGCAAAATAACGACTTTTTAAGGGGGGTACCCCTCTTTGACGCCCTTGTTCGAGGGGAACCCCCTCACCCACGGGCACAAAATTTTGTCGCTAAAAATTAGAGTCCTCGGGGCAGCCAAAGGTAAAGATTTCGTGATCCTATCTTGCACCGTTTTGATACAGATCACTAGTGTGACAGACGGACGGACGGACAGACAGGCGGACGCCTAGACGATGGCTAAGACGCGTGATGCATTCTGCTATCGCGCGTAAAAATTTAACACAATTCACACAACTGGACAAGAAGCTGGTGACATTATTATTGTCTACTAGTGTCCAGTTGGCTGTCTCGCGTTCAAAAAGAGTAATTACGAACCAATGCCTATGTTAAGTGTGTAAATGGTGCCTGTAGTACTTGTAGCATGCAGTGATGTACAAGTACTGCACACATAATGTAGTGCCATACTTTACTTTATATTTTACTGCTGTTTTATTGCAACACATGTCGTATTTTAGTTGGCTGCATCTGTCAGCTGATTTTATTAAAGCATGCATTTTAATCGACTGAATGCAAATACACACTGCAGAATAGAAATGCAGTACACATTCGGTCACCAGTGAACCAGTGCACTAATGAAGAATCAATCAATCTACTGAAGATGTACAGCATCGTTAGAGCAGCGTGCAACTGTGCACTGTTAAGAACTCTGCACTACCAGACACTGAAAGAATCACCTTACTTCTGATTCTCATGTTAAGTGACAACGAAATAAAGCTCATATAGTACAGTAATCAACAACGATCATCTACGAACAAAAATCCATATGAAAGAAAAATATGTATCTGAACACAAGATCAGGACAGAAGCAGAGAAATATGAGAACAAAAATCAACTGCAGACACAATGCATAAGTCTACAACTTCGACAACGAACTTCAAATAAAACTAGAAAACTATGTTGATCCAGTGCCGACACGTTATGTGGTTGTCCATCGAGGTATTAAATACCACTTACTTATTACCTCCGCCAAGGAGGTTATGTTTTTTGCCGGTTTTTGTTTGTTTGTTTGTCTTTGTGTTAGCAAGATAACTCAAACAGTTATGGACGGATCTTTCTGAAATTTTGAGGGAATGTCGGGCATGGCATAAGCTACAAGTGATTCAGTTTTGGGGGTGATCCGGCAGGAATCATGGATTCTGGATCACTTTGAAATTTTCGTTACTATTGCGTTAAAGGGGGCATAAGCGAAACCGCTGGCAAAGCGAACATGGTGACGCCACCTGGCGAATAGCATTGCCTTGGAGGAAGTACCTGCGAGCTATGATTGCTTTCTAGTTATGAATGTAAACTGAAAGTCCACTTCAGCAAAGCCCAGCTACGCGCTGCGTCTAGTGTGCACTGGCTTGCAGCGTCATGAGCCTAAGTAAACACTGACATCATTTACGGGTCACTTTTGGGAGGTTTTCTGACGTCCAATGACCTTGAACTTTGATCCTCCAAAATGAAAACTGGTACGCTGGTTACCGTGGCCTGGGGAACGTTCATATTAATTTTAGTTTCTCTACTATTTACAAGTTAGGAATCTGTACGGGACAGACAGACAGACAATTGGACAAGTCCTATAATGCAGCCTACTACGACAGCCACATAACAACACAAAACATCATTGATAAGAACTGCCACAGACACCTGTGACCTGTATACCTCATCGATGATAAAACTGAGCACAAAAGATGAGAAAAAAATATGGAATACACACTATCAACATAAACCTGTATATATTACTTAAACACACATAATGTCGTACATACTGCTACAATGTGAAATGTTACGTAAATAACATAAAAGTACGATCAAACTAAACCTAAACAGACAACTACTGTATATAAACATTTGATTTTTCTCTGTTGCACCAGAGAAGTAAGCCTTTCGTCAGATGCAACTTGTAAATAATTTTTACTTATTACTGACATACATGCTTAGTTAATTCCTCAATATCTCCACTATTTTCATTACTGACACCAAATAGAAAAATGACTAATGCAAATTGCACAAAATTCATAGACTTTTTCTGATCCACAACAAATACAAATTAATGGCTTAACAGTTCACAACAAAAACAGTAAATACTTCTGATGGACAGTTTATACATATGCAAAGTAATTTTCTTAATTACGAAGTTCCATGTGTACCATCAGAAGAGGCACTCAATACACAAGATTTTTCAGCATTCACAAATGTGCCACAGCACCAGAAGCCTGGCTCAGTGGTTAAGGCGTTAGATACAAGAACAAAGGGTCCACGGTTCAATGCCCAGCTGATGCGCTACCAAGTAACAGCCTTGGGCAAGTTGTTCACACCTACCTGCCTGTGTAGGTGCAAATATCTAGTGGTTAGTGTCGACTCGTAACTTTCAGGTTGCAGTTCAATTCTCACGGCCGTCATTTGCAAGCAACCTTGAGCAAGTTGCTAACCTACTGTGTGCTAAGGCCAACTCAGCCTCCTACCCTCAGTGGGACGGGAAATAAGTAATGGCTTATGGGCTACGGGGTGAAGTCCTAGTGTGGCTGATTGGGGTGGTGGTATGTCTGCTGGCTGCAAACCGTGGGTCCAGTTGTTCGTTAACGTGGGCAATGGATGGCCGCTTACTGCGCTGCAGTATCATTAGCTCATACTGATCAGCTGCCACTTCTGAGATTGTAAAGCACTTCTGAGCAATGGTAAGAAGTGCTATAGCAAGTGTTGGCCTTTACCTTTAACCTTTACCTTTTACCGACCAAAACCAAAGCAATGCCCGAATAAAGTCAAACACTCAATTGCAGCAAACTGACACAAAAATGACTAACTCCAAGCACAAGTAAGAACTAAATAATAAAACAGAAAATGCTACTAAACTGACAAAATCACAAAATATTGGCACATCGTGTGTCAGACTACCAACATCAACTCAACTAAACTGAATCATACTGCTATGTACACAGACATGATCACTGAGACACACATGACAGTGATTTTCGTTCATCAAAAGAAAAAAAACAACTACTGTGCATAAAACTAGATCTGTAACTAAAACCAACTCATGTGCAGTATACCACATCTCAGTATTTCTCACGAATCCACCCTTGAATTTAGTCAATCAACCCTTCTTACTCAACTTTAACTGCCACTACAAGGTGGGCCAAAAACGTGCAACTTTACTTTTGGCCATATCTTTGCCAATTATTGACCAATTTTCAAAATTCTTTCAATGGTACACTCTGCAGACAATTTGAAATAATGTGATTATTATATATCCCACCACACGGTAAACGCGTTTCTACACTACCTTGTGAAATATCAATGTAAGCAAAAACTAGACATAATAACAAAAATTTAGGTAAATAAAAAAACCCTTCAGACCAACAATGTGATGAATGATCTGAATGACACTAGACTGTGTTAGACCCACACAGTTTAGTGTCATACAGACCATTCACTAAACTGTTGATCTGAAGTGGTTTTTTTCAATTTTACCAAAATGTTTGTTTGTTATTAACGTTATGTATGCATATTTCATTGATATTTCACAAGGTAGTGTAGAGACGCATTTACCGTGCGCTGGGATATGTAACAACCACTTTATTGCAAACTGTCTGCAGAGTGTGTCAGTGAAAGAATTTTGAAAATCAGTCAATAATTGGCGAAGATATGGACAAAAGTAAAGTGACACGTTTTTTATGGCCCATGGTGTATTTGTCACAGTTCTCCATGCTGGTCATCTATCTGCCTGTACTAAGCTCTACTATGATGTCTCTTCTATACGTCAAATATAGCAAGCTACAGACTAGGATAAAGACATAAAAAGTCTAAAATCTTTGGAGTTTACATGTATTATACGTATACAAACAAATGAGTAAGAAAAACTAAACTGATGTAATGTGGCACAATGTAACAAACAACGCACATGTCTACTCAACACATTCACAGACAACTAGACATGTCCTGTTTACCTCACTAACTTGCAAAAAATAGAAAATGTGACTAGCTGAAAACTGAACAAAGCACCAAAATTCAGCAAATAAATCACATCACTGATAACCAGATATCTGGGATGCTGTATATGTATCGTATGTTGTAAATCTAATTGTGGAAATTAATTTTTATACTACAAGGTATCGTCAAACTAAATGGCAGATTTGATTATGATATTAAGCAGCTTTGACCTGAATAAATGTGCAATTCATACTGACAGTGCAGTTTCTATCCAAAAGTGTGCAATCAGTTTCAAAGATGTGTATCAACATTATTGTCTATCTGCATGGCTATCATATATACGTACAATATATATATATATATATATATATATATATATTCATTTATTAGACAAGCTGACAAACCACGGTCAACTGAATAAAAAGCTACACTATGAAAATGCTTACAGCTCAATTTTTTTCCACTTTCCGTATCACTCAGCATTACTCCAGAGTTTTGTAAGTTTATAAAAAATAACTGTCCAACGGAGGACCATGAAAATTGTTCAATAAATCAATAAAACAGGATCACAAATAAGGTAATGTCTTGGTAAAAGCTGTACACTGCGTAGCAGCACAACATTGTATAAGTATAATAATAACGAGAAAATTTTTCAACTCACACCACCACAATACTCCCAGTCTTGATCAAAATATACTGAAAAAATAAAATTCACACAAATACATGTTGAACTAACAAAACACATGAATAGCTACTAGCAGTATGAAACAGACATTAAGACATGATTACAAACAAGCAAGGTGTCAGCACACCTGGTGCCAACGTGTATGCGGCCGTCAGTCTGATTGCTATGGGTCATATGCACCCACTGCACTGCTTCTAGTGTGCAGTGGGCAAAGTTGCCCGACATGCGTGAGCCTGCCAGGCAGTGTGTGATCCATGAATAAACATTTACCCACTGAAAATTGGTACAGCAGTTACTACTACTTTGAAAAACGCTCATGCCGATTTTGGCTTTTCCATGCTTTTTGAGTTAAGAGCCCATATTTAACAAAATGACAGAAAAAAACGAATGGACGGATGGGCAAGCAAGACCCATACTAAGCCTACCATAAACGCCGCATAACAACCTACAATAACAGTCTGTGTACTCGGCACAGTTTACGGTCATCAATGCTTGGTCGAGTGATATAAATTGCACAGTCCTGCACTGCAGCAACAACTAGCAGAACTGTAACCATTCCTAAGAGTATGCTGGTAGGTACCACGAGTAAGTCAAATGAAAGAACCTTTGGCAAGACACTGATGATGGGGCGCTAGCAACGACTACCTTCTTATACAGCCAACAAGCCACTGAAGTCCTTGATATAACCTACACAGAAACACACATCGACGTATGACACGAAGATGATCAGCCTGTGGTCTAATATCTACAACTCTGCAAAAAATTTAATAATAACTACTATGACAAAACAAAGCCTAAACTAACCAGACAAAATACACAAAATTCTAGTTTTTATCTATTATTACACTCTTCTGAACACTCTGTCCAATTTAATGCAACCATGCTCAACGTTTGGTAAAGTTGTGTCCAGTGATATTCAAGTTGTCAGGTTAAAAACAGAAGAAACACATACACAGATGCTCAGATATACAGATGCATGGATGCACCCAGAAACAACTTGAAAACATCATGCGCTGGCCACACTAAGTTGGTAGAGCAAAACGTACCGGTACACTACATAAAAGTGTGTACAAAGCAACAGAAAAATGAACCAAACTAAACTCAACTCAACGGTAATATGTCAGTTGATTGCCGGGCCAGGACCATCAAGTTTACTCAGACTGTACTTGGAACCCGACCACAGGAGTTCAATTCACTTCACATCACAAAGTGAACAAAGTGAGATCGGGGGACAAATTTTCGAAACTTTCCTAAGATATTTTCCAAAGATCTTCCTATGTCAAATGATTCAGAAATTCCAAAAAAGTTTTCCAAATTTTCGACAGCTTTCTTTGCGTTTCCAAAGAACTTCATACTTTCTTATCTTCCTAAACTAGTTCAACCAATCAGATGTGCTTATACCGACCATGTGATGTAATCAAAATTTCTTAGGAAAACTTCTCTGGAAAGCTTCTTATCTTAGCACGTCCAGGGGAAATGCATTTTATACACTGCTTCATTTTTTAAGTTGACCAAACGTCAATTTCCTTTACTTACTCATTGTTGATTTTACCACACATGACTTCTAAGCTAAGTGTCAACACTGCGCACTTTTTTGCAGATTTCTTTTTATTACACAGCTTTCTCCCTGTAGGACAAGGTTAGTGCTTTCCTATATATTTGCCTAAATTCTTCCTAAGAAGTTTCCAAAGAAGTTTAGAAAATTGCGCACCCTTTCTCAAAATCTTCTTTGGAAGATCTTCTCAAATTCTTCCAAAGACATTTCCAAAGAAGTTTTCAAAATCTGCATACTTTCTTTGGAAAAGAAGTCTTCCTAAGAAGTTTCAAAAATAAATTTGGCCCCAGTTCTGTACAATTCAGTTCATTTTGTGTGCCCTGTATGCGCCCTAAACCAACAATGCACAAAGTCATCCATCTTACTATACCGGTAATGTGTGAACGGTTTGTTTGTCTGTCTACCATACCCCTATGGCGCCTTCCGCGTTGCACAGTTGCAAACCCCGCCGGCAGCATTTGAGTCCTTGGGCCTTAAATATGTGAGCCCGCACCTCCCCCCACAGGCAGCCTGAGGGGGGTTTTGCCAGGCATTGGAATGGACCGTTGTAGGGCGTGAACTTTGCTAGTTAAATAAATGAATACAAACCCTTCGCCAGTGAGTGCACAGCAGGCCTGGATGTGCCACGTGTGGTCTTTGATCCTAGTGAGTCCGAGCTGCTGTGAGATCTCAGCAGCTGTCATGGCCCCACGCACGTCCTGCTTGTTGGCGTACACTAGCAACGACGACTTCCTCAAGTCCTGCATGATGAATATTTAATGAAACAGGCTTAAACTGGCTTCAACTCGTTGCATTAGGCGAACGGTGAGCAAACGGTCTACTTATTTATAGGTCAGTGGGTCTGATATTCTGAAAGTCTACTATTCCCACTAACCCTAACCTTAAGGCTGACCTTAACCTTAACCCTAATCCTAACCCTAACCTTAACCCGAACTTAAGCACTGTGGCGCATATCTGCACAATGGACTTTCGGAATAGTGGACCTTTAAAATAGCAGGCCAGTACCATGTTCACAAACAAAGAAGCAGACCACAGAAAGCAGCGATGCTTTCTTCAAGTTTTACGCTGTACAACCTCAGCAGCGCACTGTTTCAACATAGTCACTTTCAGTATCACGTCACTGCCGTTTTACAGAGAAATAAACCCTCCGCTGCACTTGCTGTTTTGGGTTTACATAATGCTACTGCCTCAGATAATTAAATTAACTGGTTGATATAAAAGTAATCAATGAAAATACAAAATTAACTATGGTAATTACTAAGGAGTCAATTTTGATAAAATTTACTAAACTGACTCTAAAGACATCAGTTTGGATTCTGTTATAAATTAAGATGAAATCTGTGATTAACATAAAATACTGACCTCGCAAGCTAACATTTTGTGCAGTTCCTCTTTTGAGATACTTAACCGCTCTCGATCTGTGCTATCAATGACTAGGATGACGAACTGCAATGCATATAAATTTTATGGTATTACTTCAAATTATAAACCCCTAAGCAGTGTGGCATAAAACCACAAATTAGCTAAAACATTCAACACAAATACTCTCAGATGCCTAAACTGAACTATATGCAGTATAAATGAGTCAATAAAAAAATGTAAAAATAAGAAAAATGTCTGTGTTAAAATTAGCTGACTGCCAGGAAAGAAAAGCAGTTGGCACACAAACTGTGCACAGACAGTCCACACCTTTATGAACCCTGCCTAATCTGAAATATGACAAAAATATCCAGAAAATACATCTAAACCAGTTAAATTCAGTATTTGTATGGAATAATAATCTACAACATTACCTGCAAAAACAAATGCTGACAAGAATCCCAGCTGTCGCTAAGGTGGGGCTGACCGTACTGGTTGTCACTGACCTTGAAGATCACCCAAGGTCGATGATATTCATTTCATCTGAAAGGGTGTATGCTGCAACTTCCTATTAGTGATTAATAGTACTTAACCTTGGCCTTATCTCGCACCATTTCTGAGATATGGCCCCTTATAGCTTGAAACATTTCATTCCACAGTGCATTATGACCCTTCAAGGTCATCGATTTATATGGCACTTGAAAGCCAGTATGCAACTTCCTATTAGTACAGCTGTCAAATTAACGCATTAATGCGTTAATAAATTAATGGAAATTTAACGTGCGTTAAAAAAATAATGCGCATTAAAGGAATTAATGCACATACGTACATTTATGTTAATTTACTAAATTCCATGAAGCAAAAGTTCCAATATTCCATTAAACTGCAATTATTTAACAATCGAATGAAATCAAGTAACTAAACTGTAGTTGCCGTTCCATCACTACTGCAAACAAATAATTATTTAAATTAATCTATATTTGTGATTGATTATACATTTAAAAATGTGTTTTTAACTTTTTATATTCTACTCTCAAACTTCAAGCTTACAGCTTAGCGGTCGGCCCAAAAACGAAACCCCAGTTAACTACCACAAGTGGCCCTAACCTAAAAGTACAATGTAGCACAGGAAAACAGTTGTTGTGTTGTGTCTGTGTATGTATTTCTGCCATTTTCTTTAGGTGTGTATTAAATAATTCAAACTAAAAATAATTAAAAACTACAGAGTGGGCCATAAAAAACCGTCCCCCTACATGTCAGTTAATAAAGTCTTTCCAAGAGTAATGTACATTTAAAGTGAATAACACACGTTGAAATATAATCAATTCTGAGTAACATGTGCAATTTTTGTGCAAATATTTTCAATAATTTTGTAATGGGATAAAATAAATGAAAGCGACCCAACTCTATAGGAAACACAATGGGGAAAACAATGTAACATCATTATTTTAACGTAAGAGGATAAAGCGTCGATCAAACTTGTTTGCCAACAAAAGGGATGGGGTGCTAAACACATTTGTAAAGAGTTTCCTAACAAGAATTGGGCAGCCAGTTCTGCTAAAGATCTTCTGCGCAAAATTGACAGGACAAAGTCAATTTCTCGAAAGGTCAGCAGTGGACGGAAGCGGACTGTCTGAACAACACAGAATATCGAGTGTGTAGCGGAGCTGATATGCAGCCAGAAAGGCAACCCTGGGTCTAGCAAAATTCCGAAGAGATTCAGAAGAGCACACTGAACAGATGTTTACTTAACTGTCTTGTTGTTGTATGAAGTTTTCGCTGTTTTACTTAGACATACATGCAAGCACGTATTTCCATTTGTGTTTCACCATTGTGATATAATACAGTTGGGGTGCTTTGATTCTATCGTATTATTTTTAATAACATTCTGACATACTCATTAGGTTTTGATACCAATATGTGCGAACAAACAAGCAATTTATATGGTGTGTCATTTTGTCCATATAAACAAATGCATTAGCATTTTTAGCAGAATAATATAGGAAACGGTTTTTATGGCCCACTCTGTAAAACTGAAATTATACAAGTAAAAGCAAAGTAAACTAGACAGTGAAAACCATAAAACTGCAGCAGTCCAGAACTACTGGCACAGAAAGGAACAAAGACAAGCAGACACTGTCACTGAGTCTGGGAAACAGAAAGAACGAGAACCTTTGTGTTGGTAAAGTATGAGTTCCACGTGTTACGCAAAGACTCCTGTCCTCCGATGTCCCACATTATAAACCGAACGTTCTTCCATACGATCTCTTCTACGTTGCTGCCTATAGTTGGAGACGTCTGTACGACTTCGTTCATCAGACTGCAAGCAAACATCACATTAACATCCCATCCCAAAGATAACTAGAACGTACTCAGACTTCAACCTTCTGTCAAAAAAGTTGCTTCCACCTGGCAAATACAAAAAAACCTAATACGTTATGTCTTTGTTAGAGCTGTCAAAGCATTATTTTTTTATCGCATTAACGCTTTGCATTAATGAATGCGTTAATACATCAATAACGCATCATTACTATTGTTGATATTGTAGGTGGACTACATCGAGAGGGTGACTAAAATGAAGACCATGAAGTCATGCCTCTGTTGCAGGACTGTGACAGTAGTAAATGAAATGTAAGTAAGTAAGTAAGTAAAGTATAAATTTATATAGCGCGTACTTAAAAAGGTCTCTAATGTGCTTAATACATTTTGTCATCAATATTTCGCAAAAATGTATGTCTTCAGCTGACGTTTGAAAGTGTCAACTCAGTTCTGGGTCACGAAGACTGGCAGCGAATTCCAAGTTGACGGGTCGCAACAAAAAATTTGCAGCATCTGATTTTCACACGGTAGTGCATTGACATAAATTAGGTAAGGTGGTAAATGAGTGCACGGTACATAATAATATTGTCTTGGTCATCTTTGTGTCAAAAATTATCAAAGTTTGTGGAAAATTGACAATGTTATGCCAAAAAAAATTTTGACTGTTTTTTGAAATATGGTGTAGATTTTAGCAGTCCAAGTCCAAACCCTCTAGGCTCAAAGAGGCTTGCTCAGGCGGGTGTCAAAGAAGGGTACCCCGGTAAAAAATTGTTATTTTTCTGCTATTGGCTTGTCTAACGTGAAAATGGTTCCAGATAAGCACAGACATGCTGCTTATCATAACAAAAAATGGCAACAAGCTTTTGAGAAATGTCAACATCAATGACCTTGAATGACCTTGAACTCCAAAAATAGGTGTTTTTAGTGATTTTTTGGGCAATTTTTGGCTGTATAAGAGTGAATTGCGAGTTGTGACGAAATGGATGGAAACAAGACCAAGATGCGAACAGGAACTGCTCTCGTGTGTCTCATGAGCATTAGCTCAGATTTCTTGTTCATTAAAATCGTGTGACATCATTTATGGACGACCCTAAGCACCAGAAGCCTTCACAAAAACATCTTATCCCATAGCAATGACAGATAACACCTGAAAGTAATAGTAATCAATTCTGAAATGTGCACTTACAACTGGTAGAGAATTGTTGTCTTTCCAGCATTGTCAAGTCCAACAATTATGACTTTATGTTCTATGCACATAAACCAACAGCCATATTAAACTAATAAAAACAAAAAAGCAATATAATTGACAGATTATTCCAAGATGCAGTTAGTACTGTGAACACAGTGCAATTAATGGCAACCTACTGGTATTTTAAAATGTGTGTATTAGCTTATTAAGAATATAGACAAGTCACATTTTAGATAAGTAAAATAAAAAAATTAATGCTGCAAAATGTTAATTATAAAATGACCAAATAATTACAAGCAACACCAGTTCACCAGTCAAAGATTTCATATACAATTATTTTAAAAATAATGCCAATGAAGACACCACTCTTGTACTGTATGTATGTTTTGAATAGTACTTTTGAAATGTTTCCATCTGAGACCAAACCTCAAGTCTACGAAGCTTGAGACTGAATTAAGACTGCTCAAGCAGTACAGAGGCGCATTTCGCATTAATTTTCCATGAGAATCTTGCTTCCGCAGGTTGCCTGTTCTCGCAAAAAGTGCAAAATGTGCAAGTGAGAATTCTACGAGACTATGACAATCCTACTTTGGGTTATTTGGCTGGAATTTCCTAGCTTAAAGTTTAAACTCGCCAAGTCTCTGGATTTAGAGATGCAAAATGCCACGCAAGCAACTGGGCAGAGGTAGCGAAATGTAGCAAAAGAAAATCTTGCTTGCAACTTCCACGAGAAGCTCGCGAGTGATAACTTGCTAAGTGGTAGTAAGTGTGAAATGTGAATTCTATGCCAGCAATAGCATGCATAAGAATCTCGCAGAAAAAAAGTGCGAAGATGCCCAGGTATCTTTGGTAGAATACTTGCCTCATTTAACAATTCAAGGCTAGTGATTTTTGAATAACGCACGAAAGTTTGATTTTGATTTAACTTGATTTTATTACTTGGTCAGCAGGGCCCCTAAACGCAGGCATCTCATTGACAAGCTGTGGTGTGTGAACAACTTGTCCAGGGTTGTTACTTGATAGATGGTTGGCCGGAAGTCAAACACGGGACCTCGCAATCATTGGGTCCAACACACTAACCATTAAACTATCAAGCCACACACTTCGTACACAGATTACCTTGTGATGACAAAAATTCAGACAAGACCAAAAACAAGAGTATCAGAAAAAGACCAAGACCATAACTTTCGACCTCAAGACTGAACTTGAGACCACATCCTTGCCATAACTGATGGGAAAGACAACCACAACAGGGACAATGACACAAACTAACTTGGATGCGCTCAAAAACAGAAGAAGAAATCACATCAACAATATCTGTTCCCGACATGTATTTCAAAATACAAAACAACGAACTACGTAGTGCAGAAAACAGCAAGTTCTTCCTTTACCTTCTGAGGAAAAAAGACTAAGGAGTTTGGCAAACAATAGACCCATTCTTCAACAGCCACTTGTTCTGCACTGCGAATTGTTTCTGTCGACAAGAACCGAAAATTTCAGCTAAAATCAACCACTTTTACAAGACTACAATTCAGTAACGACAAATTTCCAGTGAAATGCAAGTTAAAATCAAGTTAAAATAGTGACCGTTCACACGCCTGACATCACTCTCAGGACTACCAAAATAACAGCAGGGGAA
>Ga0209367_1001206_pt1 | contig 30935 bp, 29 predicted proteins | sample WorMetLIZISLAND2_FD_187412 | JGI IMG/M metagenome (GOLD analysis project Ga0209367, IMG submission 187412) | Marine gutless worms symbiont microbial communities from Max Planck institute for Marine Microbiology, Germany - Olavius geniculatus... ...
GGGGTTCAAGGTCGTTCAAGGTCATCGATGTTGATAAATCCAAAAAGCCTGTCACCAGTGCTTGTTATGATAAGCAGCATATATGTACCTATCTGCAACCGTTTTCACATTATTCGAGCCAATAAAGCAAAATGACGTCTTTTCAAGGGGGTACCCCTCTATGACGCCTTCGTTCGAGGGGAACCCCTGCACCCAGTGGCACGAAATTTTGTCACGATAAACTAGATACCTTGGGGCAGCCCACAGTGAAGTCTTCGTGATCCAAACTTGCACCGTTTTGATACAGATCACGAGTGTGACAGACAGACAGACAGACGGACAGATGGACAGACGCCCAGACAATGGCAAAGACACGTGAAGCATTCTGCTGTCGCGCGTAAAAATTTATCTTACAACAATCCTAAATATTGAATATTTGTCAAAAGTCTGGCAAATGAATGCCCATTGATGAAGCTTCAGGCTTTGTCACCCTAACTGAATGATATTAGTCTGCTTATTACTGTTGCTAATGTAAACATCGATCAGTCAAGTGATTTAACTTCGTCAAAAACAAAATTTATATTTATTTTTGTTTCATTAACTTATGTTTTCCTAAGTTTGTTCTAAGATTCCTTACAAATTACTTAGTTTAGTCCAAATTCTTCAATAGCACTCCAAAAACTTGACACAATACAAAAATAGTCTAAAAATGTCTTCTAGTGAAAGTCACAGTAAATTCATTCGATCACAAAATGCAACGTAAAGAAAATAATAAAAAAAATCTAACAGACCGGGCAATAAGCCTTTGAACACATCATTTTCTGCAAGTAAAACCTTCTTAACACCTTCAACTTTGCCAACTTCCTCTGCCACCTGGTAAGCAAAAATCACAACAGATCAACTCAGATTCACCACAGCACCAGCAGGGTAATTTACAGAACGTTTTTGGCAGTTTCCTAACATTTATGCAAGACCTTCCTAAAAATGACTTAAGCCAGCAACTTGGAAATACATTAATGTGATGCTTTTGTGATTGTTTTCACGATTTTTGGCAAATCAACTTTAACAAGTAAGATTTTCCTAAGCATGATCTTTTTTCTTAAGCTCAGCTTACAGTTTTTTTGTAAATCAGGCCAATGAATCACTGCCTCATGAAAACGACTGCAAACTTTACATCAGTAGACTAGACATCATTGCAGAATACTTTGTACCATGTAACATTTCAACTTGCATTATTATACATGATACAATGACACAAAAATTAAACAAAAGAAATTTAATTGACACAAAGCCATCAACAGCACTGGCATAGCCATGGGTGGGCACAACCTCCCCCCTAGAAGTCTACTCAGTTACTCAAAATAGTGCCAAAAAAGAACCCAAACATGTCACTTTCACAAAAAAAAATCCAAAAATTTTCTGCAAAGGGGGCACAGCCCCCTCCCCAGATCCCTTACCCTTGGGAAGGGACACCCCTCCCCACACCCACCTCTCAAGTGCCCCACTACAACCAGATCCTGGCTACGCCACTGATCAATAGTGAAGTGAAACAAACTGACTGGTGCACATTTCTGTCCAGCAACAAGGCACGTAACTTCACCAAACTTTGTCGCGGCAGTAACGGCATTCAGTGTAGACGGAACCAGCTTTCCTTCAGCATGTTCCACAATCACCAACGTGCTCTTCCAGCGCCGAGCAGCCTACCCAATATATGCACAACACTTAACTTTGACACTGCCAATATGTACACTAAATGTATATTATTCATATGTCAATCTATGATATAAAAATCAGACACCTGCTATAAGCTATGTTGTTTCAAGTTCTGGTTTCTTATCATTACGAATTACATAATTATAAGAACAACAATATGCGTCTGCCCTGTCTTCAGAATGGTTGGCAACAAAACTATAATCCCAAATACAAGTAACAGGCTAAGAACTTCTTTTATGCATGTGCGTTTTTAAATAAAAAATTAACGTAAAGATATTATAGAGATCGACACAATGGGCACGACGATCAAAAGAGTCGCAGTTTCCAGCTAAAGAAGAATAACAAAACATCAAGTAGGCCAGTGTATCAAACAGCATCGGTAAACACGTCCGAGGTCTATAAATAAAAACGTCAAAACGTTATAATGACGTTTGTAAATGCATCATTGAACGTAAACGCAAAAAAACATCTGATCAATAACATAACAATAACTTACAGAACAAAAAGCACTCTTAAACGTGAAAAGTTTTAACATTATTAGGCAGGTAAACACCAGTGTCAACAACAACAAAGTATATAGGTCACCGTGACATAGAACTAGATCAGGTCAGTTAGTGATGCACGAGAATTGTCAAACCCAACATAACATCGTTATTCGTTACTTGTTGCCGTCGCTCCAAACTCCAGTGGGTCGAATTCTATAGTTCTCATTGTTGACTCAGTTTTGTACACATAATTCTGCGTGAACGCCGTGAAATTAACTTTTTTTTCGTTCAACAGTTGCTGCTACGCACGTCTTACCAGTTTATTGGTGACGTAACGTCAGGTTGCTATGGATCTATGATGAGGTTACGAGAACGTCAGTCACGCATTTTATAAGCTACTTTGTTTTTCGTGTAACTTTGAAGTGTATCATACATGTAAGAGCTGTGTGAAATTGTGAATTTGTCTCATTTTGCTGGCATGAACACAACTTTTGTTTGTTATAGGCCCTAACCTACACATAGGCATATAACCTACAGTATCGGCCACCCTGTTCAGTGTGGAAACCAGTGGCGTAGCCAGAAATTTCAATTGAGGGGTCTCGTCTCCCTTTCCCTCCCCTCCCTTCCCCAATCTGTCCCTCCTTTCCACTCTCCTTCCCCCTTCCTCTCTTCCCCTCTCCTCTCCCTTAGAAGTAGGACCCCTAAAATCCAGCTAGGAGGTCTGGGGGAGCGCTGTGAGCTCCCCCAGCGGGGTCGGGCGGAGCCCCAGCCGAAATCAAATTTGGTGCAATTTTAGCTTTCAAAAAATGACATCTGGTGGCAACGATTTTAATTATTTTAAACTGACCAAATTGGCCAATTTCGTGCAGTTTAAACGTAGCCTATGCTTATGTTTTGTCTGGAGGATTGGGGGGCCTGGGCCCCCTGGACCCCATCGGCTACGCCATTAGTGAAAACTAAAATAGACGATAGATTTTCTCAGAAAGAAACTGCCGGTGTGGCAAATTTCAGCTCAAAAAATTAGGGTTATAGATTTAGCAGTGCAGCTGGAGAGGCCTGCATATAGGGCTGGCCTATGGCTATGCCGCATTATTATATCGGTATTCGGCAATGGGCCGACATTTGTTCAGAGAAAATCTGTGATCAACGTCGACTTCTGTTGTCTGATGTACATGTGCTGCAGAAACTAGGGTCGCCATAAGCGGTGGGCGTGTGCGGCGTCTGCTGTTACCTAGCAACGACGATGACGTCATGTCCTCACCCGCCGACGCACTGTCCGGCAGTGGGACCGATCACGCAGGCGAACGATGCAGCGGACTATCTGGAGCAACATAACTTAACGGGTCTGCTGGACGGGATGATGGCTGCGCTGATGATAACGCTGCCTGACGATCCGGTGGACTTCATGCAGCGAGCTGTCAACACGGCACGCGATATAGGAATTGAGAACGTCGACTGGCGCACGATTGTTGGGCCGCTACACCCACACCGTGACCCCATCAAACGCAAACTCTTCAACCCACCTGTACCGGTATCTATCAATTACAGCACTGTTGGACTGGGTAACCGTGTACGCACTAAGTTGGAAAAAAATTTTTAAAACGCTACAAAAAGTTAAAAACGTGGCAAAAAATAAAAAAAAACGTAAAAAAACTTTTTTTACATCTATGACGTAAACCACGCTCAGATCGCATAGACCACACCGTCGTTTGCACTATGATGCTGACTGCAGCAAAAATTTGTGAAAACTGTTCTTGTGTGTTTAAGTTTGTCACGTCGGGATGCTAGTCTCGACCGTCTTAACCTGTAGGCCTGTAGGCATTGGCCTATCTTGCAATCGTGAAACTTGCGGTCATCATAGCTATAATAATCAGCCTAAATCAATGCATTTCATCTTCGTGGTGCAGTGAAGTAGACAAAAAAAGACTTTCTCGGACCCAGATCGATTGAACAACACTTTTTTTCCTCTATAGACCAAGAGCAAGACTGGTCTTTTATTATAGTATCTCTGGGTTACTCCGTGCTGTTGGGCGTACGTAGGTGGATGGCGGCAACCTGCCGGTGGGCGTGCTTGAGAAGCGAGACTTCACTCTGTCGCTGACCGACGAGGAAACGATGCGGAAACCTCGCCTGCCGTTCTGGCACGTCGACTATTTCACCCAGCCCCAGCTCGACGACCCAGACTTCTTCCTGGCGCCTGACTGGCCGCTGCCAGACGACCTCGGGCCGCCCGTCGATGTCCTGGGCATGCCAGACGAGGCGGCCGTCATACTGCGCCCGGCCCGGCTCTGTCCGTCACCGCCGCCGCCACCCGAGACCGTCGAGACGGCTCAGCGCGAGTCGCAGACCCAGGGACGAAGCAGCAAGACGTCCCGCAGTCACCAGCGCGAGAGTGAGACGTCACAAAGTCTGCAAAGTCAGACATCTCAGACTCAAAGTGCGGAGAGTCAGACGTCTGTGGCGCAGTCGTCCCAGCAGCAGCAGCAGGAGGAGGATAATGCTGATGAGCCGGCTGCTATAGACCTAGCAGGCGACTCCACCACGTCAGGTTCCTCCATACTGCCCGGCGCCCAGTCACCTGATCATCTCAGCGACGTGCCCAATTAACTCACCGCCTACCGTCGTCCAGGGGCATATTCGTGAAAAGGCGACTCGCTTATATAATGTAGCAAAACATACTTTCTCTTATGAATACTTTTTTCTCTTTCAGTTTTTCAACTTTCAGCGTGGCCATGAACACGCCCCTGCACCACTCCATAGAATTCAGTGTCTTCTGTGATTGAAAATTATATTAATTAAATCATTGGTAATAAATTAAACCTTGAAGACTTTAAGCCATGTCAAAGTTTTCAATGTAAAACTTCTCCATCTTCATCTATATCTTTAACATCTCCATCCGTACGTTATCACACTTGCTAACTAGTTTCAGAACTGTTACCTTTAACTCTAGAGCTAGATATTTATTCCGTAAACAGTCGTTTAGGCATTCAACCTTCAGCTGATCAACAATATTAGAAGAAGCTTTAACGTGTTTTTAACTTTTCAGTTTCAGTCAGACATCAGCTTCAACTATACAAATACAGTGCACTGGGTCACGTTGTACAATGACTGTTTCTGAAGGTGAATGACTAACATTGAAACAACCGAGAAAAAGTCAGCACAAGCTACAAAAACTAAAAAAATAATCTGTCAGTCCAGTGCCAGCATATTGTGCAAATGTCCGTCTAGAGATGCACGAGCCTAACCCTAATTTTGATATATTACACTTTGAAATGAAAATCGTCACACCAGTAACGCAGTTTACTGCAGAGGATGGACAGATCGATGGACAGCACCCGTATTGTGGCCTATTAGGATGACATACAATAATTCCAAGTGAAAAAAGAAAGACATGGCAAACTCTATAATGCGTCACTAACTTTCTTCAGTGAAAGCGCGACGTTCTTGTTCACGAAACAGTTAGACAGGTACAGTTAAACATGGTCAACCAACATTACAGCTGTTGTATCATTTCAGCAAAAAGCTGAGCTGCTGCACTTTTTAGCAGAGCGTAATGGCCACCGTACACGATACACGAGCGAATGTGTCCAAACACCAGTCCATTTTCACCACCTGTAGATCAAGGTTACCAAAGTCGTTTTCCAAATGTCAATATTTTGTTTCGTTCTTGAGCTATCTGCAAATATCTGAAATTGTCCTAAATTGTATGTTATTTTCCCCCAAATTTTTGAAGAAACCCAAAGTTTGGGAGTCAATTTTTAAAAATACACTAATTTCCGATCATGTGGTAAAGCTTCACCACAATAGGCCTCAGAAACAACATGCCAAAATGAAAAAAAACGTTGTAAACATGACACCCTTTGCCTACTGTCGAAATGGTGGCCATTATTTGGAGACAGACTTAGCATGCAGCGGCTGACTGCTATACGTCATTGTATCGCTTTAGTGAAAGCCGGGGCACAACGTTCATAGACTGAAGTTCTTGAAAGAGCAATTTGCACGCATACGGAATTGTCAGAGACGAGACATTCTTTGATGAGCGACAGTAGTGACACCTAACCAGCAACACAGACATTCAGACACACACTGGCACTCTAACAACACCGTTCTATACAGTATTACTTTACTATTATTATATCTTTTTTTAAGAAAATTTAAACTCTGTAGTAAAAAACATCTAATCAAAAGCAAATGCTAGATTGACTAAAGATTTGGATCTTCGTTGGCATCAATAAAACTCTGGTGCACCAGAATACAGCTGAAACGGTTGACAATAACTGACAACTGCTCAAACAAGAATGATGTCTCACACAGATCGCCAGTTATTATTATAATTATTTTTTAAAATTGTACCCCCGGTAGTAAAGGTTCCCGGGGGTTAAAAACAAAAGTTAAAAACTAAAACCAAGTTGCTGGAGTGGCACTAGTCCAATTTGGTAGGAACCGTAAAGATTCCTTTGAAGGCTACCAAGTTGTAGCGCTGGACCGCTGGACAGTCTTCAAAGTCTTTTACATACCAAAAAATCCACTTTCCAGGACCCCCATGAAAAATTTTCCAGGACCTTTTTGCAGTCCACGACTTTATAAATATAACCTACTGGCACCACAAATTTAAAAGTATGGAACTACAAGTAACCTGAGAGTGAAGCTAGCAGAAAACAATGACTTCCAATTAAGCCTATGAAAAAATGCATGATTTTCACAGATATTTTTCCACGACTATCCAGGAACTTAAGCTTGACTTTCCGGGACTTTCCAAGACCATAGTTATTTTCCAGGACTTTGCAGGTCCTGGAATTTTCAAGAAAAAAATCCAGGACTTTCCAGGACCCTAAGTCTCTGTAGTAAAGATCCAAAGAGTTTAAAATACTGAAAGTTCAAACACAAGTGGGATGGCTACTTGTTGGAGAACTAATGCAAAATGAATCAGCTGAGTTAAAATGTTGAGACTAGGTGGAACAAAAACGTAGCCTATCTGTCATCACCAAAAAAGTGCTGATTCTCTGACCAAACTACCATTATCACTGTTGTTACTACTATTACAAGCTTCAATACAGATGTCATAATCTCATATTCAATCACAGTAGCTAACTGGACAGTATTTGAAACAGTGCACTGACTGACCAGCCAGTGTAGGCAATGAGTCCACATGAGTTACAGACATCCATCTTGAATGAATCACTCGACAGCATCAGCCGCTCCACCAGCAGCATGCTGCAGCAGCACCAGCATATATATATCAGTAACAGACGCTACAGCTAACAACTACACATACAGCTACAACTAAAACAATAGCACTCAAGAGCAGCCACGTTCATTGCAAAACCCAGCTGTCAATCATACCTGCCTGCACCCAATAGGTAGAAAATGTGAACATAGTTTCTTACAAACATATCTTCTGATATAACGTAAACTTCCGGCACTTCTCCCAAATACTTGCAAACTGCGGCCAAACAACTGGTTACTATTGACAGCCTATAAAATCTTACCATCCCCTATCCAACTGTACCACCGCCGACCTCCTACGACGTACGGTGACAACAGGCAAACCATAAACTGTACTGATAGGGTGTAGGCATTTTGATAGACAAGCATTGCTAGTATCCTATTGGCTGGTTATGTTGCTGCTAGGCTACAGCATACAGTTTCTGCAGTTAAATTCAGCTACTGTTGCTGATGGTAACCAGTCCGCGTCGCTGTCTGTGTTGTACGAAATTCAGAATAATACGAATTGCTTGTGAAAGTGATCTCTTCTTTTATATACAAAATTAGTATTATTATCATAAATTCTAACAGTTTACCCCCTAAAACCACCCCACAAACATCGTATTATTCTGAATTTCGTACAATACAATGCGCCACAGACAGCGACGCGGACTGGTTACCATCAGCAACAGTAGCTGAATTTAACTGCAGAACTGTACGCTGTAGCCTAGCAGCAGCATAACCAGCCAATAGGACACTAGCAACGCTTATCTATCAAAATGCCTACACCCTATCAGTACCACAAGCGCTACAGTACAGTCAACTAGTAATAGTCACAGTTCGTATTCAGGAACAACATTCCGTACAACATGTATACCTCACGTTTTTCATATTTTGAAACTAACAATGTAATTCTGTAACAAGCATATGGGACAATGCTTGTACACAGTATATTACCTAGTCCCATAGGCGACGAGACAATCCCTCTCCATCTCACCAAACCTCAGTCCACCGTCCCTCGCTCGACCCTCGGTCGGCTGCCGTGTCAGCGCAACAGTCGGACCGTGAGAGCGTGCATGGACCTTGTCTACCACCATGTGCTTCAACTTCTGATAGTAGATTGGTCCAAAGAATATGTAACTCACCAGTGGCTCTCTGCACAACAAGGAAATTACCACTCATTCTGGATATGGATCAGGAGGCGGAAAGCTGCCAGCAAAGGCTAACCACCTATTGGCCAGCACACCCTAACACTCCAACACTCCAAATAAAATAAAAATAAACTTTCTAACACAGATAACTAGAAGTGCAAAGACAGTTAATTAAGAGTTGATAAGAACAGAGGTTAAAAGTTAGCAAAAGTAACTTCGTAATTATCAACGCCGTTCAAAAGATCTCTAGCAGTATGCAGCAGTGGATGTTATATGCCACTGTTCACTGAGATAATAGTGTGTGTTACCCAGTGATGCCTGATGTGAGATACTCTTTGCCGAGATAGTTGAAATCATGGTCTATGAGTATTTGAGACAACTGCTCCACTTTGTCACCGCCAAATGCTGCAAGTTAACCACACGACTTCACCGTTAGAGTACAAGCATAACAATGCCAACATTTTACACATGGACACTGGCATATGTTAACGAGTTGTCCACTGTAACATAAGTAACATTCACAGAGTCATCCATAGCAATAAAGCCATCTAAAAAAAGTTAGAAAAATAAAGACTACTATAGCTCTTCATGGCAATCCATCTCAGAGTACACAGCTTTACCTGCCACCTAACAGGGCATTAAAGGTTTTGACGACAATGTGCTATATAAATTTACATTTGACATTTGACAGGTAAAAGCACCGCATCCAGGCACTGGTACTCAATTTATCTAAAATTACATTTCAACTACCAAAACAAAAATTGTAAATATTCAGTACAAAAACAGTTTCATATTCACTACCTGAATTATGATAAACTCCCAAAAATTCTCCAGAAGTACTAAGCCCAACCTGTCATAAGTGCTAAGACCACGGGCAAGATTGAACAAATCCTGAAGGTGAGGGTAGACATCAGATAAAGACGACTATGGTAGGGAAATAACAGACAAGGTGTGTTTTACCGGTGCCATAGTGAAACTTGCCCTCCAACACTCCAGCCTTGCTACCTAACAACTCCATCAGCTTGCCGACCGTCATTCGAGATGGATAGCCATGTGGGTTCATTATCTGGCCACACAGACAGACACACAGAAACAGATAGACAAACACGTACATACGCAGACAGACAAAGAGACACCGATGTAGGAAAAGACTACAACATGTGCTATAGGCCTAAGCTATGCTTACAGTTTTACACGTTCTCTAGAAGTTTGATCTAGAGTTTGCTTACTTCCCCTGTAAAGCGAAATAACTAGACGTACTGTTTCTGTGTTGGTGTGCATAAATAAATCAAATGCATTATGTTGTTGTGTAGAACCAAACATCTTACTATATTGTCCTAATCCCTGGAATAAAGCGCTAATTCATGCATTAAGTTAATTACATCTCAAGAGACAATACAACACACATTACTGAAGAGATGAAGGAATTGAGTGAGACAGTTCCACCACAGCTATCATCATCAGCAGCTGCTGCTGCTGTTGGCTGCTGCTGCTGCTGCACCGATAGTCAGGCACTGTTCAAAGCTATACAATTTAGCTCCCCGTCAGGTGCCAGTATCAACAAACAGCTCAAAGGATGCTCATCAAACATAGTTCTCCAATGGATCCTGGCCCATAGCGGATTTACTAGTAAAACCATGGCAGATCTCAAGGCTAGGTCAGTGGCATATAACTCGGACGAGCCTTATCAACCAGTGTCTTTACCAATTGCGATATCTGCTCTATCCCCTTTCATTCGTGACCCACCCTGGTCTCAGGACAGGACTGCAGCTGTCTATAAAAATCATGATGAAGCACAAAATGAAACAGCAGTACAGAATAGAAGAGAAGCTGTACGGCTGGCTCAGATCCGTTCAAGACATTTCCATGCTTTCAAAGCATATCACCATCTGATGGACTCATCCGTCGACCCAACGTGCCCTGACTGTGGTCAGGCCACCTACACTATGGAAGACTGGCTACTAAAATGTTCAGCCATAACAGAAGCTGGAACTGACATTTTTGGACAACCTAATTTGACACCGGACGTTCTGCGCACATCTCCACAGGAGGTCATCATGCTGGCAGGGCGAACTCTGTTTTGAGGTCCGCTTTGGCATGTGTGTCATCGACAAGAACAACAACAGCAGCAGCAGTATCAACAGCATTAGTAAAAAAACAATAATCACTTACAACATCAGGACACATGCCGAGGTCGTTGAATGGCAAATCTTCCTGAGGCACGATGAGGCCACACACACTGTACAGCAAATGCATCACTTGCGTTATAGAACTAATTAAGGCCACCAAGTACAATTTAAATTACTGAGCAGTAGCTACAATATACAATACAATTTACACCAGCCAATGAAATGAAATGCAATATAACTAAAAAAGCTAAAACGTACATTATTAAAATTTGTTAGAATAGTGTAGTCTTCTGAACATTGCAGTATCGGTGGTTAACTGTGCGCTGCAATAGCATTAATAATAACACTTGTACAGCAGCAGCGACTGGAATGCAGCAAATTGCTAACCAAACAAACACTCAGCTGGATTATAACAGGATAAACAAGAAATTTGAGCTAATGCTCACGAAATGCACGCAAGCCTATAGCAGTTCCTGTTAGCAAACTGTCAGTCTATCTCCAGCCATTGCAATTCATTCACAAAGTGTGCGCTGCAGCCGAAGATCACAAAAATCAATAAAATCCCTTATTTTAGAAGTTCAGGGTCTTTCAAAGGCATCAATGTTGATGAGACTAAAAAGCTCGTCACTAGTGCTTGTTGTGATAGGCAGCATGCCCATGGCGATCTGCAACCGTTTTCACAAAAGACTGGCCAACAACAGTAAAATAACGACTTTTACAGGGGTACCGCTCTTTGATGCCCTCATGTGCAGGTTACCTTGAACCTAGAAAATCAAGACTTGGACCATCAAAATTGACGTCATTGCTGAAAATTTCACATGCAGCTTATCCTTGTCTATCACAATTGATTTCAACGTAATTCGCTTTTGAAATGTGTCTCACAGCCCAAAATTGCCAAAAAATTTATAAAAACCCCTATTTTGGCATTCAAGGTTATCCAAGGTCATTGATTTCGGTGCCAATCAAAGCCAGTGTACGACTTCCTATTAGCAGTTAATAGTAACCTAGGCCCTATCTCGCATCATTTCTGAGATAGGGTGACTTTATTGGCTGAAAATTGCAAATTTTCCATACCCCCCTCTCACTTAGCACCCCTGCTCGAGGTGACCCCTGTGAAATTTATAGAAAAGCTTTATGGATCCTGAAACTAGAATCTTCCAGGCAGCCGATGGTGAAGATTTGGTGATTCTAGCTTGCACCGCTTTTGACTGATCCAACTGTGTGCCAGACAGACAGACAGAATTGCGATGGCTAAGATGTGCTACAGCAGTAGCTGCTTTCGTGCATAAAAATGCAAACTCATACACATCTCTACCACTCCCTCTAGAGCAACGGTCATGTACCAGCTATTAAAGAAAATTGTCAATCATGTAATGAATGATATGCTATGCAAGTGAAAAAGCAGTCCCAAACGAACTCTTCAACAGTTGTACAGACAGTTGCTGTCCGTAAACGATGTGCATTAATGAAGTCAAATATGCATAAAACTAAAAACGTGGGTGGATTCTCTAAATAAAATTGTGCAAAAATCAGCAATGATGAGAAAAAAATATCTGTTGCACAAATATTAAAATCAAGTAAAACCATTTTAAAATTTAACGACCATTTTGAAAATAAACCCATGATTTAATGGTTCCTACTTCAGACTTTTATTTTAAAAAAGCTAAAACAAAACAGAGAGAGAAAGAAAATTAATGTCAAACTGACCCTTTCTGTCCATGTCTGCTGCTAAACTTATCTCCAATCTCTGGTCGTCGGCACTGACGCAGAAGTATTTTAATGATACGAGCATCATCGTCGTTATCAGATACCATCACTTTGTCCACGTAGCAAGGCTCGATGCTGCCTTTAAACCTACATAGTCAACGTAAACATCATGCTTACTCATATGCATCAAATGACAAAACGCCATCTTGCTGCAGAACAGTGACCTACAGAAATAGAGAAGCCTGTCACTGGACTTCCTGGTCATTGAACAACGGCCACGTTCATCATCAACCTCAGCACTGGCTGTACCACTGACACGGCTTTCCACGATCAGCGACCAAGCATCCTCTGTCACTGCGACAAGAACTTGTGGTGCAACAGTCAATTTCACTTTAAACTGCACCGCATTGTATTGTATGTTACTCTATTGCAATAGGTGACCTTGTTTAAGCCCAAATTCCATTACGCCGACTTTGCAACAAAATCCGGGGACAAGTTCCCGACAAAGTTGCGGACTTGTCGCGGACACAAATCATGAAAGTCCGCGACACAAATCACGTCGCCGACTTTCATGATTTGTGTCTGCGACAAGTCCGTGACTTTGTCGTGAACTTGTCCCGGAATTTGTCGCAAGCATCTCGACATGTCGAGATGGCTTGTGTCCGCGACTTTCGTGATGTGTGTCCACGACTTTCTTTGTGGGGAAGTTTTGGTGAAAGTCGGCATAATAAAATTTGGGCTTTATCAGCCACTTTGTAGAGAGATGTTTGTGACAGCAAGCCATAAACTGGAACAGCTTAAAGTTGATCCAAGACAAACAAACCGACATAAACTCTGAACAGTTTAAGCAACTGCTGAAAAGATTTTTGTTCTAATGATGAAAATGTGGCAGAATGTAACTCACTAAGCTAAATCATACGTTTGTGTTATCTTATTTGCTTACTCACTAAATAAAGCTGCTAGCTAGATGTGAATGAAATGAGTTCGTACACTAGCGGTGCCCTGACGGTGTCAGAATCATGACTGGGTGGCACAACTGCTGGAGGTGAACTAGGTACAGCACTTGTCACCTTTGGAATAAACTTGTCCACAAGTAACTGCTTGTTCTCCACTTTTACACCTGCCAGCAGCAGCAGCAGCAGCAAAAAACAAACTAGCATATCATCGTTTGTCAGAAAACAAAATTTAGACTAAGGATGCAACAAAAAACAACAACAAAAATGACGACATACACAACACATATTCACATACCTTTTAATGACAACTTTACGAACAAACCAAGTTAGCTATTCATGTTTAGTACTCAGAACCAATCAAAACCCATTTTATCATATGCTATCAACAACTACACATAACCATGGCTAACGACACAACAGCATTCATGTCGCAACTCTTGTCATGGATAGCAATGTTTGTTAATTTGTAGATGTACATAATTATTATTAGCCTGTTATATCTTATATGTGCTTATGCTGCACAACAAAATGCAGCACTGAAGACTGTACTAGCCTGGCAGGCAGATGCCATCGTCGTCAAGTGCAAAATGCCGCCACGATGGTCGCTTGGTTTCTGGATCGACCGGCCGCCATGTATGAATGTCGCGGGTTGGGGCCACGACACCATCAGCCTTCTGGTTAGCATAACGTTTCAACAACGTCTTCTGACTTCTGTATACCAGACACCGGCCGAAACCTGCCACGAACAGTTTATACACAGCTGCAAACACTCAGACCTACATAACTCATAATAGTCATATTTTTAATTGTTTTAGTGTCTTAAATTTTTCCAGGTTTTTACATGGGTTCTGCTGTAAATGTGCATCCATCGCGTGTTCAATAAACTGCTTACTTACTTACTAACTTAGTTACAAACACAGACTTGCTCAGACAGCACAGAAGGGACAAAACATGCACAGAAGGGACAACCGAAACAACTTTCAGCATCTGCAATAACACACAGCAACCAAAGCTGTATCCAACAGTGGTTTTTAACCATTCAGCTGAAAACAGATATTTGGCACTTTCCATTTACTCAACACAAAAAAAACGAACACAAATCCTGACTGAACAATGGGAATAAAAAAACCTGCTAATAATAAAACAATGCCAAAAAATCTTCAGAATAACAAATTCCAACATGAACATAAAACCCCGAAAAAAAATTCTCCTGCTTTCAACACGAAAAAATAGCCTAAATACTAGTATTTGAATACCTAATATTCATGCTCAAACTAGCAAAATCTTTATACAAACATCTGGTCAAATATTGAGTGACTCTAATTAGAGCAACTATTTGGCCAAATATAAATATGCTAAAACATGTCTAGTTAAAAGCGATTACTGATGAAACTGTGGCTACAAATTCATCAATACATAACCATTAACCAGTCATTAGCTAGAACAGAGTTGTCACTTTTTAAACGAAATCATCAATATGCAACAAAAGTGGCACAATTCACAGCAGCAAACTAAAAAAAAGCGGGCTAAAGAGTGAATAGTGATGAGCCGATGTAAACCTCGGTCAAGTGAAGCTTTGTTCAGAATGAGAGCATCTTCGATGTCATAGCCGCTAAAGCTCATCACAGCCACAATAGCATTCTGTCCTGCAGGGATCTTCTCAAAACCAATCAGCTCAATTGTCTGGCACACGATACACACACAAACCACATCTCAACAAATAATCAACCAAGGATGGTTTTGCATTCTTTAGGTTAAACTAATTTCTGTACAGTGTACAGTACACGTTAGAATAGTTCATGCTAACTAAAGAGATAACATCAGATGCGTTTATTTTGTAAAGTAACGTAATGCATTAAGCACAGAGCAAGAAGATTGGCCTGACCTTTGTCTTGACTAGTGGTGCTTGGGGGTAGCACAGCAAGTACATGATTGAGTCAAACCGGTTCTGCTGATTGTACGCAATTGTTCCTGACAATCACAACACTCCACTATTATAAAAGTACATTAATATTGATAATACTAGTACACCGTGTCCGGAAAAAAAGAGTCTACAGTTTTTCCTGAAAGACTTCAACAAATTAGAACATTTTTACAATTTTTGGCACACATTTTACCAATGTTACATTTTACTAAAGACACCTAAAACTAACCTTTTAAATTTAATTATCACTAAGTATCGCGAATTTAATTATGACGTTATTGAAAATGCCACTTTCGCAGAAAATGCCATCTAAATAAGCCTCAGCAGAAAGAAAACAAAACAATTGTCTAAAAAATTGCACTGAAAAAAAGTGAAATTGGAAACATAGAAAAACATTGCTTTTGCCAGAATTTTTTTAGTCTAGCTGTGCTTTTCGCCATGTTAAACGTGACCGTCGCGAGCACTGGAAAGTCGTTGTGCAGCAGCCGTTATCAGTGGCAGCGTCATCTCTGCAGCATGCATTAGTGTCATGGTAGTGCACATTTTGAATGAACTTTTTTACTTTTTTTTGGTTAATAGCAAGTTTTGTTACTGTTGTCGACAACTCAGGTAGCTACAAACTAAAAAGCTAGTTTCTGTATTTTTTGTTTTAATTCTGCGTAAAGTTAAACAAGAATACGAGGAGTGTTTTTATTTTTATGGTAAAGTGGCTTCACTAATTAGGCAATGTGGACTATCGGTACACTGTCAGTTGCACATTACTTTTGTAATGTAACCTACTGTGTGTTTAATTTTGTTGAAGTTATTATCCAAAACATTACTATCTTTTTTCCACCTAAAATACAGTAAAAACGGCATATTCGATGATGTCACAATTATGTCAGCACAATATAGTGAAATCGCAATGTAAGGAAAAAATTTACTAATGTTTTAATAAAATGGATCCTCTCAATAACTCATGCCAAAAATTATGAAAATATGTTTAACTTTGCCAAAGATATATCGAAAATATTGTAGACTCTTTTTTTATCCAAACATGGTATAGAATGCTACAGTACTGCTAGAAATACCAATACTAAAATACAAAAATACTACTACTAATACAATTATAAATGTGTGCACCTGCTTCAACTAGCTTCTTATCAATTTCTGTTTACCTGACCCCATAACCTAATCAGTTAATTTTTGCAAGAATATGCAGCAATGGCGAAGATTTGGTAAAAGTCCATCCACACATGCCACATACATATTAAAAAACATCATCACAGGCTGCGCGGTAGAGCAGCACTGTTGTAAGGGTGACCAGCCATTTCAATGAGAAACTCCAAAATTTGACCCCACACGTATATTCCAAACCCCTTAGTTTTTCCACACCAAAATTAGCACAGATGATAATGTCCGGCATATCTCCTGATGCGCAAAATTTGATGAAAATCTGTTCACGGGGGGCTTCCCCACGAATAAGTGAAATATAATGCTTGCGTGACTTTTTGTGCCTTTCCTTCCCTATTTTTCTTGCCGTCCTATACAGGAAAAATTTTAACGCACGATGGCTCATATGACGCAGTTTCGCGCAAAGAAGTGCCTTTTGGTGGTTACAAAATTTATATTCAACATTTTAACCTATTTTTACACAAAAATATGAAAAATTACAATGGCGCCTATGGGGAAGAGTAATCAATGCTTTAAACCGTCATAACTCCGGCTATGTATAAGTTAAAGTAGTGATTTTTGGTTCTAGGGTACGGTTTTCGGAGTTGGTCAATTTAACGGTGTCATTAACATTTACCTCCCCCTTTTGACCCCCATTGCCACGGCAACAAAATTTGGCACAAAATTGGCTATAACTCGGCTTGTGTAAGAGATATCTGCGAGATTTTTGCGCCTGTAGGGGGGTTTTCGAAGATGGGCCATCGAGTGCCACCAATCGCATTGTCCCCCGACCGACCCCATCAACAAAATTTAGGACAAAATTGGCTATAACTTGGCTTACGTAAGATATATCTGCGAAATTTTGCGTCTATAGGGGAGTTTTCAGAGATGGACCATCAAATGCTGCCAACCAAATTGTTCCCCGAGCAACACTCATTGGTATGGCAATGAAATATGGGACAAAATGGGTTAGAACTCAGCTTATGTGAGAGATGTATCAAAGATCTTTGCGTCAGATAGGGGGAAAGGTTTCGAGGTCAGGCTATTTTGGTATGAGCAGTGCGCAATTATTTGAAAGCGCACATACACACCACCGCAAAAATCATACGTTAAACATACGAAAAATCGTTGTTATTTAGCAACAAAAACATTTGTACATTTTCTAACATTGCTATAATTAACTAATCAGACGTTAGATTAGTAGACTTTCTAAAAGTTAACGACAGAATCTCCTAATTCGAGAGCTACTTGAAAGCGAGAGACACCCGTCCGCTTTGAATGTAAATTGATATTGGGTTGGGTTGGTGGCGTGGTGTACTGGTAATGCGTCTGATCCGATCAACGAAGTTACTGTACGCCGGGCCCGGTTAATACTGCGATGGGTGACTGCTAGCGGGCAGGTAAACCATCTTGGTATGTAACCAGCTGCCTAGGTCAACTCAGCCTTCCATCTCTCCAGGGTAGGTAAATCGAGTACCGGCCTATCTGGCTGGGGTTAAGGCGAGGCACGTTCACCTGTGTCGGGTGGCAGAAAACACTGTGGGATCACATACGGCAAGTGACGCTCCATAGCTCTGAAATGGGCTTCCATTAAAAGCTATAACACCACCTTTAACTTTTCCTGATAGAAAATCCATAGAACTATGCAAAGTAGCCCATATTCCAAGAAAAAAAGTAAATGCAATACTGGTGAAATGTACAGTTTGAAGATGACGCCAGCAGACAACTTGGGTGCTAGTGTTGGGTCAATTTAATTTATTATTGTGGTTTGTCAAAAATGTGACTTCCGTCACAGTAGCAATAATAGTAGTAGCAGTAGCAGCAGACTAGTAGGCTAGTAGTAGGGTTAGGGGTAGGATAGTGGTAGTGTAGGCGTAGGGTTGTATAGCAATAGGGGTAAGGTAAGTTATGGTAGGGGTAGAGTATGGTGATGGAAAAGTAGGGGTTACTTACAGTCGAAGTAGAAATAGGAGCAGCAGTAGTTGTGGTAGTAGTTGCAGTGGCTATTCTACTGCCATATTTTATTCAGCTTCAGATTACTTCTAATGGCAATAAAACTGCAAATATTTATGTAAAAAACTGCTCAGTTTATAATACGGTGTAAGGGTGACATCGTGGTTGTAGACATAAAACTGCACAAATCACAATTTAAGAATTCAAACATCACCATTGCACAATGTCAGAAGAACTTTGCTGACTGTGTAATGGTAAAGTTTGAATTCTTCAATTGCGATTTGTGCTGTTTTATGTCTACAACCACGATGTCACCCTTACACCGTATTATAAACTGAACAGTTTTTTTACATAAATCACAGTAAAAGCTGAAATATACAAGTGATAGAACACAACCGACCCATGGCCTGTTTGCCCATGGCGCACTGGTAGGTGTTACGTGGCGACTGATTGTGATGTGGATATGGAATCAAACCAGCGCAAACGCCGAGGATCGTGAACGGCTCAATCTCCAGATGTGTCATCTCACTACATCGCACATCACCAAACAATGCAGGAAACATAATTGCTATTTCTACTCAAAATAATTTACTTATTTCATGTATCTATTTACTTTACTTATCGATTTTTGTACTGTTTCCACTGAAAGTTATATTTCAATGAATTATCTTTTTCGAATTTGAATGTTAAGTGATTTATTCATGGCCAGTACAGCTACATATCAATTTCTGTTCACTACACCTTAATATGACAGATGAAATTAAAATGAAATGACTTAGTTTAAAAGCTATATAAGCATTTATTTAAATTCACTATATCAATAGGTTAAAAGTGAAATGGGCCTTTTTGAAACAGCACAACCAATCACTCTCAAGTATATGTTACCTGTCAAGTATGTAATTACCTGTCAGTATGATATCACCTATCAAGTATGTTATTACCTGTTGATATCTGCATCACTGAGTGCCACCAAACAATCATTTTCTTCATTAACATCCAGGTATTCAACGAGACCCTCACGCAGAAAGTCATCAAAACTCCTGAACAATCATTGCAAACAGCAGCCATAGCTAGTATACATCTATTACACATTAACTATCTTTACTCAACATGCATAATAATTAATAAGCACAGCAATACAATATTAAAAATGTACAATTTAACAAATGCATAGATGGCCAGAATTAAGAAATCATAATCTAACTAGCTGAGGTCAGGAAAACCTTGGAAAAGACATGGAAAATTCTTTATAGCAGGCAACCAGACACACAAGAACTGATACAAACAAGCACAGACAAGCAAACAGATAAGCTGTTATACAAGCACACACCTGTATCCTTGAGTTAATTCTTCCAAGTGTCGAGCAGCAACTTTTGGTCGTCCATTCTCAACAATTATGTAAGGCCTGTTCACACATACAGTCACACTGAGTAAAGGCCTCTTCACACATGCAGTCAAACTAAACAAATTCACTACAACAGCATCTTGGTAAAAAAATGTCACTTAACAAACTTTCAACTTTTATCACAAATGTTAAAACCTTGCATAACTGTTAACAACTAGCAAGGCATGATGATTCTGCGTGTTATCACAAATGTTCAAGAATTATAACTATAAACTACAAATTAATCTGAAATTTAAAAAAAATATCGAAAACACAAAACATGAAATTATCTGTTGCATTTCTCAATTTGCTCAACCACTTACCAATTAGATTACATGCTGTAGCACTGTAAATTCTTCTCTTATATAATTACAAGCAGCGCCATGCAAATAACAGAATGGGAAAAACTATGTGAATATGTAGCAAAATACGGAAAGTCAAGATTAAGGTTAGTTATCAGTTTAATAGTGTCAGTAAATATTTTATCTCACAATGCTATAATAAAAAGCTCCATAGCAAAAACAAAAGACATAAAAGCTAGAGAGCAAAAACAGTAAAACTTACATACATATGAAAACAAATAAATAATACATTTATTCATTTTTTAAAACTGCTAAAAATGCACACAACTAATTACAGCAGGCTAATCTGGTATTGTGTGTGGCTTGGTGGTCTAACAGTAACGAGCGAGACTGGTGACAGAAAGGTTCTAGGATCGACTCCAAGTCGGAGCACTGTGAGGTAACAACCTTGGGCAAGTTGCTCACGCGCGCGTGCCTCTGTTCACCAAGTAGTATAATTTATTACCAGTCAAAGGGCAGTGATGCTCTGTGGCTGGGAAGGTAGCCGTAGGTCTGGCATCGCACTGGCCATGCGTCACGGACTCAAGTGGTTTATCCACCTACGGGCTCAATGGCCAGTGTATGGAAGATGAGCACCCTGCCTATGCTCCTGATGGGGCATGGCCTGGTTTGCCTTTTTGAATCTGCTATTACTTTTATCTGTTTCAGAAGTTAATCTGTAGCAAAAGAATAAAACCAATGATAAAGATGTTAATTATGATTAAAGCAACAAAGTCAAGATAGACAAGACTAAGAATGTTAATGCATGAGACCTGCAGACTCGACCGCCATCGCAGGCGATGTGAATGAGCCGATGTTTGTGGTTAGGACTGATTGAGACAAACTCACTGATAAGACCAGCACGACGGATCTTACGAAACATTGCTACCAGACGACTAGCGGCCAGCGTTATACCAAGAATGTTACCTACAGCAATACATAACGTCATCGCCATTATCATCTTAAAACGATCAGATAATACAACAATCAAAATGATCAAAATGTTATGCTAATCTAAGAGAAAAATGCTTTCAAATATTACATGCCAGGTACAAACAACAATCCAACAACTGAGATCAGACAAGTTTGCTGCCACAGCTGTCTACCAGGCTTCTATAGGCCAACAACGTGTTAGAAAAGTACTAAACATTGACTTATGTCATGTACAAAATAGAAGCATAACGTCAGTGCCATTTCAGTGAGTCAACAGACATCAACGATAGGTTTCAAAAATCAAAGATTTGTTTCAATGTTATTCAAATGTGCTGAAATTCCTCAACTCTATTGGCTCCTATATGGGCCTAGAAATAGACTGACAAGTGCATCACTACAAAAACAACAACCACAAAGGTCATCATCCTTGTTATCATCACATATAAGTAAGCAAGAATAAAATTAAACAGGTGCCAATTTAACAGTAAGACCAGCTGACAGTCGGCAGCCAGGCATGTGAGCCGAAGCTATGCTTGGCAGTGATACACCTATAAGGCTCACCATTGAGAAAAACAAGGTATGCTCCGGGAGCATACAGTTCTTCTCCGGTGAGAACATGGACGTCCTCAACGCCGAGATTGAAAGCCAAGCGGATGATATGTTCTTCCGCTAAGTCCGTGGTGACATGTGTCATTAGCGCCAGATTCTTCACCAGTCCACAGCCCTACAGATGCACCACATCAGCAGCGTGAATGAGTGACTCTTTCCTTGTTCACAGTGCTCAGCACTCAAGAGGCCACTTCGTGTCATCTTGATGCTAATGATAGCCTCTGGTTTTATTGAAGCTGTTATTATGTATGATGATGTACTGATAGTATTGTCTTAATCTATCACGAAATGAGCCATTCGCTTTGCTAGAAGAGGATCACGGTGTGAATGTAAATGTGCGCAGAAACAAAAAATTAAGGATACGCAATCAGACAGGTAAGAAATGCAAATTAACCTCAGACACTGCAGAGAAAGATGCTTGTGTTGAGCACATAAACACAGCATTCAACATGAATGCCCTTCACTGCAGAGATCGAAGCCAATCGTCCAATTGTTCAATCTATGTAAAGCATGCGTGTTTCAATTTTTTATGTGCCAACTAATACATCAGTTTACTACTGAATACTAACATGCCCTAGGCAGCATGCTAAGATTCAAAAAGTACTAGCAGTGATAATACCTCTCCTTCAGGGGTGTCAGAAGGACAGAGCATCCCCCACTGTGACGGCTGCAGCGAACGCGGTCCACTCACTTTGCGTGTTTTCTCAAACTGTTCATAACAGCCACAACAATGTTACAAATAATTGTTATAAACTATCCAGTTAATAATGATATGAATCACTGACCAAAAGCAGCAGGAATCATCTACAGCTGAAATATCACCTGTTAAATTCTAATGCACATCATGCTACAGTAATATTTACATAATGACAGAAACCATGCAGCACTGACGAAGATAATGTAGCTCGCTTAACCCAGTTTACATGATAAAGCAAACATGAAGCAAAGATGAAGCAAGCATGAAGCAAATGTATTGAATATACGCATGCTCGACATGTGCTCTAAGTTTGCTTGATGTTTGCTTCATCGTGTAAACACCCATTATGTTGAGATCTCAGCTGAAGCTGTCATCAGCGAATCAAGTTTGGTTCATTCATTTCCGACGCAGACTCACTGGAAACATTAAAGATGCTGAAGTCCTCAACAAAACTGTGGTGATTCATAATAAACAACACAAACCGGAGATATTTTCAGTGAAGATCTACGGAACCACCCGGGCGTTGCGGTAGCTTTCCTTAACCCGGATAACTGAAGACATCTGACGAGCAGAGAAGATGCGGTTTAGTGGCGTAATGGTTAGAACGCTGGACACTGTGTAATGTAGTAATATTAGAAGGTAGCGAGTTCAACTCCGGTCAAGTCACTGACAAATAGTTACTGCTCGAATAGGTCACAAAGTCTGTCTGCAGATAGGTAAACTATCTTGGCATATAACCAACATCAAGGTCCATTCCTGCAGGGTACGTAAATCAAGTACCAGCCTACTTGGCTAGGGTTAAGGTGTGGCAAATTCACCTGTGTTGGGTGGCAGGTAACACTGTGTGATCCCATACGGCAGGTGACACTCTGTAGCACTGCGATGGGTTTTCCATTAAGAGCTTTGCACCACCTACAACCTACAAGAGCTGTTGGACCAATAATAAGCCTCAAGCATACACATCACCCAGACCTGACTGGCAATCTTTGTGAGATGTCCCAGTGCCGAGATGAAAGATTTGCGATCCAGCAGCTGTGTTACTCCTGCTCTCTCCATCCGGAAACGCTTTATTGTCCAGTTACCCTTTTCGACACACCATGACCACGTTTACACACTGTGTAATGACAAAACAAGAACACAAGCTCAGCTTACATGCAAAAACTACAACTCAACATCTCACGTTCTGATGTAAACAGCTAACCCAGTCTCTCCCCAACAGAGTCTCTACAGGGTCACTGGTGTCAACTTCACTCTTAAGTACGCAAATTTCAACCACTAGAAATGTTGGCATCAAAGAGACGACATATCAGCCATCAGCATCATTCTGCTGAACTCTCACACAACTCAGACTTTAAATTATTGTGACTAAATTCTAATCAACTGGTCCTTGAGACCATAAACAGATTGACATACAAATTGACAGTTTCTGCACGATGTAATCTGACTGCACATTAATTAGTTGCACTTTCTGCTTTTTTCATTTTTTTTCAATTTCTTTTTTTTTCATTATTTTTGTTTTGCATGTTTGTTTGTACCTTGTGTACGATGTTAATAATAAATATATACCTCCGAAAAAATTACTACAAAATATGTTCAGAATGTATGCAGATATTTTGTTCACAGGAAATGAATGCCAATACCCATAAGTAGACAGAAACACAATAATAAATGCTTCTGGTAGTATTTAAGCATAGAAAAATAACCGCAAAATAGGAAGCAAGCTGCTGCAAAGTAACCTTTTTACCACTGGTAACAATTTTCAACAATGTCAATTTTTTAAACTGCAAACTAGAAATTTGGAGCAAAGCCCAACGTGAGTCCACCCAGCGCCGTAAGTCCGACTGAAAGAAAATTCGGGAGGGGGTGAAATTCCCCCGATAGCAAAGTCACGTGGCCCGCACTCAAATGCACTAGCATACACAGAACGCGCAATGTCTCTATGCATTCCAGAGATATTTGCAGTCAAACTCGAAAGTTGTCCTAAATAACACCAAAATTTGAACATTTTTTGCCCTCCCAAATTCTCAGGGGGTGGTGCCTACCAAAAGTTGTACCCACATTATCACTCCAACCCAGAAGAACGTCACACGGCAAAGTTTCGTGGAGCTACTCCCACTACCGCCAAAGTTATAAACGTGCATTTACTAAATTTTAAGCCAATTTTGGACCCCCTTTGGAAAAAATTGTAAATGGGACCCCCATCCCCGGTGGGGTGTGCTAGCAAGACTTGGTAATTCTCTAACCAGTGTAAAAATTGGAGAGCACAGCACCGCCTAGAGGCTGAAATATGGCTTTCCAAAAAATCGATTTTGGTGGGTATTATTTCACCGCTAGATGCCCTTAATTAGCAGACCAAAGTTCACCTAACTTTTTCACCCAACACGGAGGAGTTGCGGTAAAAAATGTACTTGTCCGATTTCGAATATCTTTACCCATTCCGGAGATATTCGCAGCCGAAGTTTGAAATCGTCCAAAATCGGACCAAATTTTGAAAGTTTTTGGCCTCTTAAATTTTTTGGAGGGAGCCCCTAAATTTTGGACCAGCATTATAAAATTCGGCCCAGGTCTCATCACAGTGCAAAATTTCGCGCCATCAACTAAAGCATCTCTGAGGTTTCGCATTTAAATAAAAAAAGAAAAACATCTGCAGTAAAACAATAAGTCCGATCCAGAAACTAACGTTTCTGGGCAGACTAATAATGCCTTAACGTGCTTGATAATGTGTCTATTGGAAAGCATTAATGAAAATTCTTTGTCAATGACATCATCAAAATTTTTAAAGAATTAAAAAATTCATTGTGATAACCATATATGGTGAGCCAAAAAACGTGGAATTTTACTTTTGTCCATATCTTCACCAATTATTGATCGATTTTCACAATTCTTTCACTGGCACACTCTGCAGACAATTTGCTATAACGTAATTATTACATATCCCACCACACCCTAAATGCGTCTCTACACTACCTCGTAAAATATCAATAAAATGTGCATACATATCGATAATAGAAAACAAACATTTTGGGTTAAATTTTTTTAAAAACACTTCAGACCAACATTGAAGTGGATGGTCTGTACGACACTAAACTGTGTGGGTTTAACACAGTCTAGTGTCATACAGATCATTCATCGCAATGTTGGTTTGAGGTGTTTTTTCATTTACCTAAATTTTTGTTATTATCGTTAGTTTTTGCTTACATTTATATTTCACAAGGTAGTCTAGAAACACATTTACTGTGTGGTGGTATATATAATAATCACATTATTGCAAATTGTCTACAAAGTGCACCAGTGAAAGAATTTTGAAAATCGGTCAATAATCGGCAAAGATATTGACAAAGTAGAAGTGCCACGCTTTTTATGGCCCACGGTGTAGATACAGAGACAATTACCGTGCTAATGGCATGCACAAGTCCATTAGTGATTTGATCTGTTCTCATGTGAGCGTGGACATCAAATGCAGTAGCCAACTTCTTCCCAAGATGAGAGTCTATTATGTACTTCAGCTGTTCACACCACCAGCTATTTATAAAGCTATTGCTGTATTGCACTTCATTAGCTTTTGTATCTATTATTATTCACCTTATCGGTGTGACAATAAACAGTACTATCTTGTAACAATGAGGCTAAACTATTAAAATGTTCAAATAAACTAAAACAACATGCGATAAACAAGAAATTTGAGCTAAAGCTCATGAGACGTGCGAAAGCTTATAGCAGTTCGGGTTCAGTAGTTTAGCTGAAAATTGGGGTGTTCACGCTAAGTTAATAAACAAATAGCAAATTCTCCATCTGGATCGCATAACGATAGTTCCGTGGCGCCACCTTTTGAATGATATAGACTTGTGTCGCAGCCCGAAATCGCTAAAAAATCCATAAAACTCCCTATTTTGGCATACAAGGTCATTGAATTCGGCGCCAATCAAGAGCCAGTGTACGACTTCCCATTAGTGATTAATAGTAACCTAGGCAATATCTAACATCATTACTGAGATACAGCGACTTATTGGCCAAAAATCGCAAATTTTGCCCACCCCCATCTCATTTAGCACCCTTGTTCGGGGTGACCCCCTTCAAATTTATGGAAAAGCTTCACGGTTCCTGAAACTAGAGTCTTCCAGGCAGTTGACGGTGATGCTTGGGTTTTTGACTGATCCACCCGTGTGACAGACAGACGGACGGACAGACAAACAGACAGACAAACGGACAGACAGAATTGCGATGGCTAAGACGCGCTGAAAGCAGTAGCTGCTTTCGCACGTAAAAATGATTAACATAGTATACTGACAGCTAGTGACATAGTGGCAGCTAGTTTATAAAAAAGCAATAGTAATAGTTCATAAAAATGCACAAAAAACCTGTAATCTTATCAGTGAAAAACAAGTAAACCTCTGCTATTGCAAACAGGAACATGCAACAGCAGTGCACCGTCGTATGCTAGTGATCCGTAGACTTCATCCATAGATCTCATCCGTACGGCTTTTGGCTTGTTTCACAGAAGGCCCAGTAAAACATAATCATTCACCAGATGGCGCCACTATCTCGCTCTGGCAACGCCGTATCAGCTGGATGTCTCAGATTTTCCCTACCCCCTCTCATTTAGCGCCCATGTTCGGGGTGACCCCCTTCGAATTTATGGAAAAGCTTTACAGTTCCTGAAACTAAAATCTTCCAGGCAGCCGACGGTGAAGATTTGGTGATTCTAGCTTGCACCGCTTTTGACTGATCCACCCGTGTGACAGAGAGACAGATGGACGGACAGACAGAATTGCGATGGTTAAGACGCGCTGAAAGCAGTAGCTGCTCTTGCACGTAAAAACATAAAAAACATTCACAAAACTTCCCCCCCCGAAAATTTCCTGCCTTTTGGGCAAATGGCTGACTTTCCCTGGCTGTTTTCAATTTCTCAACATTCCAGGCTTTCCAGAAAAGACACAATGGGTGCACTACATTTTTACACACGAAAGCAGCTACTGCTTTCAGCGCGTCTCAGCCATCACAATTCTGTCCATCTGTCTGTCTGTCACACGGATGGATCAGTCAAAAACCGTGCAAGCTAAGATCACCAAATCTTTACCATCGGCTGCACGGAAGACTCTAGTGTCAGGAACCATAAGGCTTTTCCATAAATTCGAAAGGGGTCACCCCGAATGAATGTGCTAAATGAAAGAGGGTGGAAAAAATTTGTGATTTTTAGCCAATAAGAAGCTGTATCTCAATAACAATGCGAGATAAGGCCTAGGTTACCATTAATCACTAATAGAAAGTCGTACACTGGCTCTTGATTGCCACCAAATTCAATGACCTTGGATGACCTTGAATGCTAAAATAGGAATTTTTACAGATTTTTTGTCAATTTCGGGCTGCAATACATATTTCAAGAGCGAATTGCACCGAAACCAATTGAGATAGACATGGACCAGCTGCATATGAAATTTTCAGCATTGAACGTAGATTTCGAAGGTCCAAGTCTCGACTTTCTAGGTTCAAGGAAACCTGCGCACGAGGGCATCAAACAGCAGTACCCCCGTAAAAGTCGCGTCAAAATGGATGGAGATAGACTGACAGTTTGAATTTGCAAACAGGAACTGCTATAGGCTTTCGTGCATCTCATGAGCATTGGCTCAAATTTCTTGTACTTTTAGTTGTTCAGAAAGTGGATGAAAATTGCACAAAAATTCAAATGCAAATGACCGAGAACTTACCTCAGAATTGTATCGTTTAAAGAGGTCCTCAAAGAGCAGAGCCAGCAGCTGGCCGGCCATCTCCAGCCTCTTGTTGCCGTAGTAATCTTTATCATCGACATCAGCCTCATCACCGAGTGCAAGGATGACTCGACGCACCATTAGTGCCATGTAGACAGCCTTCACTTTGAAGTTCCACTTCACAACCTTAGTTGATTGATACACCGGTTAGTCAACAATTAATCACGACGTACATGGTGTCCATAAAAATGCACCAACACCTGTCTTTTACCATTATTACTATAACCAATAAAAAATTGTGATGCTAGCATTTTTACAGCAGTACTGTCAACATCAATACCACATACTGTTCGATCTTCGGTCAAGTATCACGTATGCACAGTTAGTCACTGACTAGGTCGCAGTTTTATATTACAAGATAAAAGTAATAAAATTTAGCCTTTAAGATAAAATAATATATTCATCTGAATGAAACCACGAAAGGTTAAGAAGTTACACAACAGCAGATACAGACACTGATAGTCTGTTAACCACAAATAGATGCTAAAAACACAGATATTCAGAAATTTTCAAAAACATAAACATAGCACAGCATAAAATCTCATTCGCAGCAAGTAGTCTTGCCCAATGAAGCTGATATGGACATGTAGGGCAGCTGCAAAACCACACAACTTTGGAACAATTAAGCAGGAGATAATAAGGAATGGAGCAGTCACCGATGCCTTGGTCTTTAATTTGTCCAAAAATGTCTCATCAAATTATATCAATCAATGTGAGAGCTAGACAGACCGGGACATGCGAAAGTACAGTGGCCTGCAGTGTGTCCCTTGCTTCATCAATTCTGCTCTTCTTCACAGTCGATCCTCCACCCCACATTCGACGCAACTTCACGCGATTACCGACATACTCAAGCGCCTGCCACATAAACGAGCACTACCAACGTACTGAAGACACACAAAGCAACATTACCGACGTATGCAAGTGCCTGTCACACGTAACATTACCACTCACACGAAGCAATATTATCTCACATTCTAATAAGTGCAGTGCACAATGATGATGAGAAACCAACCAAATCTGACAAAAGCAGTTGATCAAGAAAAAATTTTCTCCCAACACGTTTGGAAGCTAACTCTCAACCAAGCTTATGCTGCTTCTTGTCACAGAGCATACATTGGTTTTTCTGTTAGAAGTATTTATTCATTTATTTTCAAGCACACATGCACAACACATATACGGTACCATAAAAACTTGATGAAACATTTACGTCCTCTGGATGAGAAATAATATAACTAAAAATGCACATTAATTGCAAGGTAAAAAATATAAGCAGCCAAATTCATTTTTATCAGTTTTTGATCAGTGATCTGAATTTGGCTGTGAAACTCCAATTACATAACAAGTCATAGAAAAATTTTCATAAAATTTTTGTAAGTGCTTTGGTTCAAGTAAAAGTCAAAGAATCCATCAAAAAATTTAAAAAGGCTAAAAAAAGTCAACAGCTTTTAACCCATCCCAGAGGTATGGAGTGTCGGCAACCATATGAGATCACACAGTGTTACCTGCCACCCAAAACAGACAAACGAGCGTGGGTCAATTGTTAATTTACCTACTCCGAAGAAAGAAAAGGCTGAGTTGGCCTTACCTGTTTCTGAGTATGTACACCAGCCTTAATTGATTCCTCAAGACACGGCGCTACGGCAGCGAGTATTTTATCCTCTGTACCAATCATCTGTACTGCCTCCTGGTCCGACTCTATACCCATCGCTTTGAATACGATCATTATTGGCAAGTCCTACACAACATCACAAAACTGACTCACTCGAAACTGTAACGTCCGGGTCACCATCAAATAACAGTCAAAATGCTGAACATTTTCCAGTGCAAATCATTCATCTTATCATGCGATATATATATATCATGAAAAGACAAACTCCAGACAAACCATAAATGTCATGCTAATCCTAACCCAAAGCACAATACTCAGTTGAGTTGTGTCGGTTTAAAAACCTGTTCTAAAAAAGTTCTGCAGTTAAACAAAATCCCAGAGTGGCAATCAGTAAACAGAGTTGCAAAGTATTTTAACTAACTCAGAATTTTTCATAAAAAGGAACAGCAGTATCAAACAACAGCTGAAATAGCCAAATGCTATTTAAAAACGTATCAAAAATATTAAAACACTCATTTGAATGAAATAACACCAAAATTTACAAAAAGCAGTGACTCGTAATGTGATATAAACTGTAAGCAAACCTCAGTGAATGTATTGTGCTTCACGTACAAACGACTGCCTTTGATTATTATGTCCGTGCGACTTTTCAGAGCGTGTGTCGAACTGAAATCAACCAGTGAAGCAATCAACAACAGTGGGTTCATTGACAACAAAAAACACAAAGATCTTTGCTGATAATGCAGCAATATTACAATGAACATGTTTATGCACTGTCTCCCCGTACTTGTAAAACTATGACTACATTGAAGCTTCAAAGCATATCTTAATTTCAATTTTTAGCATTGGACAGAGTATAAAATCACCTGAGTGTCCATGCGTCCTTGCGTCCAACGTTTCTTAAGCTCTCTTCCTTCCACCTCCCCTTCCCTTTCCCTTTTCCTTCCCCTTTCCCTTCCCCATTTTCCTTTCTCTTCCCTTTAGCCTTTCCCATTTCCCATTTCCTTCCCTTTCCACTTTCCCTTCCCCTTCTTCTCCTTTTCCTTCCCTTTCCACTTCTTCTTTCCCTTTTTTCCCTTTCCCCACTTTCCTTCCCCTTCCTCTTCACCTTTTCCTTTTCCCCCCTTTTCCTTCCTCTTCCTCTTTCCCTTTCTCTTTCCCATCTCCTTCCCATTACCTTCCCTTCCCCTTTCCCTTCCCCCTCACCTTTTCCTTTCCCTTTCGCTTCCTTTTCCCCTTCCAC
>Ga0209367_1001207_pt1 | contig 30931 bp, 16 predicted proteins | sample WorMetLIZISLAND2_FD_187412 | JGI IMG/M metagenome (GOLD analysis project Ga0209367, IMG submission 187412) | Marine gutless worms symbiont microbial communities from Max Planck institute for Marine Microbiology, Germany - Olavius geniculatus... ...
CATTTATATTTGCTGTTTTAATACTAAAATACTGTTTTCCTACTGGTGATCAGTTACAAAGATAATGCGCTTCAGATATTTCTTACAGTAACCAAGCCACTTATAACGGTTACTTACTACCTAATAGCATAACCACACGCGTTATTATTTATTTGCTTCACCCTCAAAACCCCTTGTTAGATGCAAGAATCTTGGAGATATCTCGTGCATATGTCGAGTTATAGCCCATTTTGTCCCAAATTTTGTTCCAATTGCAACGAGGGTCAGTCGGGGAAAAATGCGATTGGCAGCATTCGATGGCGCATCTCCGAAAACCCCCTTATAGACGCAAAAATCTCACAGATATCTCTTACACAGACCGAGTTATAGCCAATTTTGTCCCAAATTTCGTTGCTATGGCAACGGGGTCGGTCGGCGGAAAATGCGATTGGCAGCATTCGATGGCCCATCCCTGAAAACCCCCCTATAGACGCAAAAATCTCGCAGATATCTCTTACACAGACCGAGTTATAGTCAATTTTGTCCTACATTTCGTTGCCATGGCAACGAGGGTCGGTTGGGGAAAAATGCGATTGGCAGCATTCGATGGCCCATCCCCGAAAACCCCCCTATAGACGCAAAAATCTCGCAGATATCTCTTACACAGACCAAGTTATAGCCAATTTTGTATCGAATTTCGTTGCCATGGCAACCAGGGAGGGTCCGGGGTAAAATTAAATAACACCGTTAGATTGGCCATCCCCAAAAACCATACCATAGAACCAAAAATTACGAATCTATCTTATACACAGCCAAAGTTATGACCGTTTTAATAATTGTTTAATTTTCCCCATAGGCCCATTGTAATTTTTTTTAATTTTTTGAATAAATACGTTAAATATTAATTTCAAATTTTTTAACCCCCAAAAGGCACATCCTTGCGCGAGACCGCGTCGTTTGAACCATCGCGCGCAAAAATCGGCCGAAGGCTCTGACCTGTAGGTGAGTTTCTAAAAAAAAGGTATATAGCTACAAAAATTTTTGCGTATATTTCACCCATTTGCCGGGAAGCCCCCTTGGATGGATTTGCATAAAATTTTGCATGACGGGTTCCCTCGCTGACGTAATCAACCCTGCCAAAATTTATCTTAATCGGGTCAGGGGTTTTGATTCTGTGGGGGTCGAATTTTTGGCTTTCCCGTAAGAAAGAGAAGTCGCCGTTAACACAGGGCTTGAACTACCGTTCAGCCTGTGACTTTCCATATTATACAAATGAAGATTGTGCCAAAATCGTGTAAGTCTACTTATTTGACGTGGCCGGTGAAGCATAATTTTTTTTGCACGAAAGCGTTTACTTAAATGGCTTTGGGGGGAGGGCGCTGTAAGCTCCGCTAGCGGGTCCGGGGCAGAGCTATTGGTGTTACAGGCTGCGCTGTGTAGTTAGTAAGTAAGTATGTACATATTTAAAGTGCACAGTGTCAGCCAGTGGCCGAATCTGAGGCACGAAAGTATTCAGTTACGTGAACTTTGAAACAATTGCGATTTTTAGACACTGCGAATGCCCAGGGAAACGTGCTGTTAAAGACGGTACTGGTCAGTAAGTGCTGATTACCGGTAATGAGATGTTGTGTAACTAATTATTACCGGTTCTTTTCAGTAAACATTGAGGCCTGAAGCGAGGTGTGCCTCAAGGGACGGAGTCTGTATACTGTGGCACGCTAGTCGTATATATTAGTCCATGCTAGAGATGTATATATTGGTTCTGCCAGGTGAGCAGGCAGTTATTATGACGTTGCGTATGACTAGCAAGCAGGGCATAATGCATGAGGTGTGTGCTGCAGTCAGCGGTGTCGTGTGGCGCCAGCAATAAAACCATATGTTATTGCTACGTTACGTCAGTCTAGCTACTGTATAAGGCAGTCCAGGCGCTCATGTCCGGCGTGCCTATGACTCCCCGGCTGCCTAACTGTCTACGCATCGCGCGGTGTGTCTGTTTACGTACCAACTGTCACGCGCAGACTCATTGCGCCTACCCATGAGGGATGGCCAGGCTGAGTTGACCTGGGTGGCAGTGGACTCAGCACATATGAACGACCAGTACGTGAAGAATGGAAGATGAAAAAGCATAATCTATGGTGTTGTGCGTTTTTTTGACATTGATTGCAAGTGATGGGCGCTGTACGCAGTTTGTCGCCCCCAGTTCTTATCTACGCTATACTGCGATACTGATGTGTATGTACTAAACTGAAGTAAAATTATCCGGTAGCTACGGGCCACATATATCAAGGCCATCTTGACGCCATTGCTATGGATTGCCAGATCGGACACGTCGTTTGTGCCGGTCACTGGATAACTGCATTTTTATCCACCGAGATCACGTTACCGGCATGAAATATATGGTGTGTTCGCTGCCCCAATGTCAGTATTGAGTAACAGTGAGTTGACATATATGAAGTTCCCGTTACCGTCAGATATTTGCGTGCTTTTTGGGCGTAGACCAGGGGCGTCGTAGGTAAGGAAAATGGTGGGAGCAGGAAGTTGCAATTTTTCAACAGACAGGCAATAATTTCTGACAGATTATAGGTTGTGGGTGCTCAGAAGAACTTTGCCCCAGAAAAGGGGGCTTTTGGCCACAAATTTTGTATTTTTAGAGTAAAATTATTTGAGAAGAAGACAATTTTTCTACAAGCTAAAATTTAGGTCGATATTCCTTCCCGCCACAACGCCACTGGCCCACTAGCATATAGGCAGAGAAAGATTTTCTTAGGGGGAAGTTAGGGCTTTGGGCTTCTGGGCCAAAAATTGAAGTGAAGGCCGAGATTGGGGCTACGGTTTTAAGAGGTTTGGGGAAGAGCTGCATGTAAGCTTCTTCAGCAGGGCCGCGGGCAGAGTCTTAGCCGCAAACACATTTTGGGCTCACAAGAGAACAAAAATGCATTAATTGGATGCATATATGTGTGAAAAAAACTATGATGCTGTACAGATAGTATTGTGTACAGATGTAAGCCAATATTAATGCATTTTGGCATACAGTGCTCCTTACAAGGTTTACTCCCAGAATCATGGGCCTCTATGGTCTTTCGGGATGGGGGCAGCTTTAGCCCCCCTCTTCCTGTCTATGTAACTGTTTGTGAGTAACGACAGTAAAGGTGCGTTCTCACTGCGCGCGTTAACGCGCGTCACGCCGCGTGACGCGCGCAGTGAGAACGCACCTTTAGAGTTATTAAACAGATTTGTCAGCCCAACACGGTTGCAATCATGCAGACAGACGGCCAGTGACTAGTGATGATGATGAATTATCCAACGTTCTGTGATGGGCGTGTTTCTAATTGTTGCTATAAGTGGCCGAGTGACTGTTGCTCGTGCTGTTTCCCGCGCTGACATGTAATGAGCGCGCGAGTGACGTAACCACTTTGTGATACAACTGGTGGTCAACTACCGGTAGTCGTATTTACCTCCGCCAAGGAGGTTATGTTTTTGCCAGAGTTTGTTTGCCTGTCTGTCTGTCTGTGTGTTAGCAAGATAACTCAAAAAGTTATGGAAGGATTTTTTCTGAAATTTGCGGGGAATGTCGGGAATGGCAAAAACTGCAAGTGATTCAATTTTGGGGGTGATCCGGAAATTAGAGCTAATGCTCACGAGACGTGCGGTTAACATGCAGATAAGAGAAACCGCTGCCAATATGCCAAATATGGTAATGCCACCTGGCGAACAACATGGCGTTGGCGGAGGTTTGCGGTCTCTGTCCGCTTTTTTAGTTGTAAACTGAAATGGCCATATGTAGCGGTTAAAATGTAATGGGACTCATGATAACGCGGTTGCCTCATCTAACTCACATGCTGCTTAAGAAGGTGACGTTGAACTTAGGATCGTGAGGTCGATGGTTCAACTTCCGCTCGGGTCATGTGGTTGCTGCTTAGTTGGGTGACTGTCGGCGGACAGCTAAACCATTTGGGTATATAGCCAGCATCAAGGTCAACTCAGTCTTTCATCCCTCCAGGGTAGGTAAATAGAGTACCGATTTGTCTGACTAGCGTTGAGGTGTGCAGCGTTCACCTGTGTTGTGTGGCAGGTAACTGCTTGATCCCATGTGGCAGGTGACGTTCCATTGCTCTGAGATGGGTTTTCCTTGAAGAGACACTCACAGCCTTTTTAAACGCTCCCTCATGTCACATAGAACAAGCATGTCATGTGCGGACATGTATGCGGTCGTCCTCGCGTCTTGTTGCCGCCTCACGCGCCCCGCAGTCAATGCCTAGTGTGCTGTGAGCGCTGAAGCCTCCCGAGTGCATGAGCCGGCTCTCCGGTTACCGCGCGATCCGCAAGCTGTAAGCAACCGTTTTTGCGCTGAGATATGCATCATTTTCTGTTGTAGGCTTCTGCTGACTTTGACTTTGACCTTGTGAGCTGAAAATTGACTCACCAGTTACAACTCCGCGGGGAACGTGATTTTCGGCACTGCTCTAGTGCTCAGATATGACCGGGAGTTGTCAAGTGTATTTTATTTGGTGGTTTCCGCTGGGACGTGCTGGTTTATAGTGTAAATGGGTCGGTCGGTCGGTTGATCGGATCCATGCTGTTACGGTCTCTAGACGACGATCGCTGACTATGAAGTGAAGCCGACACCGGCGATCAATATGAAGTTATCAGTCTGCAAACTGTATTGGTTGTCGCTCATTGCACAGTGCACCCTAAATCGCCTACAATGGGCAAACAGTAATGCATTACAGTAGGCACCGGCTAAGGCGTCAGTGTCGGTGGTGCGTCAACCAGTGACCAGTGGGCTTGCCCTGTTTGCCCATTGGTCAGTTCGTCAAAGTAAATTGAGCCATGTCAGTTCAGTTCTGTTCGGCTCAGTTGCGTCGCTTTGTACTCGGCTTGAAGAGCAGTGGCGGGCGGCGCGCGGCTACTGGAATGACTACTTTTAGCTATAGGCGTGCTCTGGCGTTTAACGGAGAATCAGTAGCTGCGCCATCAAAATTAAATCATTTCCTTTTTAGGCCATGTCCGAAATTTCAGCACAATTAATTTTGAAAATCCGTGCATAATTTTTTGAGTTATCCACTTACCAGGTGACAGACAGACAGGCGGACGGACCGACCCTCTCACTATATATGCTCGGCTTTCTTCCGCTGAGATAATAAGCAGTGATGATGATGATGATGAAGATGATGAAGGACGAATAAACTTTAGCTTGGCGTTAAGTTCTACGACTACAAGGACACGTAACAATAAACTTAAACAGTGAAGTCACGTAATAGTAGTCAGTGCAATGAGACGTTCTTAGTCATAGCTGTAAGACCGGGCAAAAAGTTCGGTTTTCAGTCTGCTGTGGAAAACTTGCAACGACGGCGATGACCGGACTGACTCTGGCAAACTGTTCCAGACCGATGCAGCAGTCGCTGGAAAGGTGCGGTCGCCAATAGTAGAACGAACGCACAGTGCGGGGGACGACCAGCGCTGATGTAGTCGAAGAGCTTTAAGTTCAGGCAGGCCTCTGAATCTCTGAATGTAGCTCTGTGTGACATTGACATCAATTCGCAAGTCGCATCAGTAGTACTGGTTCAGTGATGGTAAAAGACTTTGGACAAAAGATTTCTTTGGTGTACAGTTGGTGGTCGCACTCTCTCAATAACATTTTGGCAGCCTGCTGTTGTCCACTGATGCACGAGATTGAGATTTCATTATTAGCATAGGCCAATATATCACATTGCAGTTTAGTGGCGCATGCCTTATAGTGGCTCCTTGCTGTGTTGAAGTAGATAAATACAGTAAAATACTGTTGTTTAGTTAAGCTTCGTACCTGCTGTGTAATGCTTCTTAAGTTTGGTCTAGGCACATAGAACTTGACTTGACAGTTGCAGCAGTGAAGTGTTTGCTATGATCGTGCTCATGCTCGAGATGTCTTAGTTATTATGTGGCTGATCTGATAGGCTGCGTTATGGATTTTGTTCTTTCCTTCGTCCGTCCGTCTGTTGTCTGTCCCGTGCGGGCTTCTAACTCGAAAACAAATAATCACAGTAAACCAGAATTAGTATTAACATTCATCAGGGCAGGAGTAACCGTTGTGCCATTTTCAAGTCGGAAAGGCTAGGCAGATGTATTTTTCAGTAAAAATCATGCTGATTTTGTTGACGTCTTTGTAGAACTAATTATTACTATTTGTCACTGGTGCTGCAGTGCTGGCATGGAGACGTTGATTTCTCTATGTGATTTGAAAATGGCACTTCCTCTGTATAATGCATCAAGCGGAAAGTAAAATTTGGCTCGCTTGCTTGCTTACCCTAGAATGCTGGCTGCTGGCCGAGCCATCGCCATGATGTGAAAAGCTTAGTGTGGTGTGAGTCTTTGTCTTTGAGTAGTTGTCATTGGTTGGTGATGTGTCTGAGCAGGTTCTGATGGTGAACAACTACGAGCAGAACGTCAAGAGTCTGACAAAGAAATTGAAGAACGTTGCTGGCCTCTTGGAACAGAGGGTGAGCGTCTCTTTCAGTCTGCACTTTGTCAGTTTTGACTACACAGTTTGTGTACTACATCATCATCGTCATACTTGTGTTTCAGTTCGAGAAACATAACAGCAACCAGCAGTTATATTCTGTGGTTTTCAGTCTATGATTGATTACAAAGATTAATGAAAATTAATCAACTACTTTTGATTAATTTTTGGAGATTAATCAATTAAAAGATTTAATCGGTAAGAGCCCTAATTTTTTAGCTGAAAATTGGCACATCATTTAGTCATGTCTCGGGGAAGGTTTCCACTAATTTTGTTTTTTTTGGTGCTATTCTGTTTTCAAGTTACGTCCATACTTGACAGACAGAGAGAGTGACGCAATACCTGTATCATAGCCTGTTAGGCAGATCTGTGCATAGAAGACGAGACGACGACGATGATGATTAGGGCCCACAGTTTTCCGCGGGCCACGGAATTTCGAACCGAGCCGTAGAATTTGATGTTTTCCGCAGAATGTTCACATTTCTGCAGAATTTTGCAGAAGCTGAGAAATGACCAATGATTAGTACGATCGTCGGCTTGACAACGTAGTTAAACTAGCTAGCCTATATCACAGAGAAAAGTATAAGTCATCGCCTAAAATTGTGGGCCATAATAATAATTACCATCAAAATATGGCACAATCGTAGATAAACACAATGTGACTAATTGGCAGATTGTACTTTTGAAAAGAAAAAAAATGATTGATAATTTTTTGTATGTTGCTAGCATAAAATGAGCAGCAATAGCAGCTTTCAATAACTGTAGTTTTTAGACACATTTCACTCACAAATGGAAGGCCGTGGTAAGGCGCGAATTTGGACGATTTTGCCGCGGTGAGCCGCGGAATTTTGCGAAGCGGAATTTGGCAAAATTTGCTGTGGATAACTGGACCCTAATGTTAACGATGATATTGAATGATGATGCCGATGTTACTGTGTGAAGGATGCTGAATTGAGTGAGCTGCGTTCATCAGCAGCAGCCAAGGCTCGTGGTCCGGCAGCGGCAGTTGATGTAGATTTAGAAACCATTCCAGACTGTGTCAGTCTCCAGTCATTCCGACGAAAATCTTCCAACTCAGCCACTCTCCCAGCCGAACTGCGGACTATCAGTGAGTCAACACTGTGCCTGGATGTTTTTTTTAGATTTTTATTATCCTTGTAAGGTGGTGCTGTGGTATGGTGGATTACACGTTTGTCCAATCAGTATAGGTGCTGTACGCCAGGGCCAGTTAATACTTGGATGGGTGACTGTTGGTGAGCACCATCTGAGTCAGCTCAGCTTTCTTCCCTCTATCGTAGAAATGTTGAGTACCTGTCTGCCTGGCTGGTTTTAAGGCAGAGCATGTTCACCTGTGTCTTGTCATCCACTATGGCAGATAGTTCTGATATGGGTTTCTTATAAAGAACTGTACACACCCTTTAAATTTTTAAACTGTTGTTTTGATTTTAGACCTGTTAACAGTGGATGTGCAGATTTAGATATCTCGTTGTTCGGTGGGGTTGTTAATGTGTCAACACACATGACCATAGGTTCGCACCAGGACTCTCAGTAACGGATTACTTTGATTTTTAGGCCGGTCATTTTCTGGATGCAAATGTAATCCACTTAGTTTGCTCGAGAACGACCGCATCTTCTACTGCCATGGGTTGGCTGGCATAATGCGTTAATAGTTACATGCTTTGTAACATATGACCAAGAAAGTGAAATTGACATAGGTTGTATCACGTTATTTCTGGAGACTCGTTGTAGATCTCCACAGTTTTGCATATTTTGTCCAATCGATTAGCTACTGTACTAGTAGTTTTAATTATAATGATAGCTATTTGTCGTTATTGGATTACAGTTGTTGCAAATTGTTAATTGCAAACAACTCTGCTGTGTTGTGTTGCATCAGGTGTAAAGCCGAACCATTTGATTCGGCACACATCTTGTGACAGTGTTGACAGCATAAACAGTCAGTCGAGCACCGGCAGCCATGCTAGCCATCAGTCTGCACTCACGTATTCTGATAAGAAGAAATTGAAGAAGAAGAACTGGGTTTGTTCTTTAGATTATACCGATAGTTCACTGTAGTAGTCTGAGCACTGATGCGGATTACATGTAGATAGAAAGACTTAAGTTATTTTGGGTTTCCCATTACATAACACTGGATTTTGACCTCTGCAAAGGAGGCAATGTTTTTGCCAGACTTTGTTTTTTTGTGTGTCTGTGTGTCAGCAAGATAACTCAAAAAGTTATGGATGGATCTTTCAGAAATTTTCTGGGAATGTCGGGAATGGCAAAAACTACCAGTGATTCAATTTTGGGGGTGATCCGGAAGGAATCTTGGATTCTGGATCACTTTGAAATGTTCGTTAACATTGCTTTCAATGGGGCATAAGGGAAGCCACTGCCAAACCGAATGTGGTGCTGCCACCTGGCGAACAACATGGCATTGGTGGAGGTCTGCGGTCTCTGACTGCATTCTAGTTTTATGATGCAGCCAACAAAAAGGCCACATTACGTGACTTGCCTTGTCTGAGAGTGTCTGTCTGTCTGTCTGAGCATGAGCTTCTAGCTCGAGTACAAAATGGCATCGAAAAACCAGAATTAGTGTGAACGTTTTTCAGGGCGTGAGTAAACAGTATGCCAATTTTTAGTACTAGATGTGATAGGTCATAGTTGCTCAGTTCTGTGTGGATAGCCGCATAGTATGTTGGGCTTTTGTTGGCACTGGGTCGACACGTTTTTAGTTTTTATTCATTGCTGGCAGGCTGCTGTGTGTCTCAGCACACGTTCATCGAATGATTTGCCGGCTGCAAAACTTTCTTTGAAAGATTGGCTTGTGAGACTGCGGAATTTTTGTGTTAAGCTGGTCATTACTCGTACTTTGCTAAACTAAATTGAAAATTAACTAAAGATAACAATAATGCTTTGCAAATAGAAATCCATTTGTGTCAACAACACATATACTGCATACATGTGTTTTTATGTTCTCTAGCAAGCTTGTTAGTGAAGTCATTAGTTTAGAAAGTTAACGTTCCGAATGTTGTCAGGATCAAGTTGAAAGGTCGGGGCTGAAACATTTTGGCGACAACCAAAGCCAGTCTTTTAGTTATTTGAACAAATCATTTTGGTGTTATATTTGTTTGCAGAAACGCTCCTTGTATTTAATACTGCGAATCGTGCAGTTAAGGTTATAATAATGCATCATGATGATTTTCCAGATTAAGAACTCTCTGGCAAAAGCGTTTTCGAGAAAGAAGACAGGTTCTGTGAAAGCTGATTCTGGAATGACAGCTGACTCTGATAGCATCAGCATTCACTCGGATATTTCAGTCACCGATTCAGCTGTCACTGACTACTTGGCAACAACACCAGTAGTCCACACGGCCGACTGGTTTGTATACAGTGTTTTGTGGATTCTTCGATAGCAATTATTTGCATGCATTACAAGTTATCACATGATGCTATTAAAATTCTAGCTCCTGTGTCGAATCGTTATTATTAGTGTCATGTAGCTGTAGATGTAGACTACTGTTTTGTAATTACCAGCAATATTCCGCATACTGGCGTTATTGTGCACGTTTTAAAAGTTATCTTGGTTATTCTTGTTGGTGCGCATAGACTTATAGGGAATTGTATACTTATGCTCATTCTATTAGCTTATAGTTTTTTGCACATCTGTTTCTATTTCAACTCATGCTTTGTGGCAGTATGAATGTCACTTGTAAAACGTAAATTTGAAGTCCTTTTCAAGTCATGCGGCCCATAAGGTGATGCTAATCTAGATCATAGATCAGCATGTTACCACTGTTTGGTGCCACTGGTCCATTGCACAGTTTCACTTTCATCGAGTGTATAAAGGTTTGTCTGCAGTCTGTTGCTGGAGCGTCCATTCCAGGATGTCGTGAAGACGTGTGAGCTTGAGGACCAGCTTCACGAGCGCGATGTTGAGTTGACGGAGTCTCGGCTTCAGTCACTCGCTGACTCTCATCACATTGAACAGCTGCATGAAACCATCTCCGACTTAGAGGTACTGCCAGACGATAACTGTTGTGTGTGTGGTTAACGAGATAAATGTACAAGTGATGTGCTGTGAAATAGCTTGGAGTATAACTGCTATTGCATGTGCCACTGTTAAAATTAACAGTAAACCGTAACAATATACAGAGAGTATGAAAGATTAATGTAAAAGTTACAGTTACTGTATCGAAGACGAGTCAATGTATGATTTAAGGTGCATACAAAGCAACGTAACTGAACTGAACTGAACTGATTATTGGGCAAAAAGTTTGCCCATTGGTCAGTTTATTTCAATTCAGTTATGTTGCTTTGTATGCACCTTTAGATATAGACAGTCAGTTGTTATATTTATGTACTTACTGAAGCTGATAGGATAAATTCAAGTAGCGTTGAATAGCTTGGAATGCAGATGTTTTATAGGCACTGTTAAGAATATTACTGATAAAGAATTGTGTTGTTCTTCATTGTCATTATCATTGTTATAGAGTTATTTAATATGCCTGGATAACAAACACTATTTCTGGCGCTATGACAACAAAGTCTCAGATAAGTAAGTAAGTGCAGATATGAGCACCAAAACGAGGAAGTCTCGAGACGCAGCAAAAGACCAATTTATGGATTATAAGTTTATCCATAGTAGTTTTTTCGTGCATAGTTAGATGATTAAATTGTGAGTTTTGGACATTTTCAGTGTCTCTGTTGTGTGTGTGCTGGTGTTGCTGCAGAAAGAGGTGACTAACCTGAAGGTGGAGAATCAGAATTTGAAGCGACTGCTGCTGTGTCAGGGTACCAACGAGCGTCCAGTCAAGGATGGTCTGTGGAGTTCGATGTCATTTCGCGAGCGTGGATCTTCTACCATTTGTTCTCCAAACTTTCGCTTGTCTTTGGTAGATTCCTCAAGTTCGTTCTCTGACTTGCCGGCCAGAAGACTTTCATTGAAATACAGTCTCACGGACTTAAACGTGCCAGGTCAGTATTGTTTGTTGTTTTGGTCGCTGTATTCTGGCACTCGATCTGTTGAGTGTACATGACCGGCTTTGGAAAGACCAACACCAGCAATAGTGTCCCTCACGTTTTTCAAACAAGATGTTGGTTGATGTGATAGCTCCGGCTGTCTATTCACAAAAAGTTTTCCCGATTCAAATGAAATTCGGTATGTAGTTAGAGGTCATTATGTCAGTATACCATATAACCCGATCTAAGGTGATGGTCACAATACCTTTAAAGTTAGAAAATTTTTTTGAAAGTCTATCTGTAAATTTATTATTGCACACAAGGTATACAAGGGTCATTCAGTAAGTTTGTAGACTGATACAGTTAGGCAAAAGATATTAAGATCCTATTTTGGCCAACTTTCAACATAGTCTTTTGTAACTAAAATGCACTTAGCTGTGATTCCTCTGTAGAAACGTTTTTGATCATGGTCTTCCAGCCAGCAAGTTGCCAATGCAGATTACAGGGGGCATTCAAAAAGTTTGTTGTCTGATGCAAATGCACATTATAAATGTCGATGACATTGTGTTGCTGGTTAGTACCATCAAGTGCTGCAATATTGCACATCTCGTTATTGGGCTATAATTGAACATCGTGAAAGGAGACACATTTTTCTGATGATAGGGATATAGTCTACAAGGCAATTATTGCCGGCTGGAAGGCCAAGGTCAAAAGTTATTCTATAACTTAATCCGAGCATTGGGGATACACTGAACAAAGTGCATTTTAGTTGCAGTATGTTGAAAAGTAGCAAAATATGATGCATATCTCAGTTGGTTAAGTATATAAGTTTACAAACTTTTTGAATGTCACTCTGTTACGATCACTGGCTGTTAATTTTGTTGCAGATCGTGATTCTATTTACAATATCAAAGTTACCATTGCTGCCAGCCAGTTTGAGTCAACAGGCATCCCACATGGCAAAGACCAGGTTCAGGTTTGTGCATTGATGTTATATGTGGTGGTGGTGTTATAGCTCTTAATGGAGCCTCACCTGCCTTATAGGATCCCACAGTGTCACCTGTCACCCGACACAGGTGAACGTGCCCCGCCTTAACCCCAGCCAGATAGGCCGGTACTCGATTTACCTACCCCGGAGGGATGTAAGGCTGAGTTGACCTAAGCGGCTGTTTACATACCGAGATGGTTTGCCTGTCCCCAGGCAGTCACCCATCCCAGTACTAACTCAGCCCAGTGTAGAGTAACTTTGATGATCGAATCAAATGCGTTACCGCTATGCCACACTACATTCCACCTAGTAAAAATGCATTGCTAGTGTAATGGGTAAGTTATTGATGGTTACTGCATACAGCTGGTGTCTTCTTGTTACATTTTACATGTGTTACATGGATAATGTTTATGGGGGTTTTGATGATATTGATCAATAACTGGTGGTAATTGACTGTCTAAAACATGAGTTCTCAATTTCAACAGTTCATTTTTTGTGTGATATGTGGTTTTTGGTGATAACTGATCAGCCAATTATGGTAATTGTGTAAAGCAGTGATTTGATTTACTTGCACTGATTTACTTACTTCGTTTTTCGTAGCTTGCTTTTCATGTTTTTAAATATCATGATAACTGCTGTGAAAACACTGAATAATTTATTTTCGTGTGCCACCCGCAGAACCGTCCACTCTGGAGATTGATGTCTACGTTCGGCGCTACGCACTCTTAGTGGTGCTTGCCAGAAATGAATGAATGAATGACCCACAGTACTTGAATGGTTCTTTTTTTTGACCCACTCCTAATAACATTGTTGCCTTTGTGCAGCCGTGAGTAATTGTAGTTTAATTCGTTGTTAAATTTTGATGCCATTTGGTCGTGAGTTTTTTTGTTACCAAGCATTTCTTATGTTTTTGTTGGTGATAATTTCAGAGATATGTTGGTGAGTTATGTCTGACGAATGGAACTTGCTGGCAAGCTCTGGATTCTATGGTGTCTGACGTTTTTCTGGTCGGTAGTGTCAGACTGTCAGTATTAATTCATCTGCACAATATTGCTTTAGTTTGAGATCTGAATTTTTCTCATTGGACCCGAGACTCTCCGTTGTGAAGTCGAGCCAATGGTTTAGGTTGGTTGGTGAGTGGTAGGCAGATAGGTGTCATGGCTCGGTAATGATCTAAAAATATTTCAGCAACTGCAAAGAATGGAACTTGAAATTTTGCACGTTGATAGCCTGCAGTGGGAAGTTGGTGCACATTTTATTGTCTTCGATTTTTTTAAAGAAATCGCTAACAAAACAAATCACTAGGCATGGCATATTTAATCAAGCAGGAAACATTATCAACAATGGCATACATGGTTGTGATTTAGAATGTAAATTTTAGGCATAAACTGCTCAGCACTTAGTCAGATTTGCTTATTCAGTCAATGCTGCTCTGATGACCTTGAAATGGAAATAACCTTGCTTGTCTTGCATTGTTTTGGCTTTTAACTAATTTTTACCACTTATAGCACTGAATGGCCTATTTTGTGCTGATGTGTCGTTAAGAAACTACTCACTCACTCACGCATTGTTCTGATTTTGGTTTGGCAACGGAAAGGGGATATGTTTGTGAAAACCTGCTGTAGCACTCTGATTAGTTCAGGTAAATTGACCTTTTAATTGGAAATCTAATTCTATGTTACTATTTTTGATGTGTGGTGGTGGATTTTGTGGCAGGAATACCTTGAGCATGTGGACCCTGGCAGTCATTTAGGTTTGGATGAGCAAAGTGTCTTCGGCTACTGGATATCAGGAACATTTCGAACATTTCGTAAGTATTGTCAATTATTGTGCCTGTAATTTTGACAAAAAGGAGCTCAGCACTGACAATTATGTAAGATTTTATGTGATTCTGATTAACAGGCTTTTTCTGCAGCGTTAAATTTGTCTGCAGTGTTTAGAAGTTGATCAAGCATTGTCTGATGAGTAAGTAAGTAGTAAGCAAGTAAGTAAGTAAAACGTAAATTTAATAATGCGCTGCGTACATTAGTACTCTGAAAACAAAAATGTCTTAAGTAATCGTTCGAAAACGGATATGGTGTGAATAGGATCACGCAGATGTCTCGGTAGTGAGTTCCATGTCATCGGGTCGGCGACAGAGAAAACCTGACGTCCGTATGAACTCAGTCGGTAAGACGGCACAACACACTGATGACTGGCAGCAGCAGAATAAAGATGATGTCTTGAGGCAGTCGCAGAGACTAGGGTGCAGTGTGTTGCGAGATACCGTGGAGCAGTTCCATCCAGACAGCGATGCATAAACATACTGAGCTTGTACTTGATGCGTTCAGGTGCATCAAGCCAATGGAGCTCAGAATGTATCAGCTGCTTCAAACTGTGGTCGAACTTCCGGGTACGAGTAACCACACGAGCTGCCGTGTTCAGCACTCGCTGCAACTTGTCAGTGATAGCCTTCGGAGCCCCGGCGAAAACGACATTGCAGTAGTCGACTTGAGACATCAGAAAGGCATTCATCATTGTCATAGCAGACTCTGTACTGAGTGTACGCTGGACATGTTGTGCTGACCTTCGTGATGTGTTTCTTGAGGCTGAGGTTGGCTGAGAACTCAACTCTCAGTACTCTGAGTGAATGAGTGAGTAGGGTTTAACGTCCCACCCGACAGTATAGGTCATTTCGGGGACGGCCTAATGCACACGCATAATAACGGAACAGTAAGTTTGACCTTTACAGAAACACAAAACGCGAAAACCTAAAACTGTAAGAACTCCTATTATACGCGTGCATATGTAATTAACATAATGGTAGTTCTAATGATCTTCCCTGTTATCCTCCAGACAGTCATCAGTCTTATAATGCTGTCTATTGGAGGACAGGGACAAGCTGCAGAGAAGGAAAGCAAACGCCCTTCTACGAGAGAGCGTGCCTCGTACCAGCAGTGCATTATGACGATGGCAGCGGGCTACGATGGTTTACTGTGTTAGAATTTTTTTTGTTTTCCTTGTCTGGCTAATAGTAGTCAAACTAACCTGATTCCAGAGCCTTACGACTGATGTAAAATTGAAGTTTATGTTTTGCCGATGTTTGTAGACTCTCGAAATCCAGATGTCGTGCCTAAAGAATGCATAAAGGATGCTAGCACATCCATTCAGCTCAGTTTTAAAGGTAAACGAATCAAGTGTAATCACATTAGTCTAACAAAACAGTTGCATATAAATAACACAGTGGTCATCCATATCTTGGATATGATAAAGTTAGATTAGTTTTTAACTTTTTGTAGCATAGCTATATGTTTATTATGGTGTAGTTAGATAAGTATATTAGACCAGAAACGTATGTGCCCAGGGTCAACATATTATATGGCCATTCTCCTGACCTTTGACCTTTGATTCTTTGAGCTGAAAATTTGTCCACTAGTTTCTCCTGCACTGAGGAAACAACTTTGGTTTTTCTGTGCCTTCTTGTTTTTCAGTTAGGAGCCCATATGGACAGACAGACAGTCAGACAGACAGATAGACATATGGACGGGCCAGACAGATGTATAATAAGGTGACTAACCGGGCTAGTTTAGTTTTTCGTGTGTCTGCCGGTGTGTGTGAGGTAACGACTGTGGAGTGTTTGCTGCAGACTGGCGCAATGAGAGTGTGGATCGGCTTGTACTTGAGACACTGTTGCCAAAAGCTCTGCTGCAGCAGTATGTCTCACTGGTGATGGACAGCAAGCGGCTGGTGCTCAGTGGTCCGTCCGGTACAGGGAAGTCATATCTCGCTGCCAGACTTGCTCAACATGTCGGCCTCAGGTATTAATGTGTCTCATTTCTGAGCAACACAAAATATCACATGTGGCTGACGAGAGCTGTATAATAGGCCCGATGTGTTTCTTGGCTGGCTGATGTAAAAGGTGTCTAAACCAAGTTTTTTAGTTTTGTATTTTTTTTACTCCTTGTGCGCTACGTTCCTAACGTATCGAAGAGGAGTATATAAGATCAGTGTAATATTGAGGACCGACCGACCGACCGACTGATGACGGACCAACGACCGACCTCTGTTCCTGGAAGAGCCTTCCTGGAAGAACTTCAAACGGCCATATCTCCGTAACAGTGCTAGATAGATGCATGGTCACTATGGACAAGACCATGCGTCTATCTAGCACCGTTATGGAGTTATGGCGCTTCAAAGATAATGGGGTCACGAGTTTGACCTTTTGGGGTCACGTGACGTGATGACGCCAGTTGCACGGTTGATGCTGTCGGTGAGGTGATGCTGTTGGCACCGCTATTTGCGGTGTGAAAAGAAAGGAACTAAAAAGCAATCAAAAGAATACAAAAGAAAATAATGCACACAAAGAGTACATTAGATTGGTCACAGTCTAAAATATTTCTTGTGTTAGATTGCATGTATGCATATGCGTGAATAGTTTGTTTGCTAATGTTTGTGTTCAGGTAGTTGTGTCATTACTTTAAGCATTTGCAGTTGATTTTTATGTTGTTAGTACCAGTGCAAGTGATTGTGTCCAAAATGACCTATTGTTGCATTGTGTTTTAGTGGGGATGTATCACTATTAAAACCCTGCTCATCTCTGACTGCTCATTTATATCAAGAATTAGTTGCTTTTTGTCTTTAGCGAACCAGAATTTCCTTTCCATTCGTAAAATCCAGAAGTGAATTTTTTAAAATTTTTGTTTTCAGGCTCTAAAATGTACTGTGGAATTTGTTTGTAGTTTTTGGTGTTTTTATCATGCTATACACCCGGTAGTGATTATAGGTGAAACTCACTCAGCTGGCACTGTCTGCAGCTTTTAGCTATTTCAATATAGCAAAAAAAGAAAGATGCTAACATATTGTACCAGGTATGGCTGCACAAACAGATGTATACCTGGGTCTTCTGTGAAGTTTTTTTTGTCAGAAATTTCAACTGTCTGTTAGTATCATGGATCGTTTGTTCATTCATACACAGTTTTCATCTGCTGATACAAGTTCACCTACTGCATGGTGTTATATGGCACTGTGCCCTTTGCATCTGTTGTGCGCTAGTGTACGCAGGTTATGTATTGACTGACCTCGTTTCATTTGTTTGCTTGCTGCTTATTTCAGGTGTTGCGGCAAAGGTGTGAAAGAAGGAGACATTGTCACGTTTGTAGCGAGTGATAAGAACATTGCTGACATACAACGATATGTTTCTCAGCTGGTGCATAGTCTAAACTCTTCCGAGACAGCGACTCAGTTGCCGACAGTGATTGTAATTGACAACCTACAGCACATTATGTCATTTGCAGACGTCTTCAGTGGCTTTCTGTCGGCAAAGCCAGCTAACTGGTTTGTTGGATTTGCTGGTTTATACAATTTCTTCAGTTTCAGTGTTTCAATGATGATATTTGGTAGTGGCTTAGTGTATCATTCATTGCTTGGTGTCTGATCAACATAGTTACTGTAAGCCAGGCTTCTATGGTACTTGAATGGGAGACTATCTTGTTATGTAAGCATCCACCTATAGTAGCTCGATCTTGCCATTTGTCCGTGGCTAGGTGCAACAAATACCAGCATGGACTGGCCCTATGTTTATGGTCTGGCGGTGTAAGCTGATGTCCGGCTGAGGGCTAAGGAAACGAAGATCAGCACCACCCAGGGCCTGTGCATCTTGTGGCTTGCGAAAGACCACATTACGTTTTCAACCTCTTCAGTTGCATTGATATTAATTTGTGTCTTATTAGGCAACTTAGATTGAAGTGAATCTTTTTTGGCGTTACAGTATTGTTGCTGATTTACCATTTTCTTACGTGTTGTGATGTTCATAAGGATTAGAGATATATTTGTAGCATTTATCTGTTACATCTGTGACTCCATGGTGCAAGCAATGAACTCTAACCCTGACTACTCGGTTTATTCTTTCGATGCCCATATTTATGCAGCCGTGGTGTCAGGAAGATTATAAGCCAAAATTGACCCGCCTATTGCTTTAGAAAATGTCCCACCTTACCACATCTGTGGGCTCTCTGAAACATGGAACAGCCATAACACTGATACTGAAATGCATTTTTGCAGAGATTTAACTGCAATAGTCAGTGGGCGTCTACACTGTGAAGACAGCTAAAAGGGCAGAAAGTTTTTCTTCTCTTTTGGGAGAAGTTGGTTTAATTTACGACAAATTATTATACTAACTTTCTCCCACTAAAAGAATTGTGCTCTTCAAACTTCGTTGGTGGATATAGACCATAGAGGGAAAAGATTTGGAAAAGAAGTGAGGAAAGGGAAGTAAAGGAAATGAAAAGAACAGGAATGGGATAAGGAAAAATGAAAGCAAGGGGAGGGAGGAATGTGGCTAAAAATACCTATAGCTGTAGTGTATGTTTGTCATTGTGATGATGGAACAGTCCTCATTTCATCGGTACGATGAATCCGACTCGCAAGCCGTCGAACGCTGACCTTCAGTTGCGGCAGAGTTTTCGTTGGGTTTTGCTGTCGCCGTCGTTGGAGCCGGTCAATGGCCTGTTGGCACGGCACTTGCGTCATGGTTTCACTCAGCTGCCGCGTGAGTTTGGTGTGGAGAAGACGGAGGCGTTGCAACGTGTGCTGGACTGGCTGCCACGTGTCTGGGAACATGTCAACAGAACAACGTTTCAAAGTGCTTGCATTGGTCAGTTGAGTTTTTTGTACTGTGTTGAGTCAGCTTTGGCTTTTTTTATAGACCCTTCAGCCGCTGACTTGCGCCGCCGCCGCCAGCCGAAAAACAGACGGTGCGCTGCCGAGCCAGCCGAAATTGTCGGGTGCTGCGAACTCTGTAGTTCGTACACACTGTGTTGAAACGTGTTTTTATTAAACTAATGTCGTGTTGCGACACATCTTTACGTCAAGTAGACTTATTACAGATCAGGTGATACTTTTCAACATAGAAGTAAATAAGAAGCCTGCTGTCGCTAGGATAGTTGACCATACTGGTTGTCAGTGACCTTCAAGGTCATCTAAGGTCGATGATTTTCATTTCATCTGAAAGGGCATACGCCACTTCTTATTAGCTCTTGATTTATAGTAACGTTGGTCGTATCTTTCACCGTTTCCAAGATATGGCCAGTTTTCTGTTGGAAAACGCACATTTTTCATATTCTCCCATCCAATCATCTTTGAATTTCATAATGTTTCCCTTGCACTAGATCGCAGGGCACAGGCACAGGGCTAATTATTCCAGCAAAAGTTTTCTTACATGACCTAACGCTTAGTCACAATACATTCATTGTGTATGGACAGATGGTATAGACAGACGACAACTGTAGCATAAGTTCGACCATTACTTAAGTACGGTCGGCCATAAACTTTAAATACGTTTTTTAAATTGGCTCTTTTTTACGATTTGTAACGTTTTTTTATTTTGTCAACATTTTTTATTTAAAATAACGTGCATTAAAAATTCTGCCAAAAAGTGAAGCAGTTTTGAAACCACAGAAATGAATTAATATCATAGTAATTGTAGTTTACTTTGTTAGTACAGCCTATGATCTTATGAGGAGTTGGTTGAATTGAAATTAAATAATGTTCTCGCTATCTCTAAACAATAGTTCCAGGTATAATGCACTTACAGCATTAGGCATTGGGCAAGAGGTTGAACAAATTATGGCCAGCGTTTTTTTATTCAACTTTTTAAATTTCCTGTCAAGTTCTCTTTACGTTTAGTAACGTTTTTAAATTTTTTTTGGAACGTTTTTGCATCTGTGCTTTTGATAGCATATTATCCAATCACTGGCATGGTACGCAGTACTTCCAATGCATGTTTGGATTAACAAGGCACCGATAAGTAGTGCTTGATCGCAATAACTGGAACTATTTTAATGCAAAAACTGCCATTCTGATTGGTGAAATAAAATGATGTTTTTGTTGCAAATAACAACAAACTGCAGATCGGCCGTGTTTAATCGTCAATTATCTGACTTGATCGGCCATTAACTTGATGGCAGATTTGGTGGATGATCAGTCGCTAACTGGTGACGGAAAAGCGGTCATTGAGATGATCTCTGATCATGTCCTAAAGTTAATTGGAGATCAGTTTGATCGATCATCGAGTGTGCATGAAAAAACGTGACCTTAGTTGGCGTTTATTTGAATGTTGACTGAGTGGCGCTGACTCTGTGCTGGCTAGCCAGCTGGATTTGACTGCAGCCAGCCGAAAATGGGTTGGCAGCGCGGCTGAGGGGTCTACTTCTAGACTGAGGTCTATATCAATTTGTTCTTGGCTGGTCAGTTGCAAATCACCAGTACGAAATGTTTTACATCTTTTGTTCTGCACTGTTTGCTTAATTGTCAACAAATTTTTGTTTTTGCTTGTCTGTCACATTTTTGTCATTGCATCCTTTTTTTGTTTTAGCACCATTGTGATTTTAATCAGTATATACTGCTTATTTTGTATATTGTGTTTATGGCAGTGGAGTCTAGGCATATTCTGCTGCTGTTGAGATAATAAAATTTACTTATTTGGTGTTATATGTAACGTCTAATTGTAGGTCCGGCGTTGTTCCTGACATGTCCGATGGACGTCGAGAAGTCTCAGAAATGGTTTGGTGAGCTGTGGAACAACACCATCGTGCCTTACTTGTCTCAACTCAACAAGGAGTTTACTGTTCGTGTTTGTGTGTTTGAGATATTTGTGCATTTATTTCGTGATCTGCCACAGTGTCTGGAGTGTTATAACTAACTGCCCATAATCTCACTCCAGTCAAGCGTGCTGATTGAAATGCGTCTCACCTCTGTTTGCCACATGTCCGTCCTTTGCAGAACACACTGTTGATTTTGATCATAAAAAAGTACATTTCAGCACAGTCTGGAGTTTATTACACATAATGCACCTTAGGCAATGGTGAAACGTATATTTGCAGTGTATGCTGTTTGCAGCTAAAATGCAGAGAATAGTTTGCACATACTTAACTCGTGGGATCTTGTTACTAATCTGGGGATATCAGTATTCTTCATTTTGCCATAATTTTAAAGCTTTTTTATGAATAACGCAGTCAGAGCTGTGGCCCAGAATATCCATGGTTGAAAAATCCAAGATCGTAACAGAATTCAGGACTCGGTAGCTACATGATGTGTTGCAGAATGGTGTGAACTGAGCTTTACTGGTGAGATGTTTCTCTTCATTTTCTTGATCTTTTTTCCAAGACTGTATACTCATATAAATCATTCAGATTTTACACTGACATGTTATATTGGCTATTTGTGTTGGTCATTTGTTTGTCTTGTCATGCTTGACTGCACCTGTGAAGTTATCAATGCATCATCCTGCTGTAAACAGTATGGTAGACCAAGGCAGTATGAGTGCAGGCGTGACATAAACAAATAAATATAATTCATTGGTTGAGTGTTGTGTAGGGCAAGGCTGACGTGTCTCGTGGCCAGCGTAGTTCAGTGAATGAAGATCCGAGTACTTGGGTCCTTGAGACGTATCCTTGGTCACAGCCAGCTTCTACTCCACTGCTGAGATTGAAGCCGGAATGCACCGATTCCAATGATCGCAGCAACCATGCTCATACTACCTCTAATGGAAGTCTTCCTGCTGCTTCAGCTAACAGTGATGACCACCTGGTGAGTGAGTTATTCAGTCTACGTGTAGCATTCTGCTGACATTTGCTGCAGATATATCATCACTGATAAATTACCTCGCTGGAAAGTAACCAATGCATTGCCGTCCTAGACTCATTGCACAGAATGAAGTTGATCAAGTTGCTGAAATATAATGCACATGTATCTTAGTTAACTTAGCTCTTTGTTAATCACTTTATTTTCATAAAATCAGTAGCAGCCTTCCAGATAATGTAAGAGATGATGTAAGGTGTTTAACTGGTTTATTGGTTTATATGTTTAGACTGTTAGTGTCTACAAAACACATAGGTAGTGTTCATGATGTTCAGGGTGTGGTGATGTAACTCATTTATGCCAAAGTTGACTAGATTTTACAAGATGGTCTAGTAGTGCACTTGGGGTATGATGGAAAGAGTATATTGGTGAAAGAATTTTGAAAGTAGGTCAGTTGGACAAAACTTGAAAGCTTACTTTTATTCAGTGATGGAAAAACCTAGGTTTTTTGGAAAAAAATTAGGTTTTTACGTTTCAGCGTACACAGAAGATGGAATAAAAATCTTAAGGCTAAGAAAGAATATCCTACACACCATTTTTACGAAGAGGAGTATATGAGATCAGTGTAATATTGAGGACCGACCGATCGACGGCCGACCTCGGTTCCTTGAAGAGCCTTCCTGGAAGAACTTCAAACGGCCATATCTTATCTTCATAATGGTGCAAAATAGATGCATGGTCACAATGGACCTTCCATAGGAAGTCGACCACCTCGAGTCGAATGGTCACGTGACTGATAACGTCACGTGACCCCAAAAGGTCAAGGTCATGACCCCATTATATTTGAGATGCCATATCTCCATAACGGTGCAAGATAGATGGAGAGGCAATTTCCAGTAACGACCTTGATGCCTGTCACTATTAGTATAATATTGGACCGGTCTCAAATGGTCGCCGGGCTTCTAATACAAGTTGAAAGGAACAAAAAAGCACTTAGAAGAATACAGGAGAAAATAATGCGTGTGAGGAGTATGTTAGATTGATTGCAATCTAATAATATTTTTTGTCAATCTTGCATCTTTTTTGTTGATTGAGTGATGTGACTTCAAAACTCAAGAATCACGATCAAAATATAAAATTTGATAGGATTTATTATAAATTTCCCAAGAAATAAAAGATCCAATATTAGGACTTTTGACGTTTTTGTGCTTTTTAAACAAATTTTCCGTCCCTGCTTTTGTTGGGTGAGTCTGTATATTGTGTATCGTCGTGTTGTAGCTTGCAATGTTGCTGAAGCTTCAAGAGGTGACAGTAAAGCCATCGGCGTCTGGCTCAGCGTCGTCATCATGTAGTGTGGTTCCTTCGCGTGATGTCGACAGTTGCCGGTATGTTACTGGTTCGTCTCTGCCTGCTGCCGTCCACTCTGCCGTCTAGTAGCGTCTGCGATGTCGAACTGTCTCCTGCACAGTTGCCGTGCCACTGCTGTTTATGGATTCCAGTTTATAGCAGGGACTTGTTCATGAAATATGTGCTTTTTTTGGTTGTTTGTGTGCAGAATTTGTGGAATTTGTCTAAATATGCACTGAAGTGTGTGGCGTACATGGCGTACATGTGCAGTTGTGCACATGCCACTTGTGCTGTATATACATGAGATGTAAGAAAAAATGCAAAAACTGTTGAACAAGCTTTCATTTCAAGAGAAAATGCACAGAATTGTTTGAAGTGTGATTGCACGTGGAAACATGCAACAGTATGCAAATCTTCGCAGAAAAAAAATGACAAGACAAAACACAGAAACTATCTGACAAATGCGCATAACGGTTTTAAGGTGCAGTTTCATGCACGGTAATGTGCAAAGGTAAGTGAATCATCATATATGTGATTTTGGAAATGTCGTTGATCACGGGAAAATAAGCGATGCATAGATTCTTTTTGCACAATGTGGTATATATGCTTCGATCACGTTCATGGCTCGGAACCGTTCACTCTGGAGATTGATATCTACGTTCGGCGCTACGCACTCTTAGGTCCAGTTTTTCCATGCACATTTGATGGCCGATCAAATTGATCTCCGATCAGCTTCGGTACTTGATCTGAGTTCATCTCAATAACTGTTTTTCCATCGCCAATTAGTGACTGATCGTCCATCAAATCTCCCATCAAGTTGATGGCCGAATATTGGCGGATCAAGTCAGATAATTGACGATTAAATGTGGCGATCTGCAGTTCGTTGCTTATTCGCACCAGAAACATCGCTTCACGTCGCCGGTCAGATCGGCAATTCACGCATTAAAATGAAGTTCCAGGCATGGCGATCAGTCACTACTGATCCATTTATACTGTGCATGGTGTTTTGTAAAGAAATAAAATGGATAAACGCTCCCGTATTGATTTGCGATAGAACGTATTTTTGACAGCAGACGATATCGTTGATATCGTTGCTGTGACGACGTTTACTGCCTATGGCGTCCACTCGCAGCGCATGCTGGGTAATTTAGCGCAACACCGCAAATTAAGGTCACTGTCAGCCAACGAGCTATTTATAGCTCGTTGCTGTCAGCCAATCAGATTGGCGTAAAGTAGGCTCGGTTGACGGCGGATCAGCTAATCGCCGATCACGTAATTGGAGATCGAAAATGCATGGAAAAACGAAACACAGTTGATCGACGATCAATTCTGAACATAGGTTAATCGTAGATCAGTAAATCGGAGATCAAATTTGATTTGATTGGCGATGGAAAAACCGGACCTTAGTGATGCTTGCCAGAAACGAACGAACGAACGTTCATATGTAATCGGTATTGCTAGTTGTGGTGGATGCGCCTGTGTTACTACTGTGGGTTTGTTTGTTTTTGTGTACTTTCACATCATTCAGTCATCATGGTGATTGGTTGTGATTGTCTGTATAATGTTACTGATACAGTCGTTTGATTCGGCTTCGTTGGCTTCATCGTGCGTTATAACTGAAATTCTTGAACTGTTCGATATCCGGGACTTTTACCGGTACTTGATTAGTTTTTATTATGCGTACGTGTATTTCTACTTACACGAGTTTTGACTTTTTTTTGACCTAATGACTATCAGGTGTGTACGTGTGAATAATAATTGTGTTTCTGTTGCCAAACAGCAGCAAGCCAACCGATCTTGATGGCTTGTGTGTATGTGTGAGTGTGTGTTTGTGCGGTGTGGCAACTTTATAGTCATAGGTTAATAATTTGTTACGTTTTATCGTGTTGCTGTGTCTAGTTTTTTGTTTCGGTACTGAGTACATAATGTTGTTTAACAAATGGCGATCGCTCAGCTGTGTAAATGTAGCAGTATTATTTGCCGAAAGTCACTTCTTTTCTTAATTCGGCTTAGAGTCTCGCTATCTGCGTTTTATACAATGCGTCAAGTAAGGTATGTTTTGCCGGGCATTCTGTGCCAACTGTACAATGATTTCACATTTTGTAGTCTAGAAACTAAAGCCAGATCGGTGTCCATTACTACATCTGTGCTCCAGACTGCCATAATATTGGACCAGGACCAGCAATTCTTTCAGCTGATATTTGCACTTGTGATTGTGCCTGAGTGAATAATCGTGGATCGATTACACATAATAGTAGTTTGTAGACTTGTTTTGTGGACATTTTCGATGCTTTTTATCTGCAACTGTTCTTGTCATTCATTTTTTAGTAATCATTATTTGGAGAAGACTTGGAAATATTAAACTACTGATAAGAGTGGCACTGATTTTGGTAGCACGAGCTGTACATTGTGTGTTTGTATTGCATCAGCACTTACAATTTTATGAATATTGCTATGCATTTATGTCAGAAATATTTCATATGTGCCATATTATATAAAAATTGTTTTAGTTTCATTGCAAGCATGTATTAGCTAGCCAATACACAGTAGGAAAAATTGCTACACATTTAGATTATAAGATGTAAGAATGCTCTGGCATTCTGTTTTACAAACTGAAACAAAACTCATGTTTATGTATCTGGATTGTACTTTTTGTGTGTACAGATATTATAGATATTTTTTCTGCTACATATGTTCTTCACACTTTGTGTTAGTTGCCTTCATATGAAATCAGTGTTAGGTTGATCTCAGCAGTAATTTTATGTTGCCATGACTTGGACTGTGAAATCTTTGCTGGCAGCTAATTGCAGTGACAGCTAGAAGTTATGCTGTTGTATTTTTAACACATTTAACGCCAGGGACGTCTTACATGTATAGCATTTTTAATGCACTGCAGACTCTTCAGGAATACCTGTGCTGGCTTATACATTATACCCATGCTTAGTGCAGCCACCTAGCGAATGGTAAAAATAATGTGTGGCCTATACCTTGGGAGCCAAGATGCGAGTTGCTGTTGCTGCTGCCACTACTAGGCCTACTAGACTACTACTACTACTACTGCTACTACTAATGATAAAGATGATAAGAATAATGCTGCTAATACTAATGCCATGCCAATGCTTGCGATGCTGTCGTCATGGAATTGTTTTCTCAAGAGTTACCTGGTTTATGCGAAGCAGAACACGAGACAGCTGCCGACTTTTTTGAATTTTGATCAAGCCAATCGGCCTGAGCCAATGGATCCGGCTATAAACAGCTATAATGACTACATTTCACCATTGCCATGTATTATTATTTCTCGGCTTGACAGCTGATACTCATTTTACCGTTTCACAAAGGGCAGAAAGCTGTATCGACGTAAGTTGCTGGTCACATACCGAGACAGACGGTCACCCATCTAACTAGTAACCGGGCTCAGCATCGAGCAACTTCCATGATCGGATTTAATGCGTTACGTGTACACCATACCAGATGTCACAAACCATCAACTACTACTACTACCGTGACTGCTGCCGTTACTATACTGCTGCTTCTTGTAATACTGGTACAAGGGCCTACTACCACTACTAATACTACAGACGGTCACCCACCCAACTGCTAACCAGGCCCGGCGTACATAAACTTGGTTGATCGGACCCAACGCTTCTACACCATGCCAGACGGCACCAACCACTAACTACTACTACTACTACAGCGATTGCTGCCACTACTACTAATACTACTGGTGACGTGGCGTAGTTGATAACGCGTTTCGGCTGAAACGAAGTTACTGTACGCTGGGCCCGGTTAGTACTGCGATGGGTGACTGCCTGCGGGCAGGTAAACCATCTCGGTGTGAAGCCTGCCAGCTAGGTCGACTCAGCCTTTTACCCTCCGTGGGACGGTAAAATGAGTAGTAACTCATTTACATGGGTTACGGAAGGTGGGGACCTTGGTACAGCTGACTGGGGTTGCCTAGCTGGCAGCTGCGCCGGCCTGTGTCTGCAGACTACACACGGTGGCCGTGCGGCAGGCGGCTCGGGTTAGTGACGAAGGGCATTAGAGGCGTGTTTGCGACAATGCGCTATACAAATTGACGACCTTTACCTTTTTTACCGTTACTGGCCCTACTATACCTTTGGCCCAGGCGTAATTTTGGCGCCGGTGTTGAATGTGTCAAGCTAGTCACTCACAGCTCTGTTTGGTTACTGCAGTTTCTTTTCTTTTCACCAGGATATTAGTCAACATGATTGATGTACAGTGGTTAGTATACGATTAAGACTGAGTGTGAGTTTTTGAAATGCTTTTTTAGTGAAGTGGTAATAATGCTTTGCGTGCTGAAGTTCTTAAGAGTGCATCGAAGATGTACAGATGTCGTTTGACTGTTTCGTTTGATAGACTAATGATGCAGGCTATGATAGTTGTTTGCTTTCTTTTTATTTTACGCTGAATTATATATGTCACACCTTGAAATGTTTATGCTTGGTACACTGGTTAATGCATCGACTTGCAGCCTCTGGTTAACCCCAGGTAGACAGCCATATTATGCATATAGTATGTTTGTTAAAAGGCCGTTCATTTTTGGTGTATTAAAGTTGCTTTAAATTTCGGAATTTTCGTAAAAAGTGGCACTGTTTTGTGTCATACAATGTGTTAGCATTTCTTGTATCTTGTTGCTGTATACATTTTTGAAACTATCGTTATAATTTTTAAGGCTTTGCAGCCAATATGATTACACTGTTTTGATTTATTACAGCATGGTTGCGGCGAAGTATATTAGTTTTGCTTAGAACAATTCTGAATAAAAATTGAGTACTTTCACACTGTTGGTATCCGCCTGAAAAAATACTTCTTGAACAAATAACAAAATGTTGCAAAGTCCATTTTTCACATGACATAATCATGAGCAACTAAAAACTGGGCCAGTTAAACAGGTCATAAGTATGCATGTGATAGTAAAATGTAATGCTGTAGGGTTGTTTTTGTCATCATAATGAAGTTAGTTTGACTAGATAAATAAGTAAATGAATCTGATGCAGCGTTAGAAAGAAAACAGGTTAATAGTGTCAGTTTGCAGAATTTGGCAATGGTCAATGTTTCTATCAGCATCTGGAATGATATCAATTCAACGTGTATTTTGCAAGCTGTCGCCATGTCGCAACTTGACAACTTGAACTTGCACTTTGTTCACTTCTTCTTCATTTTTTCAAAAATGCCTGGTTTAAGAAGCACGGAACATGTCGAGCATAAGTTGAATCACAAGTCAAAACATGGTCTATCTAGGCAGAATTTGATAAAAATGTGCATATTTAAGGTGCTGAAGGCAAATCGTGTTGATTCATGGTATACAAGCTTTTTGGGGGTACTGAAGGGTGCTGAATCCAAATCTGCTGTACGCCTAGCTCAAAAATGGTCAATAAGGCCTCAAAATGAAGAAATCCAAGATGGCCGCCACCGACGAGCTGAAATGTACACTGTGTCCCAAAAAACATCCCCAACGTTTTAGACTGTAACTTGAAAACCAATTATCAGATTTTGATAATTTTTGGCAAGAATATTCCTGACACAACTTGCCATCAAATTACCATTCAGTTTCCCACCTCACCCAACGTCTGTTTCTGCACTACCTGGGGAAAACAGTTGTGTACTATAACACAGTGTAGTTATAGTACAGGTCCAGATGTATTCACGTCACATTTGCTATTTTGCTTGCTGAAATTGATTTTTATTGCACAATCACGTAGATTTGGAGACACTATTTCAAAATATAATAAAGTGCAAATTTCTTCAGCTCTCGGTGATTTTATGTTGCTATGGCAACAAAAAAACCCTTAGCAACAAGCTTAGTGCGGCTGTAATCCATGTATTAAGTGTCTAAATGTGCTAGAAGTCACTGCTATAATAACCTATTCGTATGTGACTCAATACAAAATATTTAGCGACGTATGTTTCACAAAAAAATTCTTTAAGCTGTCATAACTTTGGTTGTGTGCAAGATAGAGTCATATTTTGTGGTTCTGGGGTATGTTTTTTAGGATTAACCTATTTAATGATGTCTTTTATGTATTTACACTTGACAGACCCTTATTGCCATGGTAACAAAATTTGGGACAAAATGGGCTATAACTCGGCTTGTATAAGAGATATTTAGGAGAACTTTGCGTCAAATGGGGTTTTGGGAATGGTTAGTCGAATGAGGCCAATCTAATTTTACCACCACCACTACCAACCCTTGTTGCCACGACAACGAAATTTGAGACAAAATAGACTATAATTCGGCATGTGTACGAGATATTTCCGAGATACTTGCAACTAACATAGGGGTGTCGATCTCTGGGGCTTGGCACTCGATCTCTGGGGCCAGACAATAAAGAGTGACAGCTGGCAGCTAATTCTCATTTTTAAAGCTGTTTAATTTCCCGCATGAAACAGAATGAAACGCACAAACTCGTGGATAATTTATTGTCGCGCAACGTCTCCGGCGATTTCTTTACACGTAACCCGCAACTATACCGAGCGCAAGAAACCGACGTAATGCATCGGAGGCCTCCTGCTATTCAACGAGTCTTATTGTGCCAATGAGTCCCTTGGTGGTTGATTGGCACTGCTGGTATTATACGGCCTTGATTGGTCGACAGAGGTCTGAATGCTGCGGTTTCTAATGCAAAAAGACATCTGCTATTGAGGTGCTCCTGTAATCACATGCACAGTCTCGTTGTGAAGTAGTGTGTCGTATTTCTGGTAGGCCCCACTCGGTCTGTGGGTCCGTCCGTCCGCTATATCGACGCACGTCGCAGAGTCTTAAAAGTTTATGTACGTGTCCGTCGCTGCCGACGAGTGACATCGGACGCGCTTAATTGCGGCTTGTTACGGCCGGGCTACGACGAGACGAGACGAGAGAATCGTACGATCGTCGCAGACACTGGTAGGCGGGACAACTTATCGCCGACGGCACGACAGACAGATCGCTACCGGGCGGACGGACGCATCCGGGCGCAGCTGTTCTCGCTTCCGATGAAACGCGTCGTAATTTCTCCGTGGACGCGGCGGCACCAGCATTGTGATGCAGCAGCATCTCGCCGGTCGGTCGGTCCCCGAGGCACACGGCACCGCGACACCAGCCGTAGGTCTAGCTAGCTAGCTCATTCACGTACGTCCTTCCTGGCTCTCAGTACGGTTATCTGCTGGTTCGGTTTGTCATGCCCTCAGGTTTTCCTTCAGCTGACTGACTACTACTGCGACTGCTGCTGCTGCTGCTGAGTGCGACGCTTCGTGTCACGAGAGAAGTCTAGCGCATACAGAATCACCCGCGGCCAGCGCATCGTTTGTTAGAGTGACGAATCAGTAGGGACTAACCGAATTCACTGGAAAAATGCATGATTTCACGGCAGAATTTTTAAAATGTGTCAAATTTCACGGAAAGAGTTTCGGAAATTCACGGGCCACACAGACGTTATTTCGAGGTGCTGTGCTAATGCAAAAGAACAAATTTCAGAACAACGAATATTTACTACACTAAGTCAAGACTCAAGACAGTCATGCCAACTACTTAGTGCTAAAGTGCGACACGTGGTAAACAGCAACATCCGTACAAAAGCTGCTGATAAAACTCTGGAATTGTCATAAAT
>Ga0209367_1001208_pt1 | contig 30929 bp, 13 predicted proteins | sample WorMetLIZISLAND2_FD_187412 | JGI IMG/M metagenome (GOLD analysis project Ga0209367, IMG submission 187412) | Marine gutless worms symbiont microbial communities from Max Planck institute for Marine Microbiology, Germany - Olavius geniculatus... ...
AAAAATGCTATTTAATTTTTAAAAACTGGTTACACGTTACTGCTGATGACGTCACAGTGACGTTTTGACAAACAGCAATTTATATTGTTTATAAATTATAATTAAATTATCCTTCCTTTAAAGCAATCGCCGGCTGCCCACTGGATTCATCTTCCAGCAGGATTGCGCGTCAGCACACACGTAGCGCGCAATGCCGCGCAGCGCACAGAACTGGCTGCTAACCAATTGTCCAGATTTTGTCACCAAAAACCAGTGGCCTCCAAATTCGCCGGATATGAACCCAGTGGACTATCATGTGTGGGGTGCAATGTTGGAAGCTTACCGCAAGCTTAAAATAAAGCCGAAGACAATCGCTGAACTCAAGCAAGCGCTTCAGGTTATCTGGGGCAACCTGCCACAGGGACCGATCGACAAGATTGTAAAACATTTCTCAAATAAGGCGACTGGAGGCTGATGTTGTTGCTTGGAGCTGGTGGTGAACACTTCAAACATTTGCTTTGACAATGGAATTCTGGCGTTTGATTATTAGTTAACTGTGTTGTTTCAACGATGTTATTAAATTCGCGTTGAAGCCAGAACATTTTTGAATGCTGAAAAATTGGTAGGCGGTCATGTTAAAAAGTCTATAACTTCGTCATTTTTTAACAGAATCAAATTTTCTTTGGCGGTTAGATGTAACAGGTTTCAGCAAATAAATGTGTAAAATTTCAAATTAAAATTCCAAGCGGTTGCTGAGAAAATAGCGAAAAACTTTAGGGGGCTACTTTTTTTCCGCACCCTGTATTTAATGTCGGCTCTACTGTGTTGTATAGAGAGAAGACTGGTAGCTGAACATCCGTCTGAACCTGACTATGAAGTTGAGCCGGTGATTAGTTCAGCTTCAGTACAACGCCAGCAACAGTTCCACAGTGCTTCATCATCACCAATTAGTCGCCCTAAACGTTCGTATTTCTTTAGCTTTGTCTGTGTGTCAAAATTTGTTAATATTTTGTTTTTGCATTTGAGCAGTTCTTATTAGTGATTGCACCCAGGATTTGGGATTGAGAAATTTGTAATCCTGGGATCCCGTTTCGGGATTAGGTTACAGATTGTTATTTTGTTATTGTTATCGTTATTTTGGTATCCCTGTTTGACTTATTTTATGCACAGCGCCCCTACGAAAGGTATATCTGAACTGTAGAGAATGACAGTAACTGTTAAAAATACAAATTTCCGGCGACAGCATGAAGTTGTACTTTACCGCTCATAAAATATTTTACTCACCAGATGGCTAAAATTCTTATTTCTGTCATTTAATATGTGAAAAAGTACAATTTTAGCTAATTTTTGTAATCCCGAAATACTGGGATTGAGATGCTGCCAATCCCGGGACTTGGGATTGGCGAAAACAGCCGGGATCGCAATCTCTAGTTCTTATGTATTTGTCTGTCACTGCGGGGCATAATGATGTTTTCACGTCACCTGTCTGTCTCTGTCTCTGTTTGTGATGTTTTCACGACCATTACATATCTTAGGACTGTTACCAGTAGTATTTTTTGGACAAATATGAACCTGCTGACTTCTGCATAAAAAAGTCATATTTTACGGTCAACTCAACTGAACTCAGGTTTAATAAAAAACGATAGCCGATGGCTAAAAAATATACAAACATAAAAGTAGCAACTACACATAGCTAATAGAGCATACAAAATAGTCCACACTCAACACTCCTTTAAGTCCGGTTCACGGACATGACCAGCACAGCATGACCAGCGAGTGAAGGCATAGTATTGATATGACTCAAAATTTAACCATTTATTTAAAACTTAAACGTGATGTTTTTAGCTAGCAGCTTTTGATGTTTTCTTTTTTAGTCATTAGATGGACTTGCACAACCCGTATTGTTAGCTGTTAGGACATCCACACACTAAATAAGTAAATAAATCAGTTAGCAGTAATAGCTTTTATATTTGTTGTACCTAGGGATGTTGTTGGACATTTCATCTACCAATGCACACCAGTTTCACCCATGCAAGAGCCTGGCGGTTATCTCGGAGACAGTGGCTCCACCTGGAGCCAGTAAACAGCCATTGATGCGTCGTCTGAGTGAGCCTTGCACTTGTCCATCTCTGCACCACATGGCAAGCATGGAGGGAACCATTGCATTTGTTGTACCAGAGCTGTCCGAGAAAACTCTGATGAATGTAAGCTGTGTGTATGTTATGCCTGTGGCAAGAAGTAATACACATTCCTGATGCCATTTTTTATAAGAATTGTATTGCACTTTGCACTTTCATTACTGACATATGACACTATGTAAATGCGTTTTAATTGATCAATTGGTTGACTGCCACAATGATATTTTAAGTGTCACTTACCTACTTTTCACAGTATTTCAGTTTAACTGATTGAAGATTGTTCCAGACAGTGATCTGATATTGAGTCCAGCAGTATTACATTAATGTGTTCATATGTGGTCGTAACAGAGCGAGCACAGTGCATTGCTGTCAAAACTGGAGTTCATTGGTGACCTTGTTCGCTGCATCGTCTCGGTCGCTGAAGAACGCAGCTCACCATTGGCACAGTCGATCATAGTTGATCGGAGCTGTTCGACATCACCTCGCAGCGATAAAATGTTTGCGGACGAGTTGCAGCGGTGCATTGAGCAGCTGGTGCTGTACATCCGGGCTTTACATCTGCTGGCGTCTGGCCTACAGCTAGCTCAGTCTGCATTGCGAGATGGGTTACTGGAGCGATCAAAAACAGCCTCACGCAGTCAGTTTTACTTCTGCGTTGAATATTGTTTAGGCGTCGTTTAACAGTTTTGTAAAGTGTCCATCTCCAGTGTCTGTCTGTCAGAAATAATGCTGCCACTTGGCCAGTACAAAGAACTTAATAAGGCTGCTGTATGAAAGTATGTATCTCAAAAAAAAAATTTGGTGATCCGCATGATCTGGATTACACCCTGCATGTAAACACATTGTCCTTAGGCTTTTCCCTACTCCTCAAGACAGGTGTATGGATGGCTGCATATCATGTTGACACTTGGCTTGCACGCATTTTTTCTTCTTATTATTATTACTGTAATTTTTTTTGTTGTCATCATCATACCATTGTCATCACCATTGCATATTTGTACTAGTATAAAGTTGTAACTTTGGATGCCATCAGAATAATGGAGAATAAAAAGGTGTGTGTCAGAGATAACATTGTTTTGTACTGCAGCAATTACTGAAATGAACTCAGTTTACCAACACTGTCTGCTGAAATGCCGCAATCTAGCAAATGCTGAAAGTCTGTACACGTGGACACAACGTAACAGACTGATGCCTGATGTGTCACAATCAATAGCTGACCAGCTGCTCTACGTGTCTGCCATTGAAATGGTAATTCCGGCTTTTTGCTCAGTGTGTCTTCAGGTAGTTATTTATAGTAGGCCTAACCAATAGTGACTAATAAACTAGATAAATTCATCAAGTTTGCTTCCTAAGTTTGCGATGTTTTGGCAATCACTGTTGTTTTTCTCCATGTTTTGTGTTCCATGTTTTCAGGGCAGGGCAGCCATCGCTGCTTCATAAACATAGGCCGCCATGTGGGCCCGTCAGCCAATCCCAGAAAGTTCCAGCTAGGATACTGAAAGTCGCGACAAGAATACCAAAGAGCACAACTACCCCTACTCGCGTGACTTTTATTTGAAGCTAGATGATGCCACTGCAAACAAGTTGTCATAATTGTGGGAAAGTTGATAGGACCTCTCGCCTTTGTTTATCATCTTTTCTTAATGTTCCTTCTGTCGCTGCACATTCTAGTGAAGTTATTGTCAGCATGTGCAGTAAGGTGTGTGCGCTGCATGCTTGTGTCTATTGCAGTGCAAGCTGGGAGCAGTCGATGAACAACTTGGCAACTTTGAACAGGTTACACCTCTTTGTTGTCATCAGCTTATAAGTTACATGTTTTTCGAGCAGTCGGACCTAAGGTGGGTTAGGGCATGGTGCAAGGACGAAAGGATTAGATTTTGTTGACTATCCACGTTTTCTTTTATGGATTTTGTAAGTAAGTGAATAATTAAGAGAGCTTAAGGCTGCATTCACACAGATGTGAATGCAAGTACGGGTCTGAGTTTCCGTTTGTGGCCTGTAGAAGCTTCACTTGTATGAGTGGAGCATTCATGGTTACTTGTACAAGCACATAACTTAATGCGTGTCGGTCATATTGTCGGTCATATTGATGTCGAATCGAGGAAATGCTTCACCATTAAAACAACAATATTTTGTCACATCGCTAATAATTTTACTAACCGCGCACCTCTGACAATGAACAGTTTTACAATGATGTCAGTTCTAACGTCAAATATGTGCCACAGCTTTTATAAATTAGTGCTATTTACGGGCAGTTTACTTCGCACGGGTTGGATAAAAGCATGACCTGCACAGAAACTACTCTTACGATGGAAATTTACAGGTAACCCGTACTCGTATGTGAATGGCCGCCATTGAAATGCACGCAAACTCGTGTTTGCTGGAACTTGTGTCCGAGAACCCATGTAGTGCTGGACTCGTGTTTATGTGAATGCAGCCTAAGAGGAGTTTAACAATCGTAAACACCATGATCGTAACACCTAAATGAAAATGTCTAGCAGCCACTTAAACTGTTCATAGTTAATACCACTTTGTCTCAGATGTGCTGGATTTTGTTTTAGTTTGATGACGTATTGTTATTTTCAGGTTATGTACGCTAATAGTTAAGGCTCATTAGTAGTAAGTGCTCATTGAGTCTGGTGTATTTTGCCAACTGGTGTTTTTATGTATTGTACTTTGTTGAATAAAATGGTGTTGACTGATGATATCATCATCCAAGATTTTTGTGAGACGTGTGTGTATTTTTGTGCTTGCAGTGTGTTCGTCAGTACAGCGAGGCGTATGTTTTGCTACATGGACTTTGCCAGCAAGCACAAGACACTCGGGATAGAAGTCAGCTCAGCCATTGTCAGTATCTTGTCTCATTCTTTCACCAGTCTATTGAAACCGAAACTACAGCTAGAGTTTAACTTTGTGACAATGGCACTTTATCAAATTGTTTTTAGATTTAGATTTTTAAAACTGCAATTTTAACCTACCAGAGTCAAGATGAGATTGAGATGAGATGGTGAAATTTCTAGATGAGAAAAAAAGATAATCGGAAGTAACAGTTGACACTGAAGTTAATCCAAACCTTATCGATTTACAGCAGACATCTGCAGTGCAAATTATATAGACGTTTTACTTAATCTTTGGGCAGCAGAAATTTTCTAATCAATTTGTAGTTTACTTTGCAGTATACTAGATAAAAGTAAAAAGTTAGACTCAGTTTTTATCGAGCATCAGATGGAGAAAAATAGATTAGATTATGGATAAGCTTTGATCATGAACTCATAGTGAGTGTTGATTATTGGTTAAAAAAACTAGAAAGTATAGAATCATTGATGTAGTTTGGTTCTGTACTGTGTAGACAAAGCAAAGGTTGAACGTCGCCTGAAGCTGCTTGAGACATTTGGAATCGTGCACTGCGTCAGTTGACGACATGCCTCCTAGACTGATTTGACTGTCCACCAGTTTAGCTCATGGAATTGTCTGATTATACAGCATGTAGCCTGATATGCCTCAGCCTGGGCAGCAGCGTGTAGCCATTATGCTTGCTTTCACAATGACAGACTGTATGCTGTGATTATAACCTATATAAATTCGTCAAATTACTACCTTTATTAGCATTGGTAAATCATTTATGTTTTTTGCTATTGCTGATGCCTTCCTTGACAGCAAATGAGATTGTGTGTTTTGTGATCTGTAGGACTCACAGTTTTCCGCGGAAAATTTTTCGAAATTCCACGGGCCAGTTTGCAGAATTCCGCGTCTTACCACAGCAAAATTGTCCAAATTCCGCTGCTCACCGTGCCTGAGTAAACTGAGCTCCATTTGGTTCAGAAACTTCAGTTATTGAAAGGCTGGCATTGTGCTCAGTTATGCTAGCAACATACAAAGATAATTATCAATTTTTTCTAAAGTGCAATCTGTTAAGTTGCGTTGTCTTTGCTTAATACATTTTTGCCATATTGCGATAGCTGTTATTACGGCCCACAGCTTTAGGCAGTTCAGTTTGAATTTTTCCGTCACATTCTGCGATAAAGTTGCATCATCAAGCCAAAGATCATACTAATCGCCAGTCATTTTTCAACTTTTGTGAAATTCCACAGATGTACCTGAATTCCGTGGAAAAGGCCAAATTCCGCAGCTCAGCTCAAAATTCTGCTGCCCGCGGAAAACTGGGCCTTAGTGATCCGTATGTTAGTTGGACTGCTGAGAAAATAATAGTGTATTTTGATGAAATTTTGTGGAGTAGTTGAAAAATTTGACGAATTTATGTAGCTCATTAGTCACCGTTTCAACCAGTTCATTTTCAGACACCTGTGCTATATTGTTGACTGTTAATGGTTGGATTTTTGTTCAAATAGATGTTCGTTGTTTAGGAACTTGGTCGTAATCTCCAGTAAGGATGATGCATAATTTGTGATTAGCACTCCAATCTTCAAACTGATCTCCTTTGTAGTTCCGGTGTTTCTGTACTGATCCAGTGTATATGTATTTACCCACCCAAGGAGTCTCGTACAATCTGTTAATACTTTTTTAACCAACCATGCTGTGTACTTTTTGTACCGATTACCAATATTTCACAGATATTTATTAACAGTTGACTGACTGAAATGTGGGAACCGCTATCTGGATCTTGTTGGTAATCAGTTATACATCATGGCAGCATAACGACTGTTTATTGCATGAAGTTGAATAGCATGTGTTAATCAACAGAGAATTGCAATGATGTTTAATTACATGCTGTTATGTGCATTTTCTATACATGTTTTTATTGTCATATTTATTGTATGTGTAAATGGGTGAGTGGATTCTGACATAACATTGTGGTTCATGAGTATTGGTGAATGCTAGTGGTATCGCAGGTGCATGTAATACCAATATTGGTAATATTGGTGGTGGTGACATTGTAGAATTTGTTAGTTATGACTAGTCGATCGATATTGTGAGTAAAGATGTAATCTTGAGTGAAGTCAAGTTATAACAGGTTACTCTGGTGCTCCTTACATGTGTAATTGTGTTGTGAAAATGATTATGTTAAGGAAATTGAGCTTCTTATACTCTAAGCAGCATTAGCTTATGTTTGAATGGCCTAAGCACACAGACAAATACAATCTCAGATGATATGGCTTTGATACACATATTTAACTATTTGTTTACATAAAATGTGACATCAATAAATATCACAGTATAGTTTCAATTCACACTTAATCGTTTAACTCTAATATCTTATTAAGTTGTTTAATTTTTACTTGTAACAATTTAATCTAGTCAGCAGTATGAAGTGTCTTGTCTATTCAGTTAATCATTTGTTTAAGCCAAGTGACCCATTGTATACATTCATGAATACTTGATTGTGCCAGCAACTAGCTTTTAGCTTCTCGCTGGCTTTTGCTTTGATATAGGTTTCATTTAACATTTTCCCTTCCTCTAGCTTGTTTACAGGAATTAACATAATCTGTGTCTGTGAGACTGTGCTAGGGGGCCATCCATAAATGACGTCATGCAATTTTAGGGAAAAAATAACTCTTCTCTTGTCACGTTTCATCACACTGCTCTGGACCTCCTCACAAACTTCTAACCTCTCTCTTGCAGTCTGTAGTGTAGTCTGCAGATCTGTATGAGTTTCAAACACAGTGCAAATTCTTGTATGATTTGACACATTTGATGGGGCACAGTTGTTTGTGCTGGAGGCCATGGGTGGGGACACCGGCTCGACCCGCATATGTAATGTGTGTGATGTCACGCAACCTTTCACCCTACGTCAGACATCATCACAATATCTTGAACCCTCTCCCCCCTCTGCCATCTGTGGACTACCCCTATAAAGTGCCAATATCTTGTTAATGAAATATCTTGAAATATTATGGATGATTCTTTAAAATTTTTTTGTAAGCCTCGGCTTGATAAGAATTGGTAGTTGTTTGGAGTGCAGCACTATGTTTAAAAGTAGGGTTTGTAGAGTAGTTGAATTATTTGGCATTTGTATGTAAGTTCTATGCTGAGTGAATGTTAATTCATGGTATTGTTCTGTGTTAGTTTTAATTAATTCTGATTTGTGTTAGTTTCATGTGTGTTTATACCATGAAATAATCAGCTTGCTACAGATATTTATTCAGCTTCTTGTTATTATGCAGTGTTCTCTGAGCAAAAACCTGCTTTGGTATGCGCTAAATCAAATGTCACTCACTCTAAAAGTGCCATTTCGGAGCATTTTTGTTTTTTTTACGTGTGCAATAAGTGAAAACTCAAAACCATTGAGCAGCATGTCTCGGAAGCAGTGTTTGCATATAATGTGTATTTATGTGGAAATCTGTTCCATACATCTGCACTGTGACGAATGCAGTAACTTACTTATTTAAGTTGTGACTTGTATTTATTTGAAGTCCGTCGGTGGTAAAATATAGCCACTTTGAGCTGGGTTTTTTTGAATACCGTAAAACTGCTAATAGAAGCCCCCGGCCTCTATAATAATTTGACTCAGACCTCCGGCTTGTATTGGAGACCCGGCTTTTATTTGAGACCCAGCTTCTATTAAAACATCAGTCTCAGACCCCAGGCTTGTATTAGAGACCCGGCTACTATATGAGACCTTTCTTGTATTAGCAGTTTTTGTGGTGTACTATATGCATATTTAGAGCACTGTGTCATATACTACTTTGTCGTAGTTTGTTTTATTCAAGTGTTTTTATTTTAATGTATGACATTCCTTCGTAGATTTTAGTTGTGATCCAAGTTGTGATGTGTCCATGTGTTGGTTTGGTGTTGATTGTAGTTTTAAAACTATTTATTTGTTAGTATTTTAGTCTGCATTCATTGTGTTGTAGTCAGCTATATGATGACCTTTGCACGTGCTATTTTGTATGATAATTTTACACAAAACCATTTCATAGAATAATGTTTCATATTGTGTTGGAAGAAATATTTCAACAGATTTTCTCTAGGAACCGATTCTTGATGGTAGGGATTTGCATCTGAAAAGAAATCATGAATAAATCAGTACATCATTAAACATCATGCATAGTTGAACTGTTGCTGTTAATTTTGGGAATTAGTAATTTTCAATATGTATGTTATATGTGTAAGTCATCTGGATTGTGTTACTAATTGCAAAAAAATTTAGCTTCGCTTCTTATTTCTTATGATCACTGCTGATGGTGAGTTGTCTTCTGTTTTTGATGTTGCTCACTGCATACTTTGTCCATTGCTGGATTAAGGCTTTGGTGGACCTAGCTCTTTTTGGGCCCCATTGCACATAGGCCTACAGTAAAAATTACAATATATCATCCATCATCCAAGCATCCATTGAATAACCAAAATTGAAAAATTATAGTCTGTGTATTATATTGCTTATAGCCCCTTAAATTTAGCTACGGGTTTGGGGAAATCAAAGTTAATGCATTTTAGTCTTGATGACATTTGGTGGTGACAGTTTTGATTATTTTTCTGATAATCGACTGACGAAATTTAGTGCAGGGCCTATAAAACTGTGCCATGGCCGATGCCTCAATCTAGCCCCGACTTTGTCTGCCACTGAAGTCTTGTTGGTGGTTGAACGTATCGTAATGTTTTTTTTTCTATCTCTGTGCAGGGTTACTTTTTTGTTAGAACGATTTGTTATGTAATTGTAAGTGTTGTATTTGTAAATCATTTTGACCATTTTACTAGCAAAATTAATCAACTATACTGTGTCCCAATAAAAATTGAACTCCAAAACAAATGACTATAATTCAACATCATTTTTGTCTGATATTTTTAAAATAATAACTGTAAATCAAGTCAAGCTGAATTACATATCAGTTTAGAATAAACAGTAACATCGGTTTTGTTGGCATTTATAAAACAACACTAAAATATCACGTTTACAGCAGCTTTGCATGGCAGTTTTAATTACTGATTTACAATCCTGTGCACTGGTGTTTTGGAAATTGCAATTTTGTGAGCGTTTGCTGTATTCCCTTGACCATCTCCTTAGCTGAGTCAACATTCTGAGTGAGTGAGTGAGTGTGTAGGGTTTAACGTCCCACCCGACACAGTATAGGTCATTTCGGGGATGGCCTTTCCAGGCAAAATGCACATACATACACATAATAATGGAACAGTTAGTTTTACCTTTACAGAAAACCCTAATATGAAACAAAACACAAAAACGACCTAAACCTAACATAGTAAGAACTTGCCATTACAGTCGTGCCTATGTAAAAATTGTAAGGCAGTTCTAATAATCTTCCCTGTTATCCCCCAGACAGTACAGACAGTCATCTATGCCATAATGCTGTCTATTGGAGGACAGGCGGCAACATTCTGAGCAGTTGTCATCTTACACTTTTTACTTACCGCAGTTATTCCCGATGTTCTATGGGTGCAATTCTTATTGAGACACAGTGTATTTTATCACTTGTCATGCCCAAGAGCATTTAGTGGCTTCTATCCCTATACCTGGTGGGCGCAGCTTGCGCCCAGTGAAAAATAGTTTCGATAAGGTTGGAGATCAAAACATCCCCCCTATTTTTTTACTTTCCCCTATTTTTCAATCGACACCTTTAACAAAAAAACCTATTTTTACTCCCCCCACTATTTTACACTGGGCAAACTACACCCTTAACGAAATTTTCTCCCCCATCGTAGCTTCTTTGGGTGTTGTGTACCCCAGTCTGCCCAAAGCTTTTACGGTAGTGCCAAGTTTGTTTATTGTATTGAATTGAAGCGACGTTTGTTGTTACAGTATAATGCAATATTTAAATGTTTGACAATTTTTTCATGTTTGTTTTTTTTAGTTTACATATGTAGAAGTCAGTTAATAGTTTAGATTTTTGTGAAAGTTGTCTGCCTAAATTTTGTTTAACTTCAACCGTCACAGCTCATGTGCTATTTTTTATCTTTTGGCATAATTGTGTTTTAACTACAGTTAACGGTAAGAAATAAATTTTCACTCAGGTATTTTCAGTGGCTTCATTCCACATTTACCATCATTTTAAACATACTGTGTTGCATAATTTTTTTCTGTTCTAAATACAATAATTTGGCAAAAATTGAATGGTGTTTGCATGATTGATTTTTAATTAGCAAATATGGTTGTGCGATGTTCATGTTGGCATTTGTCGATGTAGGTTGTTGTATCGCAAAGATCAAAGTTATTCTATACAGTTTGTATAGATAGAACATCCTCCATTTAACATAATGTATTCTAATCTTTATACGTAGTTTTAAGTGTTTTGTCATACTGTGAAGCCTCTTTGGTGTTTACGTCTGATTTGCTCAAAGTAATGCTGAATATGTCGAAACTAGAGCTGTCGAAGTGTTAATTTTTTGACACATTAATTAACGCATTATTAACCCACACAGGCCAATCGAGAGGGAGAGTTAAGGGGGGGGGGTAAATTATCACGAGCCCTGCGACGTTTGAGGGGCCCCGCCTGTCTAATATAGAAAGTTAGAAACACATTTTTAAACGTATAATCAACAATAACTGACGTCATAGCTAGCATAGAAATCTGTTGGCCTGTAATTGAAAATTGAAATAATTATTTATTTATTTACAGTAGTGATGGAACGGCAACTAGTTTAGTTACTTGAATTCATTCGATTGTCAAATAACCGCATTTTAACGGAGTATTTCAACTTTTGCTTTATGTATGTTGCAGTAATTTTTTTTAATGTGCATTAATTTATTGACGCATTAACGCGTTAATTAATGCGTTGATTTGACAGCTCTAGTCGAAACGTCTTTACAATTCACGGCTGTTTGCTTCCTCAAGTTAACATCATTGCTTCAAAGCCTTGACTTGTTGCTTAAGTTGCAGGCGACTACAACGTGTTCATAATTCATTATGGTTAATCTTCATTTAATGAAGTAAAATTAGACTCACTGCAAAACTCTTTTTTCATCGAGTTTTTGGTACGGTATAAACGATGCTGTTTTCTTAATTTTGCTAGTATTTATCTGAAAAATGTGAGTCAAATAATGAATGTATTACTTTGCTGCACACCAGCCTTTGATGTGTGGTCATTACTTTTCGGTACACTGAAAGTGCGACTTGTTGGCTAGGACGTTGATCTATGCGGTGTCCAAATTATAAAACCCACAGATCAATCTGATTTTGCCATCCAACTTGGAGAGCAGTAATAAAAATATTTTGACGACTTGATAAATCTGCCTTTTTTCAAATTATCTGTTTAACCCACTTATCTACAGAAATGTCTTAAACATTTGGCTTTTACTATAAACAGTTTATCCCCACTGTCATTTATTTACATCAAAATTACGTTAGCACGAAGTGAAGTTGTGATTTGCGAAAGTTTTCATATTAGTGAACGCACGTATAATCACACTGACATAGACATCTTTTCATTTGCTAAGCTTTGATGCTAAGATAAGATGCGGCATTTATTTATATGGTCATCATGTACTTGTATGATGACTCGTTGCAGTTTTGTACATTTTGGGTTAAAATATCAACACCGTACTTTTGACAGTTGAGTATTCATGGCATTTCTCATGTTTGCTGCCGCTTCTGCTTCTGTTTAGACAAATGTTGTGTTCTTTGATCTGTTTTGAACATTGCCTTTACATATAAATGTACCTACAATAGTCTAGATTTGTGTGTTGACGAGCTTGCTGGCTTTGCTGGTTGACAACATAAAACAGATGCCAAGCCGAACGTGCGTCATTTACACGTGCTAGTATTGTCAGTTATCAGTTTTCGTTGGTCAAATGAAATAAAATGAAATGCAATTCGCTTGGCAATTACATCGTTGTATTGTTTGACTTCAACTACGACACGCTAATAGGGTGCATAATTCATCAGACTGCAACATTTTTACTGATTTGTTGAAAAAACTACAGCACGTTACGGACTCACAGTATGATGTTTGTACATTGTAAGTACAACACGATCTGTTGCCACACTTCCTTAAAACAACAATAGGATATATGAAAAATAAAATTATAAGTACAGCTAATGATGAGTACCTAAAACGTTAAAATACACTGTCTGAGAAAGTCACCTATTATTTTTTGTGACAACTTAGTCAGATGTCATCTGATTTTGCGAATCATTTTTGGCAGAAACATACCCCAGCGAATTTGAGAAAAACATATATGCAGTCTTTGTTTTAATTTCCAGGGACGTATCCAGAATTTCAAGTTAGGAGGGCGTGAAGTAAGAGGGCCTGAGGGACGAAGTCCCCCTGAAGCTGAAGCTTTTTGTGTATAAAAGCATGGATTTTTTTGGCACTGGTTATAAGCTAGATTTTTCCTGGGGTAGCAAATTTAGAGAGTGTTTCCCGGCCATTACCTTCCCTTTTTACCCTTCCTTTTTCTCACCTTCGTCCCCTTTCTGTTCTCTTGTTTTCTTTTTCTTCCCACATCCTCTTTCCTTTTCCCATTTCGTTTCTCCTTTCCCTTCTTTCCTTTCCCTTAAAAGTAAGATCCCTAAATTCCAGCTAAAAACTGAGGGAGCTCTGTGAGTGAGCCCCAGCCGAAATTATATTGGTGCATTACAACTTTCGAATGTAAGATCTGTTTGGCAAAAAGTTTAATTATTTTCCCGAGAATCAATATTGATCAAATTTAGTGCAGTTTAAACAATATAGGCAAACAACGGCGGCTCTACAAATTCAAAAGTGGGGGTAGAAATAATCAGCGAGCGAAGCGAGCAGAAAATCTTTTTGAGCTGTTGTGTGCAGAATCACGTTAACTATACAGTGCGTCTTTTAGGCAGTCTGCATTAAGCCTGTTTGGCGAGTTTGGGGGGAGGGGGCGCCCCCTCTGAATACGCCCCTGATTTCCCTGGGGGTAATACATAGCTAACCACCCACATCTCGTTCTATGTACTAGAAACCGCACTGCTGGGGTGGATATGCGCCGAAAACGAGTACGCAGTACGAGCTTATACCAATCCAGACAGTGTAGTATTGTATTTAACCACGCTCGGACCGCATAGACTACACCGTCGTTTGCTTTATGATGCACGACTGCAGCCGAAATTGAAAAAAAACAGCATCATTGCGAACTGAGTGCCGTTTAGATGTTTGCGCTGTACAGTTCGTGTCCATTTCATCACGACAACGCTGATGTGCGCTGTCAGTCTACTCGACTGTGCTGTAGCGATGTTGTCACGACCAGCACTGGTTGAAGACGTGTCTAACAGAGACCAGTTCGGCTCCGGCCCTGATCGCCATGACGTACAGTTGACTCTTGAACTCGTCGATGTTGACGTAGCAGCCGCGCAGATGACGCACGCCTCCGTGGAGCTGGAACGCGTGGCGGGCGTGCAGCACTCGTCTGTTGTTGAAGCACACCATCTCGCCGGGTTGCAGTCGTGTCTCGAGGCGAGTCGCCGACCCGTCCAGTAGCCGTGCGAACGCGGCATAAGCCTCGTAGTACGGTTCCACGTCGTGTTCGGGCACGTCCAGAGCTCCCTCGAACGCCGGCGCCCAAGTCACGCCCACGATCCGACCACCTTCCGGCTCTGTGATGATGTGCGGACGCCGGTACCTGCGTATATAGCAAACGTAGTTTTGTTACGCGCGAAAGCAGCTAGGCCTACTGCTTTCAGCGCGTCTTAGCCATCGCAATTCTGTCCGTCTGTCTGTCACACAGGTAGAGCAGTCAAAAACGGTGCAAGCTAGGATCACCAAATCGTCACCGTCGGCTGCCTGGAAAACTCTAGTTTCAGGAACCGTAAAGCTTTTCCATAAATTCGAAGGGGGTCACCCCGAAGGAGGGCGCTAAATGAGAGGGGCTGGGCAAAATTTGCGATTTTGGGCCAATTAGTCGCTGTATCTCAGTAACGGTGCGAGATAGGGCATAGGTTACTATTAATCACTAATAAAAAGTCGTACACTGGCTCTCGATTGGCACCGAATTTAATGACCTTGAATGACCTTGAACGCCAAAATAAGGGGTTTTATGGATTTTTTGGCGATTTCGGGCTGCGACACAAGTCTATATCATTTACAAGGTGGCGCCACGCTAATATCGTTATGCGATCCAGATAGAGAATTTGGTATTTGTATATTAACTTAGCGTGAACATCCCAATTTTCAGCTAAACTACTGAACCGGAACTGCTATAGGCTTTCGCGCGTCTCGTGAGCATAACTCAAATTTCTTGTTACATCGGCTATTGCGTCAGATATGCCGTAGCGTGGTCTGTCTGTCCGTCATAGTCGCGCACCTTGCTAAAGACGATGGACATTGTGTTACTTGCAGTGATGTAGTCGGGTTCGCTTGGTTAAAGTCCGAGTCTCGAGGGTCCAAGTCCTATGACTAGTCCACTACCGTACCCGAGTACTACATGACAGCATGAATCCATATACAGCAAACACGCAATATGCAATAATTTTCCCCCAGCGGAACTGTTTTTGTTGGCAACGCCCTGTCCACAGTACCATCGCCGAGCGCATACAACGCCGCCTTCCCCAACAAGAAGCCCGGCTGTCGCTAAGATAGCCGACCGTAGGCCTAGATCATTCAAGGTCGAAGATTTTCATGTCATCTGAAACAGAGTATGCGATTTCCTATTAGTGATCAATAACAAACTATATAGACCCTATCTTGCACCGTTTAGTCACAATACATCCGTTATAGACGGACGGATAACAACCTTACCATAAGCTCGACCGTTGCGGTCGGCTAGAAATCGCCTTCACAGCGATGCTGCCAGTGCCAAATTACTTGGGTCTTTTTTGCTTTCTTTTCCCGCATTATCAATACAGAGGAGACCGTATAATTTATACCTCATGTAGACGGGATAATTTCGGTCGAAGTGTATCTTCTGGAAGGTGGCTGGAACTCTGGTCAGAGTGCTGAAGTAGTCCGGGTAAGTGGCTCGTAGCATCTCGGCCACGTGCCAGGCGTCGACGAACACTGACTCGCCACCCACGACGCAGTCGTCGAAGCGCACACAGTGAAGGAACTGAATACCGGGCGGTGACTCGTAGTACGACAGATCCATGTGGAAGTCGAGCTCGGCGTCAGAGTAGGCCACGTTGATCGGTTTCGGATCAGCCAGGACGTCCCAGGTCTCGCCGTAGATCGTGCGCTGTACGGGCGCGACGAGCTCGGCCACGAGACGCACCATGGACGAGTCTGTTGGCACCCCTCTCAGCAGGACGACGCCGACCTCGGCGATCATCTGCAGCCAGCGCAGCCGACCCTCAGCGCTGAGCACCTCGCTGAACTCAACGCTCGGCAGCCAGCCAACCCCACCAGACGGTGTGCTGGTGACTCGTCGACGCTCTGCCGGCGTGTGCACGCTGTGACGCAGGAACGAGACCGGGAACTCGGACCTGTGATCTTCCTCGTTCCAGTAGATGTACACCAGCCGTCCGTCCGCATCAAGCCCCGCCCACTGGACGCTGTAGGACGCAGCCAGGTCGGCGGGACGGATCAGCTTCTGACCGCTGAAGCGCTGTCGACAGGTGGGACACTGGCAGTTGTGACGCAGCCAGATGGCGTAGAACCTCCCAACGTCGACGCCATCCGTCCTCAGCGTCACCAACCTGCCGTCAGGCGATGTCTCTGTCTCTACCGCACTGACACTCTGAGTCGTCTGGCCTGCAGGCTGCACGTCGTTGGTAGTGCTTCCAGGCGTTGTTTTGTCGCCGGCAATCGTGGACATCAGTCGGCAGCGTCGGGCTGCAATGACCGGCGCTGATATCGACGCATAGGAACGTGTACTGCGCACCAGACCATGAACTAGACCTACTCGCCTGCTGCATAGTCTTGACAACGCTAGCCACATAATCGCCAGCAGCTTTTAGCTTGATCCTAATTTTACCTAACCGATGCAGTATTTCAAAATGAATCTACTATTCAGCTAGGTTTTACGTAGGCTGTTGCACAACGATTCATAGTGTTTTGATGAGACGAACAATAGCAGGCCTACCTGCATTGTACAGTCGTCGCCCCTAGATGCTCCGTGGCCTGGCCTCATATCTCGGTCGACAACAACGATGTGGGGCCTACAGCAGCGCTGTAAACCGTCTTATAGTCCAGCATTAGATAACAAGAATCCCAGCTGTCGCTAGGGTGGGCCGACCGTACCGCCTCTATCTGAAGGTCCGACTTCGATCGCGAAAAGAATGCAATTTCCCAGTGACTGCAGTCCCGTATACGCTATGGCGACGCTGCTGTATCAAACGCTACAATCAAGGATAGGCTACGATACGATACAGTAGGCCCCCTAATTCGGCGCAGGTGGGTGATTGGCTGAAGGCAGCAACTTTGCATTCAAAATTGCGGCCAACCGCTGCAGATATAGACATGGTTACTATTGACAGCCCATAGGAACTCGTCATCGCCCTATCCAACGACACCATCGCTGACCCCCTACGACGTACGGTTTAGCCACAATACATGCGTTACAGACGACGACGACGACAGACAGGCACACAAACGACACAACTTGCCAAAGACTAGACCTAACAGTCGGCTAAAACAGGGAGAACATTCAACACCATATTTGTAAAATACGTTCAATTGTCAATGTAATTGATAATTTTGGTAATTTGGTAGGCCTAGGGCTAGCCTATATGAGGCAGTCCAAGGTTTGTAATAACCGTCACCGTGGTACCATTTGTCTTTGAATTTGCGGAAATGCGTAGCCTATTGAACGACATTGAGTGACAGTGAGTGAAATATTAATTGATAATTTGACAGACTGAGCTTCTACACTGAACACGCCGTAGAACAATTGTGCGACGCAGCATTTGGAGCGTTTGTGTTATGTTATTTACATGACAGAGCGCAGACAGACGAGGTCAAAGGCCAGTTAGCTCAGCGACCAACGATACAAATACAAGTAGGTCGCGTCAACAAGGCCAAGAGGTCATAAATTCCACAAAGCTATAATGATTGACGCACAAAGGCGTCACAAAGGTGTTTACTGCCTTCGTGTATCGACCTCACACGTTAGCGCGTGCAGGCACGCTACAGGTCAAGAACAAAGTCACGAGGTAGAAAGAAACTGGTGAGAGCTAGCCTATGTCGTCAAATGCCAAGGCCACTGAGTCAGATCATAAAGTTTTAATACCGGTACTAAATAGAAACGCACTTTGCATGCGCATAAAGCAGTTCCATTCAGTAACCTTCCCAGAGATGGGCAAATTAAACCTTATCATCTTCCACCAACTTCACTACTAATTTTAGACCGAAATGAAGAACGGATCATACCAGACCTCAGACCAAACTGCACTGGATCTAAATCTTATCGTAGACAAATCAAAAACCATGCTTAAGTTCAGCCTAGAATGCGCCATATAGAACCAGAACTCAAAGTTTTACGCATTTAGAGCTATGAACATAAATAATTTCTAATCACGTGACACGAGCATTACTCATCTCGCTGTGAGTTAAAAGGAAGGTTTTACTATAGCGGTGTATAGATTAATGGCTAGAATACGTTACGTCTTAACAAGAGATGCCGGTTTTATCTTATAATCTTTCTTCACTCTTTACGCGCGATAGCAGAATGCTTCGCGCGACTTAGCCATCGTCTAGGCGTATGTCTGTCCGTCCGTCACACTCGTGATCTATATCAAAACAGTGCAAGCTAGGATCACGAGATCTTCACCATGGGCTGTCTCAAGGTCTCTAGTTTTTCTTGACAAAATTTCGTGCCCCTGGGTGAAGGGGTTCCCCTCGAACGGGAGCGTCAAAGAAGGGTACCCCCTAAAAGACGTTATGTTGCCGTTATGGGCTCGAATAGTGTGAAAACGGTTGCAGGTAGGCACAGCCATGCAACTTATCATAACAAGCAATAGTGACGAGCTTTTTATTGGTGTCAACGTCGATGACCTTGAACCCCCAAAATAGGGGGTTTTAGTGATTTTTTGGTGATTTTCGGCTGCAACACACATTTCAACACCGAACTGCGACGAAATGGCTGGAGATAGACCAAGACAACCTGCATATAAAATTTTCAGCATTGAGGGTAAATTTTAGCAGTCCAAGTCCCGACACCCTAGGTTCAAGCAGGCCGGCGCAGGCAGGCGTCAAACACTGGTTACTTTACCACAATTATCTCATGTAGCGTGAAAACGGTTGCAGACAGGCACAGACATGCTGCTTATCGTAACAACCAATAGCGACAAGTTCTTTATTGGTGTCAACGTAGATGACCTTGAACCCCAAAAATAGGGGTTTTAGTGAATTTTTTAGCGATTTCCAGCTGCGATGCACATTTTAAAAATGAATTGCGCTGAAATGGCTGGAGATGGACCTGGACGTCTTGCGTATGACATTTTTAGCACAAAATGTAAATTTCTAAAAAATCGAAGTTTTGATCTCTTAAATTCAAAGAGTCTACCGTACGGAGGCCTCAAATTTAAGTACTCTTTCAAGATGCATTAATCTTATTGCTGTAGGCCTACACTGACTGCCAAAGTGGCAGGACCGCTGTTATCGCGCATCACGTGAGCTTTTCTCAAATTACTTGCTATTATGCAACCATCGTGATACGTCACATTTCAGGTATTGCCCACCCGTCTGTTCGGTATGTGCTCCTAACTCAAAAAGAAAAAGACGTGATCGTTCCCCATGACAGCAGTAACTGGTGGGGGGGCGCTGAAATCGAGAGACATGACAACGCAGTACCAGATCAGAAGTTGAGCCAAAAAAACCTTTCAACAGTGAGCATAGACAGTACTGTTAGTTCGACCAATGAAGCGTGGCCAGGCGGCCGTAAAGTCGAGGTTTATGCAATGCTCTTACACGCTGTGTCAAAAAAACATCCCAGACATTTTCGATTCTAACGTTAACAAAAATTCAGCTTCTCTTAATTTCTGGTCTGAATATTCAAGACACAACTTGCCATCAAATGATTGTTCAGTTTTTTACCTCGCCCAATGTCTGTTTCTGCACTAACTAGGGAAAGAAAAACAAGCAAAATATGTGTTGAAATATACAAGAAACGTGAAAAAGAACATACCCAACAGTATTGGAAATAAATTGAAGCACGATTATCAGATTTCAATAATTTTTGGCATAAATATTTCTGACACAACTGGCTATTAAATTACTGTTTAAGTTCCTGTCTCACCCAACGTCTGTTTCTGCATTACCTGGGGAAAACCGATCAAGTAAAATATGCGTTGAAATGAACGAAAAAACGTCAATAAATTCCATCTATCCAGATCCGTGGCCCCCAAGAGCCATTTGATTACAAGGTTTGACTGGGGTGCAGCAGTGTGTCTATCAAATGACGTTCAGCAATGTTTATAAATTCAAGAAGCAACTGGTGAAGTCTGGAGTATAACATTATTGATACTGCTCTCAATGAATGGAGAAATCCATCTCCATGCCTGTGTTTGCACAATGGGCCAACATTTCAATCAATTTTATTGCAGGCAGTTAAAAAACAAAACAATTGCATAGTGTCAAAAATGTGAATAAAATGTGTTTTGTGTGTTATTTAGAATAAGTAGTAATACCACTTTAGGTAAAAAAAATACAATATTTCGTTGGTGCTGATTTCCCTAGGTAATGCAGAAACGGACTTTGGGTGAGGTGGGAAACTATATAATGATTTGATGTCCAGTTGTCTCAGGAATATTCTTGAAGAAGAATTGTCGAATTGTAATAATTTTTGGTAAGAATAAATTATTAAAATCCGTTAATTCTTCTTCAAGTTACAATATAAAATGCTTGGGATGTTTTTGCGAGACACAGTGTATAATACTGCTGTACTGTGCTATTTTGCTGATATTTTCTTAACGAAACGCGTGTCAAAGTGCGTTACATGTTAAACTGGCTACGGGTAAGGGAAATAAAAGTTAATTTTATGCATCATTTAGCCTTACTTCACATTATCAGAAACATTGCAAAACACTAAAATGCTACAATAAAATACTCAAACAATAAAACAAGTCTCACAATGTCCACCTCTGCTATTTGGTGCCACATTGTCAGGTCTTGCAATTTCCACCCGTGCAATATGGTACCACGTTGTCCATTCTCGCCATGACAATCCACACAAATTTGATGGTCCCGCGATTTCAGTCACCCCTAACCGGTGCGCGAATTTGCAGCTCAAAGGTCAGCGTTGAGGTAACACGTATCTAGGTGGACGACTGCATATTATGTCAGCACTTGGCTGACATTGTTGCAGTTATTCATGCACTGTGAATAATCAAGAGATAGTGGTCAGTTATAAATGGTGCACTAGCAACATAACGTAAACAAGTGCTGGCAAATAAGAACACCATTTAATGACGACCGATTTAGAACTAAATGTACAAACACACATATACACAGTACACCCATGGAGAATTATGAAGTAAAGCTTCCCCATTTAACACCAGCATTTATCCTGTTTAACGCAACCTCTCCTCATTTTACCTACAACATACTGAGGCGCAGTATCATAAAATTGACGGAAATGGGGGCACAGCCCTGGGCTATGCCACTGTTAAGATTTCTATTTGGGGGATAAAACCATTACTCTACTAAAACATGGTAGAAGGACATGACATGGAAAACTTATTCAGACAAAGCATAACAAATAGTTGGCATAAGCTATACTTCTAAATGCAACAGCTACAGTAGACTAAATTGTCAAACTACATCACAAACGTGCAAGCAAGGATGCGACGAAGTTCAAATTCAAACGAGAGTACCATCAAACTTGAAACATTTTAGAGCATTCAACATCCTTAAGATGTTTAACCAGCTTATAGTCAATGAACGAATATTCACACAATATCAAATTGTAGCAACATGTGCATTCGTATTTATACGGATTTGCAAGTCAAAATATGCACAAACAGTGCTTAAGTGAATGGTTGCGGATGGCATCCGGCCAATTCTTGGGCCAGTCATGCAGCCTGCAGTGACATCATCCAGGTAGTCCACTCCACAGACCGGAAATCTGGAAGATCAATTAGAAGCCCGTCAATTGATTGTTTCATCTATAAAATTTTTTCGCTTACTACACTGTATACATCAAAAGCGATATTTACCCACTGCAATGACATCTGCCTAGACGGTGTGACACCGCTGAACTGATTCCCAGGAAAATCAGCAAAATTGGTACCACCAGATGGCAGATTTTAAGGCTAACATAATTTCCGCTTTTATGCCCAACTAGAGGAACCTACGGTGCTCCCCAAAACCCCGTAGACCTCAAGACCCCTCAGATTCAAAGAGCTTACTTCTAAAGGGAAAGAGAAGAATGGGAGAAAAAAGGAGAGAGTAGGGAAGGGGTTGCCTCTCCACAATTGAGGATTCTGGATCCGGCAATGAAGGAGGGGAAGAAAAAGAAAAGAGCAAGAAGGAGAGCTTGGCTTATGCCATCCAGGAACTTTTTTCAACATTAAGCACTGCACACAAAAGCGAATTTCATTACATCCCTAGCTACTAAGTAGCAAATGCATTCCGAGAATTCACATAGCAACCAATTATCAATGACAGTAACCCGTTAGATCACGTTCCTTAACAAAAACTATTGTCTAATGCGCAAACATTCAAACCACTGTAGTCAAACTTATTACAGTACTCTCAAGCAATGTACAGTCAAACTATGTACCCAAGGCAACCACTCTACTGCACTGCGAAATTCCCTTGACATGTCCCTAACACTGCAGGTTCACCATTCCCCATGTTGCTCCTACCAACATTATGCATACTAACAGTACGGAAATGAAATATCGCAGTATAGCAATGATATGCAACACAAACATAAAATATGATGGTTACGAAACATTGGTGTTGCTACAAATGTGAAACTGAAACGTTTTCCCACACAAGATTTTCCACATTAGAATACCAACTTAGACAACTTCCTGAATTTTCCATCCAAATGCCAAATTCACTGACAATTACAGGTTTTTCACAAAAGTGGTCGCCCTGTGTAGTATACAACACAGTGTAAGTAAGTCTTCATTACAACAAAACGTCTAAAAACTACAAGGTTAATGTCTCGCTGCAAATACAGCTCAAGGAAGAAAGACAAAGAGTGTAAAATCACGTGTAATTACAACAAGAAATTTGAGCTAATGCTCACAAGAGGTGCAAAAGCCTATAGCAGTTCCTGTTCGCAAATTGCCTTAGTCTATCTCCAGCCATTTCATTGCAATTCACTCTTAAAGTGCGTGGCGCAGCCAAAGATTGCAAAAAAAAAAAATAATACAACCCCTTATTTTTGGAGTTCAAGGTCTTTCAAAGCCATTGATGTTGATATGACTAAAAAGCTGAGATAGGCAGTATATTCATGGCTATCTGCAACCGGTTTCACGGTAGACTGGCCAACAATGGTCAAATAACGACCTTTAGCGGGTAACGCTTTTTGATGCCCTCGTGCGCAGGTTTTCTTGAATGTAGAAGATCAAGACTTGGACCATTGAAATCTACGTTCAATGCTGAAAATTTCATATTCAGCTTGTCTTGGTCTATTTGTAGTGAATTTGGTGCAAGGTCTATCTGTAGCGAATTTGGTGCAATTCGCTCTTGAAATGTGTCTCGCAGCCCAAAATTGCCCAAAAAATCTATGAAACCCCCCATGTTAATGTTCAAGGTCATCCAAGGTCACAGATGAATGGATGGATGGACAGAATTGCGATGGCTAAGAAGCGCTATAGCAGTTCCTGCTTTCGCACATAATAAAAGCAATTAAGGCTAAGTAATGCTCAGGTTACACAAGCGCAAGAAGATAAAACAGACTGAACGTCACTGTTAGAAGATCATCTGAAAGCTCTTATCACTCCAGCAATGATGGCCTGTGGCTGAATCTGCATGAACGACGCAAGGTCTGACGCCTCAGTGATGACGCGCATCGACCAACAGACGGAGATGAACCAGATACTACAGAATACACACGGTCGGTAAATAATAAGTAAGCCACTCAGCCTTTTGTTTTAATTTCATAAAATATAAAGCAAACTCATGTTCTTAATTCTGTCACTGTCAAACACAGTAATAGAAGATCCCTCAAATAATTATACTGTACTACCAAAAAAAATTGCAACTACTTCAACAAGTCACTGAAAGTCAACAAAAATTGCCCAGAGTCACTTTTAACAGTGCCTTTATACATGCACTCTTCCCACAGTTTTCCTATTCAGATATTCAATGACCATAAATACTAACTACCAGGTATGCTGCAATAATGCATGATCAAGGCAAACTTTTTATTTTATCATGCAACATCACAGCAAGTGCACGACAAAATAGAAAAGATCGGAGTGACATAGAAAAGCATTGTGCTAGCTCTGGAGCAGACCACACAGTTTTCCACAAAGAAACAATCACTTTGACTATTTATCATATCTTTGCTAAACGGTGACTGTTTTTGAAAATCGAGCAGAGTATAATTTAACTTGACAACTGTTTAATTATGCAATTACAGCAACGTAAAAATATTTATTGTTTTTAAAACAACACAAACTAAATTTGAGGACTTTCAACTTAGTCCACTCCGTTTTAGAGGATTTGACCAAAAACATTTAAAAGCATTCGGCGTTCTCCGCAAATACTAAAAATAATAAATTAATACAGCAACTAGTCAGCTTCTTCACGCTAACTAATATTTATTAAACGATGATCTTCAGACAATCTTTGAACCAGTAATCAAAGAACTTTTGCTTTAACTATTCACACAATTTCTGATAACGATAGACTATATTCAGCATTCGATGTTATGCACCAGTAAATTAAGCGAAGTAAAATCTGCTGTAAAAATCTTCCAACAATGGTAAAAAAACAACAGGCAAGCACAGAAATGTTATGTAAGCACACAGCTGGTCTACAATAAGATTAGATCCAGTGCAGTATTAAGACAGACAAACAACCTGATGGTGAGAACGACATAAGATCAACATTTTCTTCATCCAAAGCTAACATAATGGTCACAGGAGTTCCCGTCTTCACGGCAGGACTGAAGCCAGATATCTACATGTACAGCACAACAAGTATCATTTCATTAGTCAGCCTTCATCAAAATAAGCCAGATTTTCTCATCTTCGGCCAAGATAAAAAAAAAACAAAAAAATTGGTGTGAGTGTCAATGCCCTAACATACTCTGAGTCAATCTGCATGCAGTTGCAGGCAAAGTTTTAAATTCAGATACATTGGGTCACTTCACTTTTTGACTTAGACTTTCGCTGAGACTAAACTTCGGTCTAAGTACCTACTAAAGTCAAAAAGTGAAGTGATTCCGCTGAGACTTTTCGCTGAGTCCAATGGACTCAGCGAAAAGTCTCAGCGATTCGCTGAGTCCAAAAGTACCTACTTAGACCAAAGCTGAGCCAAACTAACCTGGCTAGTCAGTTTGAATTGCATGGAAGAGATAGCTTTAGCCCTTAGGGGTTAACTTTCACTGAGTCTGAATCCACTTCAACTTATGACTTTAGCTGAGTGAAAACATGGCGACTATTTACAGTCCTATGCGTACGGATAGTTTAGTAAATTTAAGCAGTCTGGTATCAAAAATAAACGCAGTAATAAATATGCAATGACATCAGATGTTACGTAATTTTGTTATTTGCGTGCGCGGCACAATTAAATAAGCAAGTCCAAGCGTAAATGGTTGATTTATTTCCTGTTAGGTTTATCTGTTTTCCACCATTTTTAATCGTTTTGGTCTAAGTCAGTAGACTTAGACCAAAGTTTAGTTGAACTGTGGTCTAAGTACAGACTTTAGTGTTCAGCTTTAGCTTTCGCTCAGCAAAAGTCTAAGTCAAAAAGTGAAGTCGCCCATTGTATTACCAGGGTATCATTTGACAAAAAAGTCATAATCAACCACACAGCAGCCAGCACCCAGTTTTTGGCACCAATTCTGGTCTCTCCAGTGGCTTCCATAACCAAAATTTCTACATTGCAAGTCAAATAGCTTGATCATTGAAATCTGGAAATCGCTAACAGTCACTTTTAACCATTGCCTTTTGCAACTGCAGAAGTGGACTTGTACTTCCAAAACATAATCTACAGGTTGTAGCCAGCAAAACAAAAGCCCACAGAACTGTTACAGAACTGGTAAAAGTAGTAATTGCTGTTGCAAGTGCATCCAACTCCTCACTCGTATTCACCAGGTGGCAGCAGGTGGTTTGGCTGCAATTCACAACTGCATGTTCTAGCTGGTGTCCAACCTAAAATCTCCCTTCTTCCTCGAGGGTAAAGACCCCATCCAACACAATGTGTCACTGAACCCAAGTGCACCTGCCAAATGGCATCCAAATCCATCCCATGGTTAAAGACCAGCGCACGAGCATAACAGACAGAAATGTGCGGGACGAGTGATTCTGCCTAATATCTACACAGTCAGCATTAACTAGCAACTGGCAGTATAGTGAATAAAACGACGAAACGTACTCGGCGAGACTTGCCATCCATGCCAGGTGTGAATCCAATCTTGAGATGTCCAAACTGAGTTATCGCAGCCTCATTCTCCTCATCATCATCATCAGCATTATCTCCACTGATATCCACCAGACGAGGTGCTTTGGGTGCCGACTTCGACCCAGACACGGGCATCGACCTGCGCCCGCTCTGTGGCGTCACTTTTGCACTACCACCTTGTGGCGTCGTAGTCTTCAATGTGAGTTTTGAGCCAGTCTGTGGTGTTGCTGAACGACTGCTGACGTTCAATAGACTCTTTGTCTCCATCACCGGTATGTCAGAATCACCTACGCACGCACGTTAAATAAATCTAGAAAATGCCAACACAAGGTTCATTTCTTCTTAGTCAAAATGCTAAAAACACTTTCTCCAAGCTTCTTTTCCCACATTATTTTCGATACAGACTACTGAAATGCAAAGAAAGTCAACTACAAGTAGCATGACGCAATTACACCAAAAATATTTAACTGACACTGAAGTAAACTGAATGGACTTTTAGCTCACTTCCTTATACTACCCAGAAAAAAAAACATTTTAAAGCACTTACCATAAATACAAAAAATATTAGAAAATACCTCCAGGATTTACAGCATGGAAAAAATCATCACCAACGCCAATGTTATCTACATGTAACCAGCTGTAAAACTAAAAGAAATCAGAACTACTTCAGACACTACTCCAAAACTGTATGTCAAAAAATACTTGCAACTGCAAACGAGATAAGAATTACAGACCAGAAATTTCAGTTGATTGAACATATTTCAAAAAGCTAGAATCATCATGTTCATCTTTGTTGACTGGTGTAGCACCGTTGAGAAAGCAAACTGATTTCCTAAAGGAATGTGCAAAAATATGTCAATATTAAATCATTATATCATCATTGACTCAAAGACATAGTAGACAACCTTAAACATGGATAAGTGCTTGGTTGAGAAATGTTGCATGTTGCAGATGTTGCTGATTATTGTGTTTGACAAGTCGTAAAAAATGACAACACAAAAAATAAAAAAAAAATTGTCAAACGGTAACAAGCTGCAAGAACATAAACAAACATACAATAATTAATATAAACAGATGTCTTATGTATTAAAGTAAAAAGAACTAGAAATTTGGAGCAAAGCCCAACGTGAGTCCGCCCGGCGCCCTAAGTCCGATTGGGGGAAATTAGGGGAGATTAAAAAGGGGGGGGTAAAATTTCCCCGGCATCAAAGTCACGTGGCCTGAACTCAAATGCATTGGCATACGCCGAATGCGCATTGTCAACTTAGGGTAGGTCAACATGAGCGCATATAACTTTGTTCGTAGTGGACGGAATTTCACAAAATTTTCTTTGTTCAACGCAGATAGGATCGTTCTCATCAACGCCGTTTAGATTTCGTCGCTATCTTCATCAGTTCCAGAGATATTTGCGCTCAAACTCGAAAGTTGTCGTAAATTGCACCGATTTTGGCACATTTTTTGCCGTCCCAAATTTCAAGGGGGCAGTGCCCCCAAAAGTTGTACTTGCGTTAACACCCCCACCTAGAGACACGTCAAGTGCCAAAGTTTCGTCGGGCTACACCCTTAACTCCAAAGTTATAAGCGCTCCTTTATTGCATTTTAAGCTAATCTTTGACCCCCCTTTGCAAAAATTGTAAGGGGGGCCCCCATCACCGGTGGGGAGGTGCGCTACTAAGACTTGGACATTCTCTAGCGCAGCACTTCTTAGGGGCCGAAATATGGTCTTCCGAAAAATGCGACTTAGGGTAGGTCAAAATGAGTGCTTATAACTTGGTTCGTAGTGGACGAAATTTCACACGATTTTTTTTTGTTCAACGCGGAATTAATCGTATTTGATAACGCCGCTTACCCCTTGTCGATATCTTTATCCATTCTAGAGATATTTGCGGTCAAATTCGAAAGTTGTCATAAATCGTACCGATTTCTGCATGATTTTGCCCTCCAAAATTTTAAGGGGGCGATGCCCCCAAAAGTTGTACGTGCATTAACACCCCAACCTAGAGACACATCAAGTGCCAAAGTTTTGTCGGGCTACACTTTCTAACTCTTAAGTTATAAGCGCTCCTTTATTGCATTTTAAGCCAATTTTTGACACTCCTTTGAAAAAAATTGTAAGGGGGGCTCTCATCCCCTGTGGGGGGTGCGCTAGTAATACTTGGTCATTCTCTAGCGCCTGTAAAAATTTGGGGGCCGAAATATGATCTTCCGAAAAATGCGCTTTCGGTGGGTACAATTCCACATCTAGATCTCCAAGGTTACTGGACCAAACTTCACCGGACTTGTTTCGCCTAACGCGGGAGGAATCGGTGTCGAACGAGTAACTCACCTATTTTGAATATCTTCATCCGTTCCGAAGAAATTGGCCGCCGAACTTCAAAGTCGACCGAAATCGGGCCAAATGTTGCATGTTTTTGGCCAAAAATTTTTTGGGGAGGCTCCCCCAAAATTTCGGCCCGGGATTATAAAATTGAACATACTTAGGAGCATCATGCAAAGTTTCGCGGCGATCGGCCCATGGAGCTTGGAGATTACGCGAGGGGAAAAAAAAGAAAATGAACCACAGCAAAACAGAAGTCCTTCCGAAAACTATCGTTTTCGGGCGACTAAAAAAAAGTTTAAAAAACACAATTCGTTACAAGTAATACTTCTCAACTGCAACTTGTGCTACTCTTGACTTTTGAGCTATCTCTGCCACAAAACCATTTCATATGTTTTTGTTTGTGGCCACCATCACTCAAGGTTAAGCTGGTCCCAAAAAGTACAATGTCTGATCCTCTAACGAACCCTTTTTTATTTTCCAATACTGCACAACAGTGCCAAATTTCACAAAACTTTGTTTGTTCATAAATTCTGAGCAGTACAACGAGAAAATGTACACAGACAGACACAGCTTAAATCAATGCCTCATTCTGATGCTTCGGTCTTGGACAAAGGCAATAAACTGACCAGGCAAAAATCCTATGTCCATGCCTATGTAACTGACCAGCCAAAAATCCTATGTCCATGTCCATGTAACGCACCTTGTCATCTTCTTCTTGCCAGCGCTGTCTGTGTCCGCGTCCGTGTGACCAGCATCAGTCTGGTTCACATCCATGTTGACAACAGCATAGTGCAGGATTGAACGCAGCGGCCTTCTACCAGAGTCATCAGCCTCTACTGGCACAGGCACACCGGGCGATGCTGACACTGCTGGACTGGCTGCAAGCAGTGATTTGCGTAGAGAACGCTGCAGCACATCTTTCACCAGTGAACCCTCCTGCTTGCCGACTGGAGTCTTCAGCTTCTTGCCTTACAACAGCAACTAGCAGAACGTTAATGATCAAATGTATACAGCTGGCCTGAGAGCTGTGCTGGAAGGTTAATTAGCAAAACAGTTAATGTAAGAAACTGGCCAAGCCAGACCAACCTAAACTGAGCTGTTTAGATGAATACAGAGTAACAGCTCTCCAGCACTTTAAAATTCCATGCAGTGCTATTCCTTAGGTTACAGTTACCCATAAATATAAGCAACACAGAGTACAGACATGAAATAGAGCAGTATAAAAATTTCAGTGAAACAATCCAACATCAACCTCTGACTGTAATCTAACTACATGCATAGTTTCAACATCCACAGCTACTGCAGTTCCTGGGACAACTATGAAAAAAAAACGATGCCATTTATATAACACAGCCACGCACTAATTCCAATCAGTTTGGTTAGACTTTACAGGGTGCAGCAAAACAAGTACCCCCCTAAATTTTTTCGCTGTTTTCTCAGCAACCGTTTTGAATTTTAATTTGATAATTTACAGTTTTATTTACTAAAACCTTCTACATCTAACTGCAAAATAAAATGTGCTTCTGTTGAAAACGATGAAGTTATAGACTTTTTAATGTCACCATCTATCGATCTTTTAGCATTCAAAAATGCTCAAGCTAGAACACGAATTCAATAATATCGTTGAAACAACACAGTTAACTAATTGGATGACGGGATTCCATTATCACTGTGAATGTTTGAAGTGTCCAACGCCAGCTCCAATCTCCAACACACACCTTTAGTCGCTTAATTTGAAAAATCTTTTACAGCCTTGTCAACTGGTCCTTGTCGCAGGTTGCCTCAGATAACCGGAAGCACTTCCTGGAGTTCAGCGATTGCTTTCGGCTTTGTTTTAAGCTTGCAGTAAGCCTCCACATTGCACCCCTTACGTGATGGTCTACTGAGTTTATATTCAACAAATTTGGAGGCCATTGGTCTTTTGTGATGATATTTGGACAGCTGGCCCGCAGCCAGTTCTGCGCGCTGCGCGGCGTTGTGTGCAGATGCGCCATTCTGCTGGAAGAAGAATCTGGTGGACAGTCGGCGACTGCTTTAAAAGAATGATAATTCAGTGATAGTTTATAAACAAAATTAGAAATATGGGGCAAAGCCCAACGTGAGTCCGCCCGGCGCCTTAAGTTCGATTGGGGAAAAATAGGGGGGGGGGTAAAATTTCCCCGGCATCAGTC
>Ga0209367_1001209_pt1 | contig 30916 bp, 28 predicted proteins | sample WorMetLIZISLAND2_FD_187412 | JGI IMG/M metagenome (GOLD analysis project Ga0209367, IMG submission 187412) | Marine gutless worms symbiont microbial communities from Max Planck institute for Marine Microbiology, Germany - Olavius geniculatus... ...
TGTTTTCTACAAAGTAATAATTTTTCTCACACTCTGTAAATATAATCATAAAATTCCACATGTGAAAAATCGCTTTTATAATATTAATAATATTATATAAATTTTATATATAAATCTTATATAAGCCTGTTTGCCTGGGGTTAAGGCAGGGCATGTTTACCTGTGTCAGGTAGCAGGTGACACTGTGTTATCCTGGCTATGCTCTGTAGCTCTGTGATAGGTTTTTCACAAAGAGCTATACAGCGCCTTTAACATTTTTAGTCTTTTATGTGTAGCCGTAATATCGTCGGTGGTGTTGCACTGTCAGGCAGCAACAGTTTTGCCAACATCACGACCGACATTGCGGACATGGAGAAAATGCGAGCGCGACTGAAGCACAGCGAGCGCGAGAAGAACACGATGAAGATACGGTACGAGGAGAAGCTGGCCCAGTATCAGCAGAAGATACGCCAGACCGAGATTGAACGCGACCAAGTCCTTGCCAGTCTCGGTATGTACGTCACTTCTTACATTGGGCGACTTCACATTTTGACTTAGACTTTCGCTGGGACTTTTGCTGAGCCTAAACTTCAGTCTAAGTACCTACTTAAGTCAAAAAGTGAAGTGATTTTGCTAATCGAAAACATGGCAACTAACACGGATAGTTTAGTAAATTAAAACAGTCTGGTACCAAAAATAAATGCCGTTATAGCTACACTATGACGTAACACATTACATGATTACGTCATTTGCGTGCGCTGTGCAATTAAATAAGCAAGTCCAAGCTTAACTGGTTGATTTATTTCCTGTTAGGTTTACCAGTTTTTCGCCATTTTTAATCGTTTTGGTCCAAGTCAGTAGACTTAGACCAAAGTTTAGTGAACTTAGACCAAAGTTTAGTTGAACTTTGGTCTAAGTACAGACTTTAGCGTTCAGCTTTAGCTCTGGCTCAGCGAAAAGGCTCAGTGAAAGTCTAAGTCAAAAAGTGAAGTCGCCCAATGTTTTATTTGTTTTTGTCAGCCATGGCTGCACTTATGCTATGATCTGTCCTCTATTTTTCTGTTTGTTTGTAACGTATGTATTGTGTATTGTGGCTAAATGGTACGTAGTATGGTGTTGGCAATGGTGTTGGATAAGTCATTCACAAGTTTTTTTAGGCTCTGTGTAGTAACTATGTCACTCGCTATCTGCAGCAGTTTGGCCGCAGTTTGCAATGCAAGTATTTCGGGGGGGCAGTATTGCAAGTTTGTGTTTCTGTTATGTTAGAAGTTATGTTCTAACTTCTGTTACATTTGCTCACCCTTGAGTAAAGGCAGCATAATGATTGAAACATCATAATCGTATAGTTATGGACACACTGGCTGCCACTTCATGCCAAGCAGGACTTTTGGCTATCTTAGCAACAGCTGGGTTTTTTGATTATTTTATGCATATTTATTGCTGCACAAAATATTGTTACAGCTGGATAACAAGGCATAAACACTAGCAGTTGCTTTGTGCATTTCTAGTTGCTCGGCATTAAGAATACACAAATGCAAAGCAGTTGACGTGAATGAGTAATGTCACAAAATGTCGTGAAGCGACTGACTGAAACTAAGCAGTAGACAAATAGTTGAAACAAACTGTAGTTCTGCATTTTGATTAATCTGCATGTGAAAGAGTTTGGCGACCAGTTTGATGTACTATGTTTTATTCAACTTGCAACAGACTTTTTTGTCTTTATACGCTGTGTTCAGAAAAAAACACCCATTCACGTTTTCTTTTATAGCTCTGTGGAAAATGTTTACATTTTCACAAAATTTTCACGGAATGTTTGGGAAGAAACAAGTATTACATTTTTGGAAAAGGTAAATATTTTTTGTTATTAATGACATCGTGCCGATGTCATATTTTCGTGTTTGTAAATCGTGGGTTTTACCATTGAAGACAGACAATTGATAAAGTGTTAAAACACATCAGTTGATCACTGTGCTGACTGAACCCAAAAATATGCTAATCTGTGACGCATTTTTTCCATTGTGAACCGTTTTCGTGGTTTATCTATTTCGCTAAGTGCGAGATCCTTAACTTTGTTGATGTTGGCAGGCGACGGTGTATGCGCACTGTCACTGCATGGATGACCACTTACCCGCTATCAGTCAAACGGCTTGATACTGCTGCTGATGCTATTTTTTTATTTAAAAGTCTTATTCCATCAATATTTAATTGTCTGTCTATTGTGTAGAAACATCTTGCACAAACTTTTGCCTCCATAACCCTTGCTGACTCGCAAACGTTTCCTCAATTATATGTCTTCGATGGTAAAACCTACAATTTAGATGCACGGATTTATGACGTCAGCATGACGTCATTGGTAGCAAAAATTTTTTAACTTTTTCATCAATGGAATACATATTTTCTCCTAAACGTTACCTGAAAATTTTGTGGAATCTAGACATTTTCCATGGAGATATAAAAGAAAACGTGAGTGGGTGTTTTTTTCTGAACACAGTGTAGTTATCTGTACAGGGTGGCAGTGAAAGGCAATGATTGATTTGAATCTGTTCCGAACAAGTCTTGCACAATTACGTGTAGCAGCTACTCTGTCTGGTGGTTTGGTTTAGTTGGCAATGTCATTTGTTGCAGCAACGAAGTTAATAAATGCTAGGCCCAGTTAGCACTTGATGAGTGACTGTCGGCAGATGGGTGAGCCATCATCTTTTATGGATCACCAGTCTTTCATGTCAACTCAGCTTGGCCATTACTCCGTCAGTAGATGCAATGAAAACTAGTGAAAGTTTGGATGTATACTGGCACACAATGTGGTGCACTGGCCCCATATCTGTGGTCTCGCATTTTAAATTGATGTTTAGCCAAGGGCTAAGGAAACGGGTATCAGCATTGCCTTGTGGGCCATTTGGCTTGAGAAGGACTTTGCTTTTTTACATTTTGCTGTCTGATGCGCAGACAATGCTGAGTCTCAGTGTGAAGAGAAGGCAAACCACATTCGTCTCGAGTATGAAAAACGTATCAGCCTCCTTCAGACCGAGTTCAGAAAACTCGAGTCCACCAAGATGGAATATCTGAAGCGTCTGAGCAAACAGACACATGCCGTGAAGAAGCTGGAATCTGTTGAGCAACTGCTGTCCGAGCATAAGAAGCAGAAGGTAAAGTTGTAGCGAATGCGTGCTTCGTTTAGCGGCTGTCCTAATGTATTTCATGGTGGATCTTCATCCGTCTCTCTTCATCTATCCCTTATGATAGTTTAGCCAGTATCGCAGTGCATTCTTGCGTTTTTATGCTTTGGCCAACGTACTGTGGCCAGAGGCACTATATTTTGCAGGATTTTATGTCAGTGATTGTCTGCGTGTACTGGTATGTGTCACAAATTCTGTTAACGTGATATATTGAGTATTAGTGGACACAGCTGCACCACAGTGACCACATTTTGAATATATTGATGCATTCTGTTGCACGGATGAATGTCACAAATTTAGGGGTCAATTTTAAGGTTATGATAGGAGAAAATATGTTAAAAGCTGCACTATTTGGCATTTTGGAGTAAGCATAGCAGTGGATGGAGGCATCCAAATCAGCATTTGAGCAGCATCGCATCATCATAATATCATTATTCATTTAACTCGTGTTGGTAGTTGTCGTAGCTAGTCAGGATTAGAATTAAATAAGATAATTCATATTTCACCTAATTTTGACAAGAGACGTGTCAAATCTTAGCTGCGAGGTCACTGGAATGGTCAAAAAGCCAGGTTATAGAGAAGTTTAGCGTTGATGGTGAAAACAGCATGTGGAAGCACAGTTACGAATGTTTAAAGGGGCGTTTTTAATACAATTGTTACATATTTATTACCTCCGCCAAGGAGGTAATGTTTTTGCCAGACTTTGTCTGTCTGTGACCAAGATAACTCAAAAAGTTATGGACGGATTTTTCTGAAATTTTGAGGGAATGTTGGGAATGGCATAAGCTACGAGTGGTTTAATTTTGGGGGTGATCTGGCAGGAATCCTGGATTCTGGATCACTTTGAAATTTTCGTTACCATTGCGTTAAAGGGGGCATAAGGGAACCGCTGGCAAAGTGAATATGGTGACGTCACCTGGCGAATAGCATTGCCTTGGCGGAGGTATCTGCGGGCTATGACTGCTTTCTAGTTATGGTTAAAATTATTATTATAATTGGTTGTATTTTGCCTGCTCTGTTTTCATCTTCATGTTCTGGGGCAAACACCCAGACACCTACAGGAACTCTGCCCCTTGATCTTGTTGGGTACGCTGATCGGTCCCACTCCCCAGAGTGCCCAAACCCCCACTTTTCACTGCTAGACTCACAGTTGGGTTTCATGAGTGACTTTCACGTTTGTGTAGGGTTTTGCTGCAGCAAAAAAGTTGAAAATACTGGTTTAAAGGGAGGGTATTGCCATGTTGACTTATCGCTCAGTCGTCCACCAAGTAGCCAGTGAGTGGTGCCATCGTCCATACTGTCCTCATAACAGATGGGTTGACCAGATTCGACGGGACAACAACCTCCTGTCCGCCGACCTCTGGAGGCATGTTGTCAATTATGGTCACCACAGTGCGATGCTATATCATCTACTGGCTAAGCGACGTAAGCGTTGATGGTGATATTCCAAATTTTGGAAGTGGTTACTGGAGAATGCTGTAGGAATTGAAACACGACCAGAGTGCCATTAGTAGAATGTCATTAGTTGAATTCGTCATGTGCAGGTGCATCTTATGGGCAAGATTCGTGAGGAGACGATCAAAGGTCGACAGGCAGAGATGAAACACAATCAGGAGTTGATTCAGTTGCGCAAGGAACAGCGCATCAAAGATTCTCAGATCCGATCATTGGAGGCGGACAAGAAACAGAAGGAGCTGATACTGCGTCGCAAACAGGAAGAAGTAAGTGCAGACATTGATATTAATCAGTTATGTAAATACATCCGTTCATTTATGCGACTGTTATTGATTACTTTAATTTTGATTAATTAGATCACTTTGAATTAGGTTGAGTGTTAAAATTTGCGTGATTTGTGTAACTCATTAGTTATTGTTATACCTCAATGCAAAATACCTGCACATCATTGGTCCAAATTGCATCACGTGACATTCACAAATACACACTGTTGCCCAATGGGCAACAGTTCAACAGCAGTGTTGCTTGTGTGACCGAGCAACATTGAAGTCGTCAAATGATTTTTGATTAAATGATTTTTGTTAACTTGTTTTGTTTTGGTTTTGAGGTCTAACAAAACAGTGACCGGCATCATCGATTATCATCAAAAAATTTTTCTCCTCAGTTTGTATTTTTTTCTCTCAGTCTTTGACATCACGGCAACATTTTACGAACTTTGGGGAAAAAATTTTCAAAGATGACGTTGATACCAGTCAGTGTTTGTATACTGTTTCGCATGCAGACATGTGTGTTTGATTTTAGTCACTGTCACTTGGTAAATGTTGAAGGGTGTGAAAAATACAGTTAACTGGAAAGTGACTGGTGTGCACTGAATGTAGATGGAATCACTTCGACGCAGTCAGGGTCAGCAGATGTCAATGAAGGTCGCCGGTCGTGTGGCTAAGTACGAGCACTCACACACTGCAGGTAAATTCTACTGCTCAAGCTATTCCAAGTCGTAACTGTGTATGAAAGTAAATAAATAAGTGTATTTATAGCTGGTGCTAATTAAACAAAGTGACAGTGTGCTTTCCATCGTCTTCGGTAATTGTTCGAAGTGTTCAAAACTGGTGTTCTACAGTCGGAAGTTTAACCGGCAGATTGTTCCACAGCTACAGTCCAGCTGTCGTGAAGCTTTTGTCACATCAATCTCTGACTGTGCCGCAGCGCGACACGCGTTTAGACATCCAATAACCCGAGGTGTCAATGTCCCAATGTCAACTTGAGTTGGCAGTCGTTCGATAGACATGAGATGCTGTAGATAATCGGCTGGATTATTGCGTTTAGGTAAACTGAATGGTGATGATGTGTGAAACAGTGATCTTAATCACTTACATGTTGGCATTTTGATAACTTTACCCACTGCTCTAGCCTCAATCAGCTGTTGGTGTGATCAGGTCCATGAGATCTTGTGCATAGTGTAACTTAAGTGTTTATTTACGTCATGTATTAAAGGTCCGTGGACACCAAAATTAACATATACATTTTATCTATTTTCCTGAAAGTGCAGAATTTTCTGATAACTTTGACAGTAATATTGGCGCCCAGCGTTTTGTCAACACAGAAAAATTTACCTTTGAAGTCGACGATCTAACGTAACAGGCGCATTTCTGAGGTATCATTGGAAGCTATAAGAAAATAAGTGTGCAGATTACCTACCCTGGAGAAATGGAAGGCTGAGTTGTATGTTTTGCAAGACTGTATGACTTAGTGCTCACAGTTAGAATACAATTCGCGGAATGAAAAGTCGTTTGGGTATACCATATAACTGACCTCACAGGTCAGCTGAGTCCTCTGGATTGGTGAATTGAGTATAGATCGGCCTGGCTGGGGTTAAGCCGGGTATCAAGTAGCACTGTGTGATCCTGTATGGCAGGTGATGCTCTGTAGTCTTCAGTTGGGTATTCTGTGGGGATCTGTATTTTGACGAAGGAATCGTAGACTATGTGTTGCAATGTGGTTTTGCTTGACAGATGGTATGGATTTACTGTGTGCAGAAGTGAGTCCATCTGTGTCACGTGTGATGTCATCACATCGGCCACTCGCCACAGTCACTTCTAACGTCAAACGTCACAACGTCATTTGGGACAACCTCGAGAAGTCGGTGAGTGACTTATGGTACATATTTCCGCAGCCATTTGTTGGATATGGTCACAAGCAGGGTGGCATTTTAGAAAAAGCCTTCCAAAGAGTGAGCAGGCAGACAATTTTGGACGTGATTATTGTCGATCATTGCAGTGAGATGTGGTTATTGTCCTTCATATTTTGTGTTCCCACATCATATGCAACACCCTGCAGTTTCACTAAATTAGCTGTGCATAGTTGAATGCAGTTTAGCTATTCTTAAATCCGACAAAAAGTTTTTGTGATGTCAAATTTGGCAAAAATGGCTGGATTCTGGATCTGCCAGAGTTGGGGGCCAATATTCGATGCATCTGTAATTTGTGTTGATAGCAACGTATTGTAATATTTCATAATAGTATTCCATGTGGCTTGGCAGTCTTTGTAATTTAGTGCTTGCAGGTTTAACTGCTGTCTGTTTTCCTGTCATTTAATACGGTGATGTTGACTCTGAAATCCTTCTGTAATGAACAGCGTGCCGTTATTGTATTTTTGTGGCCAAAAATATAAATGCAAATTAGATTCACTCTGAAGTGCATCCATTATAATGGCGACAAGTGCTTTGTGTAACGAACGGTTCACATTTGGTGTAAAAATGCTGGGTGGGCAGAAATTTGTATCATATACCAGGTGCAATCAGTCGTTTTTCAGTGGCATGGACAGCAGTTCTTTACATCGGGCATTCAGAAGTTTGTTGACAGATAGGACAAATCTTTAAGTGAACTCGGACGATATGTTGAAAAATGAAACATTAGTCTTTAACATTTAAAGAGATGGTGTTAACTTGTCAGTTTTACTCATTTTTTTGTTCTTATGCTGTTTATCACTTGCGAGTTATGATAGATTAATGGTGGGGATAATAATGCATGTGTAGACTGTGTTATGTGAGCATATGACGTCACAATAATGACATCATCATCCAAAAAAATTTTACACGTGTTCAGAATGAAATTCTTTACAAAAAGTATATTTTAGATTTTTTAGATTTGGAAAACTAACAGAATGACGCTGTTTTGTAACTTATTTATCGAATGACCCTTGTATACTGTTTTGTGAAAAAACTGGCGGAGGTTGCACATGTGCTTATGTGACTTTTGATGTTATTTCCAGTTGTTCGGCTTTTTCCTGCTATCTTTGTATTTCTACTGTGTAATAATGTTTTCAGCTCAAACAGTGAATACTTTTTTGTAATCAGCTTCGTTCTTAGCTTACAAGTTGCCTTATTTAGTGCTGGCTACAAATTATTTTTAATAGCTAGCAGGTATTTTGCATAAGTCGCACATTGTTCAGTGACTGGGAGTTGATTTTTAGTGTTGTGTCATCTGAATGTAGCTGAGCGACGTGGTTGTCAAGAAGCGGACAATGGCGCGCTTCGAACGAGACATGGAACGATGGATCAAAGCAAGTTTACATTTGTCGTACAGCAGTTCTGTTCAGTTATTCATTGATTTTTATTTTCTGTGTAGTTTGACATAAGAAATGGCATTTGCACTAACTCTTATATTAACAGTCCTTTTGGGGGACCTGACCTAACTTAATATGATAAAAAATTTCCTAGTTAATTTTTTGCAGCCGAAGTATGCATACATGCACGTGTACATGTGAGAGTCATCCCAAAAGTTTCCTGCCTCGACATATTAGACAATAATATTTTCTACCATCTATACATTAGTGAAACGTACATTTTTTACGAACTCTAACAAGTCGGTTGCGGATATGACGTCGTTATAATTTATGACGTCATATAGCTATAAACCGAAACGATTTGGAGCACTAACACAAGCAGCTTAGAATCAGGCTCACTGTTGCATGAAAATTTTCCAGTCTGTGGCTAGGTTTACCAAAGTGGAGCCCGTGGCATCTGATATTGTAAAAGCCCTAACAAATACGTTTATGATTTTCTCATTTGCGTATGTGAATATACAATAGCCTACATTTGCGCTAGCTGCAAATAAGAGCATTTGAGTCAATTACATCTTCATGCAAAATACGAGGGGCATTCAAAAAGTTTTGAGCCTCAATATATTGAACAAAATTTTTTATTGTTTATATATCAGTAAAAGATACAGGTATCAGGTCTACTTTGCATATTCGTGTTCACGAGCAGATTGTGGAAGTGACGTCATTGTAATTTATGACGTCATAGAGCATTAAGCTGAAACGATTTGGTGCGCTAATGCAAGCAGCATTTGAATCAGGCTGATTGTTGCAACTTTTTCAGTCTGTAGCTGGATTTACCAAAGTGGGGCTCTTTGGCATCTGATTTTACGAAAGCTCTGACATCCACGTTTATGAAGTTCTCATTTGGGTCTGTGAATATACTATAAACTAATCTGTAGTAGCCGTAAATCAAAGCACTTTAGCCAAAATACGATGCAATGCCAATATCTGATGGTATCAGAAAAAGTTTACTATAAATTTAACTGTTAATTATATCAGTTGTGTTAGTGAAAGGCCAATCGGAATTTGTGACTAGTTACATGTGCCACTGATGGGCAGGGGGGCCAGGAGGGGCCCAGGAGCAAACCTTGCACAATTTCCCCAAATTTCAGCACTGCAGTCCAGTCTACAGTTATCTAGCTGGCTGTTAATGCCTTTGACTTCTTACACCAAGACCACTCTGCATACAGCAACCATTTTACCTCCAGTGACTATTATCTGTTTTGAAATCTGAAATTTGATAATGATGGTGTCCGCTATCCATGATGATGAATGACTCAAGCCTCTTTCGTGGACGCTGGAAATCGGTTCTATTTAATGCTCTGTGACGTCATAAATTACAATGATGTTATATCCGCAACCGACTCATTAGAGTTTGTAAAGGATGTATGTTCCACTGATGTATAGATTGTGGAAAATATTGTTGTCTGATATGTCGAGGCCGGAAACTTTTGCATTTAAGTGCGTGCTCAGTTGCTCATCGGTACACATACTTGTGCACTTGGCCTGGGTCAAACATAGCAAGAGTAGTTTGTAAGCCATTTTATGACTTAATATTGATTTTCGTGTATTTGTGTGTATTATTAGTTTGTAATGGTATTGTGAATATGAGGGAAGTTTTTCTGCACCAAACATGTTAATATTAACATACTTACTGTACTTATCATTCATCTGGTAGAAGATGTCAATGGGCACTGAGCCCCTGCTTATGATGATGAATGTCTGATGCATTGATATTATGTGAATAACTGTATGGATCAGGAAAGAGAAACACTGGGCAAGAAAGTGGAGAAATTTTCAAAGAAGAAAGAGAAGATTCTGAACTCACCTGATGAGGTATGTGCTACTCACTAGCTGGGCCTAGGTTAAGGCTATAGTATGAACAGCTCTTACAATGCAAGTTTGTTAGATAGGATAGATAAGATAAGATATTTTTAGCCAACCGTACTTTAGTAAAGGTCGAACTGTTGGCATGAGTTGTCGTTCGTTGTTTGTTTGTCCGTCTCTCTGTCTGTCACGGATGTATGGTGGCTAAATAGTGCAGGATAGGGCCTAGGTTGCTGTTGATCACTAGTAGGAAGTCGCATACTGGCTTTCAAATAAGATATAAATCATTGACCTTGAATGACTTTGAAGGGTAATAACGCACTATGGTAAACCAATCGTGCAGTATTGTGGCTGAACGTTTAGTCGTACCAATGTTACCAGCTAATAGGGCGGTAACGACAAAATGTCATTTACGGTGTGTTGATGACAGTCAGTCAAGCACTAATAATCACTTGTTCATAAAAACGTACATTTTTCCTGAGCCTTAAGGCCCATAGAGCAGTGCTGATCTGCATTTTCTTAGCTCTCATTCAGACACCAGTTTACACTGCAAGACCACAGATACCTGGCTAGTGCATCGCATTGTGTTTTTGATTATGCTTCAGCTTTAGTGCTTATCCATGGAGGGATGGCCAGGCTGAGTTCACTTGGCTGGTCAGTTACATACTCATCCAAGTACTGATTATGCTTGCCATCGATTAACTTTCTTGATTGGACATAATGTGTTAATTAACCACTACACTAAGCTGCCAGTTATCAGTAGACAATTAGACACGTAAGCAAACAATGGGTTTAATGTGTTTTATACACGCAGTATGACTCAAAATCCCATCCATTGGGAGGTGGTACTTGTTTTCTGTCGGTACTTTGACATAAGGAGTGGCACTTGCAATAATAGCAACAGTCATTTTTGGGACCTGTATGCTGTATGCCATATTGCAAAACCTGAACTTTTCGACATTACTGACTAATCCATTTCCTATTCAGAAAATTTGTGTGAAGCCTCACATAGTTACCAAAGGGGGGGGGCTAATTGGGCTTGAATCTGGTCATCAATGACCCAGCTTTGTGACGAGTTGGCAGATGTATTGTCCGGTAATGTGTGTGTATGAATTTGTGTGTCAGGGAGTTGACAACAGTCAGCTGGTGAAAGACATCGATGAGCAGATTGAGAGTTTAAATGACAGTGTTGGCTGGGCACAGGATAACATCAACGAGTGCCAGGCAAACATTGTTCATCTTGAAGAGTCGAAGGTGCATTTTTTTTTGCCTGGCTATTGCAACAGCTATTATTGTGTCTGGTAGTCTGTCCGTCTGTCCACCCGTGCACCTTGCTAAGATTGTTGGACAGAATGAGATGTCATTGGCAGGATACTGACATGACTCGATCAGATGGGGACCTCTGGCTTCTCGCAGAATGGAATATTTGGGGCTTCTGACCCATAGTCATAAATTGCATAGCAAATTGCTCATCTGATGCAATTTCCCATGTGCCAAAATAGCATTTTTATAATGATGCCATATAGCGCTAGATTATCTCTATAAGCATAAATGTTATGTGGCTTATACAAAATAGTCCACATTGCCTCAACAGTCTTTGCTTGGAGTTCATTTGCCAAGCGATACTGTCTACTTTTACACATTTCTCCAAGCATGGTCTGGTGTCTGTTGTCTGTCTGTCACACTTATGACCCCTTCTTGAACTGTTTGTCAGATTTAAGTGCTGTTTGCCACGTACACTTGCGGTGTCCCTGCCTCAGAGTTTTAGATGGGAATTCCTGACCCAGGAGGGAAGTGGAGGTTTTGGGGTCGAACCCCCGGCCAGAACATGCAGTTTTTGACTTGACAAAAAATGATTTATGATTCACCAGTTTGGTGAATAACTGGTCGAATTTTGTTACATCAGCCTTAATTGAATGCGTAAAGCAAACAGCTTTTAAATCAAGCTTTCAAAGCGCATACCTTACATTTCGTTACATATTGAAATCTAGCAGGTTATGTGTGGCTGACCCCTTACCTAAGGGATCCACAGCCTGAGGGAGAGAGAGAGAAATCTGACAGGTTACATAACTTATGTGTCATTTGTTATTAGGGTTTGGTGTTATTTCTAATGAGTAATGAATGTGAATTGTTGTAATGTCATTGCAGTATGATGAAATGGAGCCACTGACATTACTGGAACGATGTTCGCTGTCCGAGACCAAATATCTGATGGAGCGCTGCATTCAGCTTATCATCTCTAAGGTTGGCGTTTTTTGCATCTTGTTTACTTCATCGGTCGACATTTTCTTGTTTTTGAATAAACTTACAGGCTAAAACCGGTAGCTTTGCTAGCATCTGTTTCCTTCCCATGGTGTTTGTATTGTGACTACTCCAAATTTTCTTTTCTTGTTCTTTTGATTATGTAATATTGTTCTTTTATTCTTTTGTTTTTTTAACAATTAGTGGCCAGCATTTGACGGGTATGTTTCCTTCTGGCAACCCTTCTATGTTATAACTACTATTGTTTTGTTACTGTTACTATTTTGGTTGTGGAAAATAAACTTTTCCTATTTTTCCCATCTTTGAAACATGGCGAAGCTGTTCTGTTAACTGTTGTCTTTTCCTAGTGTAGAATTTTCTATACACTCAACACTATTCACTGTTAAAATGTCTCAACGTGTGATGTCTGATGTCTGCTTTATTGTTTTCATTCGGAATTTCTTTCTTGTTTATATTTCATTGTTGTTATTTATTTTTAGCAGTCGATTTTATTATTTTTGTTCCATTTTTGTTAATGAAAATAACAATGATGGCACATTTGCTGCGAAGGGCGTGCTCTGCGCGGAGAGAGAAGACGAGGTGAAAGATCTTGCCGCCAAGTTGCAGCAGGAACGCGTCAACCACACCTGGAAGGGGGATATGCTGCAGCACCTGATTCATCAGCCTGAGTCTGACATTCGGCCGGACGACGTTATCATAAACAACAACATCAGCGGTACTGCCGCATCCACATCTTTCTCCTGATTAGTAACAGCTCTGTTTACTGGATTCAAGTGCCACAAATTACCATAAGTGAAAAAACAAAGTCTTTTTCGAGATATAAGGTCGATAGGGTGGCATTGTTCCCCATTTTCTTAGCCCTCAGCCAGACACCAGTTTACACTGCGAGTTTATCCAGCTAGTGCATCAAGCTCAACCCAGTGTTCTAATGGGTTTTGGCTTTTGGTGGTGTTGGGAGTTAAAACCTTGTTTTTTTAAACAGGCTTAACTTGATAGAAGAAGAAGAAGAAGATTTTGCATAGGCACTAGGCAGTGAAGCTGAACTAGGCCCGTTGCGTGAGAGCTCATCCCCTTGACAACACTTTTAGCCGGTGAGGGCAGAGCCCAATTAAGCCAGCATACAACCCAAGTCGGCCGGATTAACCGACTGAATTGGTATACTTACAGTCTTGGCCACAGGGCCTACTGTTGCGCAGAACTCGCTGTTTCTTCCCTAGCGATGGCCTTGACCACCGCCAGTACTCATTTTACCATCCCACAAAGGGTAGAAGGCTGAGTTGACCTAGTTGTCTGGCTCTGTACTGTAGACAGTCATCTATCTAAGTACTAACCGGGCCCAGCATAGAGTAACTTCGTTTCATCTGAAACACGTTACCAACTACGCCACGCCACCAACTCTTAACCACTCTTAACTTGATAGGTTTTGGTTTTTTGTGGGTTTTAAGTTATTTGAATGAGCACCGCGCCAAATAAGTATCCGAGCATTTGCAATTTGTAGGTTCAAAAATTCTAAAAACTTAACTGTAGTAATGTATTTTGTTATTATAAACCAATTGGTTTTTTTTGGGTATGTGCTCTCGGGTATTTGAACCTTGATGTTGCTGAGTTATAATGGCGTTGCATTGGCATGCATGTGTGCGGGACTGTAAGACTAGGTGTTGTATTTATTGCATGTTTTTTTTCAGATGAAAGTTACAGTGATGCCAGTGAAGATTCGGCATCAGAAAACATGTCTCCAGTTGACAGGTCTTTTGCTGCATTCATTATATTGCTTATCATTACATTTTACTCAGCAGACTGCCAACATTTCAGTCAACTGTACTTAAATAAATTCTCATGATGTCACTTGCTATTGTTACTTTGTTTTTTTACCATCTCATGACATTTTCTTTTTTCATTGCCATCTGACATCGGTCTGTTTTTCTGTTGCACATGGGCTTTTGACTTGAAGGTAAAGAATAATGCTCAAAGCCCAAAATTGGTCTGAACATTCACCAAGGCAGGAGTAAATGGTGTGCCATTTTTCAAGATGAAAGTTTAAAAAGTGAAATGTTGGAGTGCGGGTTAGGTTTGTGCAGTGAAATGCGTGAGTGCACCTGTATAGCTAAGAGGGCGTCTGCATAATATGTCGACACTGGACCAACATTTTTGCTTGTCAATCAAATGAGACATTTTTGTCATTAAGTATTGGGTTAGAATGCTGAATTTACAATCACATCATCCTGAGTTTGACTTCCAGTTTTGTTGCTATCACGTGGTTTGTACTAGGATGAGTGATTGTCTGCAGGCAGGTAAATCATCTCAGTTTATGACCAACACCAACTCAGACTTCAGTTTCTCTAATGTAGGTAGATCAAGTACTGTCTGTTTGGCCACCATTTGGAGCTAAAGACAACCTTTAGCCATTTTTACGCGCAAAAGCAGCTACTGCTTTAGCGCATCTTAGCCATCGCAATTCTGTCTGTTCGTCCATCTGTTCGTCCGTCACATGGGTGGATCAGTCAAAAACGGTGCAAGTTAGGATCACCAAATCTTCACTATCGGCTGCCCAGAAGACTCTAGTTTCAGAAACCGTAAGGCTTTTCCATACATTCAAAGGTGGTCACCCTGAACGAGGGCGCTAAATGAAAGGGGTGTGTGAAAAATTTGCGATTTTTAGCCAATAAGTCACTGTATCTCAATAACGGTTCAAGATAGGGCCTAGGTTACTATTAATCACTAATAAAAAGTCGTACATGGGCTTTCGATTGGCGCCGAATTCAATGATCTTGGATGACCTTGAACGTCAAAATAGGGGGTTTTTATGGATTTTTTGGCAATTTCGGGCTGCGAGACAGATTTCAAAAGCGATTTGCACTGAAATCAATTGATAGACATGAACAGGCTGCACGTGAAATTTTCAGAATTGAACGTAGATTTCGACGGTTCAAGTCTCGATTTTCTGGGTTCAAAGAAAGCTGCGCACGAGGGCATCAAAGAGCGGTACCTCCGTAAAAGTCGTTATTTTACCGTTGTTGGCCAGTATTTTGTGAAAACAGTTGCAGATAGGCATGGGCATGCTGCCTATCACAACAAGCACTGGTGACGAGCTTTTTAGTCGTATCAACATTGATGACTTTGAAAGACCCTGAACTTCCACAATAAGGGGTTGTTATTGATTATTGCGATCTTCGGCTGCAGCTCACACTCCAAGAATGAACTGTGACGAAGTGGCTGGAGATAGACTGACAGTTTGCGAACAGGAACTGTTATAGGCTTTCGCGCATCTCGTGAGCATTAGCTCAGATTTCTTGTATAACTAGCCATGGTGGCTGCATATGTGTGCAGTTCATCTGTTGTGAGTACGGCTTGTGTTACAAAGATCTTCATGAATGAGTAAGAAACCACTTGTCATGCCATAGTGTGATTGATATAACAGTTGCGGTGGGCATGTAGTATTTAACTAATTAACAGATGCTTGCATCAGATCAAATTACATCACTCTCAGGACACACTGTGTCATAGTGGATACTAACTAACACTTAGTGCTGTGGTGCTTTATAAATCTATGTATATTGTTACTTTATTTTGTTAGTTTTTACTCCTCACACGCTAAGTTCCTAACCTAGTGAAGAGGAGTATATGAGATCAGTGCAATATTGAGGACAAACCGACGACAGACTTCTGTTCCTGGAAGAGCCTTCCTGGAAGAACTTCAAACGGCCATATCTCCATAAAGGTGCCAGATAGATGCGTGGTCACTATGGACCACCCTTAGGAAGTCGACTGCTGCGAGTCGAATGGTCACGTGACCGATGTGAACAATTAGCAATAAAGTAGTTGTCAAATATCCCACCACACTTTCACTGTGTCGCTACACTACCATGTGAAACATAAATTTTCAAAAATAACCAAAATCACGATAATACATAGGCAAAAAATCATCTTCTGAAACAATTTTTACTAATTTTCATACAAAAATTAAATTATGTTTAATTTTACATACATTTGTGATGTTTGTAAACAAAAGCAGATGATATTGTCGTAAATAATAATTTTTAATGCACCGATATACCGGTGATGTAATGTGCCATTTAGCAATGGAGACATGATTAAGAACTTGTACCAGTTCAAAAAATACAGTTTTCCGAGAATACTGGCAGAATTTTTGAAGATAAACTGCAACAGGGAAAGAGTGAGAATGTTATTAACACTGATTGAGAAACATGCAGCATCGACCAAAACCCTGAGACTGCTTAACTGCATCATACACGTACTGAAGAAAACGTGATCACTGTGGATGAAATGGTAGGCTTGCTAAACCGCAAAGGCCAGAAACAAACATATTGTTCAATACGCCAAATATCCAGAAAAGGATCTAATAAAATGTAGCATTGTACAGATCATTCAGGGCATTTCTGTTCAAAAGTGTATTTTGTTCACCAACACGCTTGCTGTCTATGATTGCTAGTTTTTCTTGCATTTATATTTTACAAGGTAGTGTAGCGACACAGTTAACGTGTGACAGGATATTCAATTATCAGTTTATTGCTAATTGTCCACAGAATGCATCAGTGAAAGAATTTTGAAAATCGGTTGATTTTTGGCGAAGATAGAAACAATCACAAAGTGGGACGTTTTTTGGGACACAGTGTAGATTGGTCACAATCTAATAATATTTTTTGTTTAAATACCTGCAGTTGTAGTCACTGGTATAAAGAACCTTGCACATTTTTGCTCTTCAGATTGGTGTAATAAATCAGCTACTGTATTAAGGCAATAGTTGGGCTGTAAAATTTGTATCTCATTTCGATCAGTTATAACATCAGCCCCCGGAATAAACATTCTGGTTTGAATTTGCTGCTAACGATGGTTGTTCTGGCTGCCAATGCTGCTCTTGTATTCACTGCGGTATGTTACTGCATTCTCATCACGGCTTTTTCTATTATTTTACTCTATGTTTTCATTGTCAATGGTTGTCATGAATTTTTGTGTTTTTCGGTTTGTTTTTTTCTGTGTGCCTTTTTATGCAATGATTGGCATTTTTCTGCATTTTTAATTTTTTTTCAATTTGTGTCTTTCATGCTGTTTGTTTTCACTATGTTTTCTCTCTCTATTTTTTACTGTACGTTGACTATGTTGTTGACTATTTTTTTGTGTTTTGCGATTGTTTTTGCTTGTTATTATTCACTGTGCAACGTGTAAATTGGGTGTTTTATCTCATTTTGTAGATCTTATGTGTTTGTTACATATCTACATTTCGTCTGTGGCTCCGTTCTTGCAGCTCTTTGTTATCATATCTTGCAATCAGAGACTGTTCTTAACTGACTGTTTTTCTCTTGTGCTGTGATTATTGTATAATGTATGTCTATTGGTGCTCATACTGTTACATCTCACTTGATTTCATTGGTATATTGGTATATATGGAGTATTTTCATAATTGCTTCTTATATCAGCACTACTAAACTATTAATGCTGTGCTGAACTCTTATAATATGTTTAAAGTGACAGAAGTGAATTTAATTGTAACAAAAGCCTCGTGTTGCAGCTTTTGTTTCAGTTCATTAGCTATTGTATCATTTTGGTTCATGTCTGTCTCTTCGTCGGCGGTGCTTCATATGATAATATAATATTGTCTTCAGACAATCAGCATTTCAGGCTGATTTTACATCTCCTGTTAAGTGAAAAGCTGATCTAATTTAAATGAATTTCAGCACTTTCACTGCTGATGATGCATTTTTGCTTAGCATTATCTTATGGCTTATGAATGAGTGTCAGATTTGTGGAGAATTTCTTTTTTTATTTATGTGTTCTATTATTGTTATTATTATTATTATTATTATTCTATTATTGTTTTATGTGTTATTTATGTGTATTCTGCAGAGTTAGGCTCTTGATTTACTGTAACATATTAATGCATATAAGTAGTTAGAGAATTTTTTTTGTTATTTTTGTGTGGATTGTAATAACAACATTTTGTACTGAAAATTTTATAGAAGAATGTTTTAGAAAGCATAATAAGTTATAAAATCAGTATGTTGTTGATCTGGGTGTTATGTGTAAGGACTTTTCGATGTGCCAATGAAGTAGTATGTTGCATATTTTCCCTAGTCTGGTACAGACATGATTTGGTTATTTTCTATACCATTTTAGCATCCAGCGAAGTTTTATTCAAGATTGCTACAACTTTTTATTGTGATATATTTGAACATATGGGTATATTTATTGGAAATGCATAGCATGTACTATATAGTGGATAATATTAGTTGATCATAAAATTATTGCATTGCACATATAATTATATACATCGTGGGCCATAAAACTGGCACTTTACTTTTGTCCATATCTTCGCCAATTATTGATCGATTTTCAAAATTCTCTCACTGGCACACTCTGCTAACAACTTGCAATAATGTGATTATTATATATCCCACCACAGCATAAATGCGTCTCTACACTACCTTGTGAAATATTAATGTAAGTAAAAACTAACAATAATAACAAACATTTAGGTAAGTGAAAAAAACCCTATCCGACCAACATTGCAATGAGTGATCTGTTCGACACTAGACTGTGTTAGACCCACACAGTCTAGTGTCATAAGGATCATCCACCACAATGTTTGTCTGAAGTGTTTTTTTTCAGTTTTATCAAAATGTTTGTTTGTTATTATCATTATACATTCATATTTCATTTATATTTTACAAGGCAGTGTAAAGACACATTTATGGTGTGGTGGAAAATATAATAATCACATTATTGCAAATTGTCTGCAGGGTGCGCCAGTGAAAGAATTTTGAAAATTGGTCAATAATTGGCAAAGGTATGGACAGAAGTAAAGTGCCACATTTTTTATTGGCCCATTCTGTATATATTGCACTAGGGCTACTACTAAGGTATTCATCGACAGAAGCAATTCCTGATGACTGTGCTTGACAACGTTGATCCATCTTTTTTATAATTATAACAGCTTATAATTATGTGGTATATAGCAAGTGATGTATTTTTATATTCTACATGTACACTTGTATTGCACAGTTTATTAAATGTAAATGCTTCGGCTATAATGTGCCAGAATTTATCAGGGTAATAAGATGATGATGATAAATGATGATGTTTCATATTTGTGTCAGTGTTTTGTATACTTGATAAAAATATTTCAGTTTAGCAGTCGATATTATTAAAATTATATTTTTATTCAAAGTTTATTCATGAACACTGGTGAGATGATATACTGTTTAGTTATTGTGCAGCTGTCCTATGCCACATTATTGGTCTTGTCTATTCATTCGTCTATTCATCCCTTTGTCTGTTCATTCCGTAAAGGCGTAGAAAACCCAAAATTGACGCGAACGTTACCCAGGGCTGAAGTTACCGGTATGCCAAGTTTCAGCTCAAAAAACCAATGGTCATTGTTAGATTTGGGTTGTGCAGTGGATGGCCACATAACATGTCAGCACGGTGTTGGCTTATTTTTAATTCTCGCGCGCTTCGTTCCTAACGTAACGTAGAGGAGTGTATGAGATCAGTGTAATATTGAGGACCGACTGACGACCAACGACCAACCTTTGTTCCTTGAAGAGCCTTCCTGGAAGAACTTCAAACGGCCACATCTCCATAACGGTGCTAGATAGACGCATGGTCACTATGGACCACCCATAGGAAGTCGACACCTGGAGTTGAATGGTCACGTGAACGATGACGTCACGTGACCCCCAAAAGGTCAAGGTCGTGACCCCATCATCTTTGAGGCGTTATATCTCCGTAATGTTGCCAGATGGACGCATGCGTTGAGGTATAACAAGACAAATGGCAACTAGCCTCATTGACCGTTATTGGAAATTTTTTCCTCTCAGTTTCTAAAATCAGGCAATAGTTTATGAACTTCGGGGAGACAGTTTCCAATAACGACTTCGACGTCAGTCACTATTAGTATAATATTAAACAGGTCTCAATTAGACGCTGGGTCTCTAATACAAGCCAAAAGAAACGAAAAAGCTCTTAGAAGAATACAAAAAAATGATGCGCGCGATGAGTACATTAGATTGGTCATAATCTAATAATATACCTTGTTATAGTTGATGGGTCTGCAGATAGTTCTATTGTTATATCTTATGTGTCTGCTTGTTACAGTTGGTTAAGAAATTGCTAGTCTTTCTGCTGTTAGCAAGGTCGTGGGATTAAAAAGTTGGACAGGATGTTGCACATTCTGACAGAGGAGATCGGGGTTGCTGAAAATATCAATTTTGCCTCCAAATTTTCTCAGTGGGAGGTTTTCAGCCTGAAATATTGTATTTTCGAAAACAGCTTTCTGAGAAGAAGAAAGTTTTCAAACAGGTTAACGACGCTACTAACTACAGTCATTTGTTACACATTATGCTCAAGTCTGGTGATATGGACATACATGTATGTCTGAATCTGTAAGCAACCAGTAGATTGAGTTAATTTTCTATATGTGGACATTTCTTGCTCGGCTGTACCTATTTTCAATCATTGTGTTGTTTCATTATGCTGTTGTTTGTAAACAGCTAAGTCAAGTCTTAAATGAGAATAGTTCGGGAAGTTTTGGATAGGTATTTGTAAAGTTGCTTTGTGAACGTTTTCTTGTCAAAAATGTCTAATAAAATATGGATTTAGTTTTTGTTTGATTGGATATTTTGGGTGTGTTTGTGAAAAAAACTGAAGATCTTAGCAGCTGCAGAAAATTAATTTTAGTGTAATAGTAATAGTAATAGTAATAGCTGCAGCAATGTTTATGGTGCTGTCATCATAGCAGTCAACTGCCACGGTGAGAGTTTACCCGGTTCATTTGGTCAGAACAGCACGAGCGCCAGGCGACTGCCGACCTTTGGACCACACCGAACGATCTGGGCCTCAGATCCGCCTGTAGGCAGCTACTAGTACTATACTAACCATCGCCATTTCTTACTACTCAGCCCGAAAGCTGATACTCATTTTACCATGCCACGAAGGGTAGAAGGCTGAGTCGACCTAGCTGGCTGGCTTCGTACCGAGATAGTTTACCTGCCTGCAGACAGTCACTTATCTAAGCACTAACCGGTCACGCCGTAGAGTAACTTCGTTGATTAGACAAAATGCGTTACCATTACGCCAAGCCACTGTTGGTGTTATGTGTACTGTCTTTGCTACTTTTGTATTCCATTTCACCACACTGTTGAACTATGCTTGATACCATCAGCGGCTGTTCGTGGAATATTAGATATTTTTCAGCTATTTGAAGTGTTACTAACAGTTCAGTGTAAAGAAATGTCAACGCCGGACACAGAACAGTTCAGTAAGAGGTACTGTAAGAGTTCGACTTATGAAAAAAAGATGATTTATGAATCACCACATTGCAGCATCGATCATTGATTCTGTTTATTACCAAATTACTTTGGGCATTGTTTAATGTTGCTGTGCTACAGGGAACTGGACTTTGCAGTTCAGTTATTATGATTGCCATTATAGAGCATTATGAGACTGGTAAAGTTTTGTGATAATGAGTTTGTCATACATAACAACCTGCTTACCTGAAGCTGGGATAATCAACATTTTGCATACAGTTATGCGATCAAAATGCTTTTAAATTAAACTTTTTAAAGTGTTAAATTTTCTTATCATTGTCATTTCACTTGTTTGCAGTGTTTGAGCTGGAGAGGCAATCTTCATAGCTTTGAGTTCAACTGTCACTTCACTTAGGTCATGGTTTGTGATAAGTGTACAGAAGTTATCTCACTGAAACAATGACAAGATAATTAACTTTTTATCCTCTGTTTGACATGTATTTAGCGCTGATTCGAATTTGTTTTTAGCTGAAGTGAATATGTTGATATTTTGTGGCTACTAGGATGCTGAAAGAGTGACCTGCAGTCTATTTAGTGTGAAATGTCAACAGAGGTCATGGAGCAGTTCAATAATAACACATTTCGAAACATCAGCATTGTAAACTGCAGTTTTTTAGTGTTATAAAGTGTCACTGACGATTCGTTTATTTCAGTTGTTTGTGATGTTATATGTTTGTGATGTATATGTAGAGATTGTCAGATCAGTTCTGAGATGATGTACTGCAGTTCTCACGGTTATGATGATGGTGCTGATTTTTTTCTCGGCAGCTTGGCTCCAAAACAGCTTTGTCCAAAACTCCATCGAGGATTCTAATAGCGAAGTCACCTTGTTTGCTGTGTGATGCAAAAACTATGTGAGTGATGTGTTGACATCGTGAATTGGTATGTTTTGTGTCTACCAGGATGGTGAAAGAGAAGCAGGTAACCACTTCAGTGTCACAGACAGCTCCACCACTGAGTGCCGCTGTCGTCGACGTCAACGTGCCAAACATGGGCGACGGAAAGCGCGAAAAGGTCTCTTTCACTCGTAACATTGTATGAAACAACAACCCTTTATATCATCATCATCATCATTTCTGGCAAGCACCACTAAGAGTGCGTAGTGCCGAACGTAGACATCAATCTCCAGAGTGGACGGTTCTGAGCCAAGTCAACTGCATCGTCCATATTAAGGTCGCTGGATTTCAGATCCTGCTGAATGGTTTTCATCCATGTAATACAAGGACGTCCCAGTGGTCTCGTCCAGTTTCCTGCGGGGGAAGCTGTTAAGATCTGTTTTGCATCTGTTTCATCAGGCATTCGTGCAATGTGTCCTTTATATACTTGATGTAAAACCTATGGGCGCTGGTTTCCAGTTGAGCTAATTGGATGAATGTCTACTACTGTTTTGGTAATTAGTGTGTCATTTTGTCAAGTAACTTTGTGAACGACAAAGATTAAAACTTGAAGCTTTGCATGTAGGTGATGGGTGATGTCCGTATGTACAGTGCAATGCATGTAGGTACAGTACAGGCACCACGAAAAGCACCTGGGGCCAAATTTTTGAAACGTCTTAGAAAGATCTTTGGAAGACTTCTTTTCCAAAGAAAGTATACGGTTTTCGAAACTTCTTTGGAAACTTTTTAGGAAGAATTTAGGCAAATACAGGTATATAGGAAAGCACTAACCTTGTCCTACACGGAGAAAGCTGTGTAATAAAATAAAATTTGCATATAAGTACACAATGTTGACACTTAGCTTAGACGTCATATGTGACGTCATAGGTTGTTTGTGTAACGCTGCGGTAAAATCGACAATGAGTAAGTAAAGTAAATTGATGTTTGGTTAACTTAAAAAAACTAACCGGTGTGCAAAATGCATTTCCCTTGGACGTGCAAAGATAAGAAGTTTTCTAAAGAAGTTTTCCTAAGCAGTTTTGATTACGTCACATGGTCGGTATCAGCGCATCTGATTGGTTGAACTAGTTTAGGAAGATAAGAAAAGAAGAAGTTCTTTGGAAATGCAAAGAAAGCCGTCGAAAATTTGGATAAGAAAACTTCTTTGGAATTCCTAAATCATCTGACATAGGAAGATCTTTGGAAAATGTCTTAAGAAAGTTTTGAAAATTTGGCCCCAGTTCCTTGTGGGCCAAGAGTGCTGGAAATAAATGTCGAGTGAATTGTTGTATGGCCATCTCAACAGGCGGCCACATAATGGGTCCCCTTGTCTTTATTCTGTCTCTCTGTTTATCTCTTTGTCCCGTATGGTCTCATAACTCGAAAATAAACATGAATGAAAAAACCGGAATTGATGAGAACCGTCTATGGGTCGGGAGTAACCAGTGTGCCATTGTTAACCAATACTGCCAAAAAGGCAAATGGCTGCAGTCTACTACGCAGTATATTGGCGCCGCTGGGCAGATGTAGTTTTCTAGTCCAGCTGTTTGCAGGACGGCTGCATTTAAACTCGATTAGGCCGTGTTTTGTTAAAATGTGGGGCTCTTCATAAATATTTTGACATGTACAACGTAACGTGAATTCATTATTACAACTGTACACAGTTTTGCAGCTGCTACCACTTGATTTGAGACATAGCTTTTCGAACTTCAGAAGAAAGTGTTACATGTTTCAGATGTCATGCTGCACCAAGTCAACTTTTAGATACTGCAACGCAGCATAAAGAGTTTCTTCAGACCAGAAAATGTTTTGCTGTTGTTTGACATTCTCTGGTTCATAAACAGGGGTCCCTGTTTGTGGAAGACTTTGTTCAGCTTTTAAGGTGAAATTGCTGAAATCTGCTTTTGACTGTTTTTATTAATTGCCACCATGTGTGTGTTGTGTTGGTAAAGGCTCGGCGCAAGACAGCGACTGCGGAGGATTTGTTATTCGCTGGCGGCGGCTGCGGTGCCAGCGACGGCAGTCATTTAGCCACAGCAGCTGCCAGTCCAGTTGTCATTCCACCTCGCGGACAGATTGTAAGTGATCCGTCAGTCCACCCCGCACTCATTCCAGCCAGGTCCACCGCTACCACTGCAGCAGTCATAGACGTTAGCGGCAGTCCCGCAGAGCGTGACTATTCACTGGTGCCTCCGTCAAAGTCTGCATCTTCTCGAGTCACCAGGTATGTCACGTCATTGTCAAAGAAACTCATACTTTGAAACAGCAACTAATACATAACCTGCAAAACGGCACAGTTCCAATATTTTTGGCAGCGTATCGACACCCGGTAGCGATTGTAGGTGAAACTCACTCAGCTGGCGCAGTCTGCAGCTCTCAGCTGAATTACTTACCAGATTATACTGCTTGGTGACAGAGGCAGATGGGTGTGAACAAATTGCCCAGAGTTGTTACTTGGTAGCAGACCGGCCAGAGTTGAACCTATGACCTCACGATTGTGAATCTAACACCCTAGTCACTGAACCACCAAGACACCCGAACCAGAGGGCATTCTCCTTCACTGGCTTATCAGCGTGGAATGATCTTTTGCGTATCTGAAAGATGACACACTCAATATAGACTCCTTCAAGTGTTTACTTAAATCTTATCTGTTTGATATGTATTGACAGCATATCAGTGCACTAGAGATTTCTCGAAATGATAGTGCGCTATATAAATGTCCACTTATTATTATTATTATTATTGTCATTAAACCAAGTAGTTGATGGGTGTGTGTTTAAGCAGACCTGAGAGTTTGACATACAAGGCAGAGGTGGCAACCGTGCCTCCACCGAGTCATGTCGGGTCCGACAAGCACTCGTCGCCAAGTGATCGGGTCACAGCGTCACACACGAGGGACTCGTCTCCCGCGATGCTGCGGCAGAAGGAGATGTCACAGTCAGTCTCCTCAGATGCTGAGTCCTCTACCTGCTCCCTTTCTAAAGTTGGCTCAGTGTAAGCTTTGCCTGCAGTTGTTATTTATTTTTTTGCTTGGATTAATTGATGATCGATTAAAAACTACTATGAACGTACATTTAGTTACTTACTTCGGTACTGTATACTTGACAGCTACTTTTCCGATTGAATTACTGTCGTTGTTGTGCTACAGTTTTTGGGTTAGGTCATATTTTTTAAATATACGATGAGGAATATTTTAGCAATGTTTGAATTTTGCAGTTTATTCTGTTTCTGTCATGACCAGTCGAAATGTTGATGTTGACTTATATGTAAACACTGGCCCAACTAGAAAGCAGTCATAGCCCGCAGGTACCTCCGCCAAGGCAAAGCTATTCGCCAGGTGGCGGTACCATCTTCGGTTTTGCAGCGGTTCGCTTATGCCCCCTTTAACGCAATGGTAACGAAAATTTTAGGATGATCCAGAATTCAGGATTCCTGCCAGATCACCCCCAAAATTGAACCACTGGTAGCTTATGCCATGCCCGACATACCCTCAAAATTTCAGAAAGATCCGTCCAGAACTTTTTGAGTTATCTTGCTAACACACAGACAAACAGACAGACAGACAGACAAAGTCCGGCATAAACATTACCTCTTCGGCGGAGGTAATAAAAAGTAGGCCTTTTGCTGTCTGTCATTACTCCACTAAATATTGATTTGTTTTGACATTAGCATGGTATACATTGCAGTAAATATGCACTTAAATTAAGTTCTCATAAAAAGTTCTTGTCACCCCCTGCTGACCAAATGCTTCACTAGTTTGCAAGATATACACCGTGTCCCAAAAAAAGTCCCACTTCGTCATTTTCCATATCTTTGCCAAATATCAAACGATTTTCAAATTTTTTTACTGGCACAGACTGCGGACAACTAGCAATAAAGTAGTTGTTAAATATCCCACCACACTTCAACTGTGTGGCTACACTACCACGTGAAACATAAATTTTCCAAAATCACTAAAATCACTATAATACATATGCAAAAAAAATTATCTTCTAAAACAATTTTTCACTAATTTTCATACAAAAATTAAATTATGTTTAGTTTTACATACATTTCTGATGTTTGTAAAAAAGCAGGTAATATTTTCGTAAATAATAACTTTTAATGCACTGATGATATACCAGTGGTGTAATGTGCCATTTAGCAGTGGAGACGAGGCTTTGATTAAGAACTTGTACTAGTTCAAAAATACAGTTTACGGAGAATACTGACAGAGTTATTGAAGTAAAACTGCGACGGGGAAAAAGTGGGAATGTTACTAACAAAGATTTGGGAAACATGTAGCACTGACAAAGACGTGAAACCGGCAAGCTGAAGCGTATAAAAGTACTGAAGAGAACGTGGTCGCTGTGGATGAAATAGTAGACTTACTAAACCACAAAGGCCAGAAACAAACATGTTGTTCAATACACCAGATATCCAAGGAAATGGATCTGGCAAAGTATAGCATCGTACAGATCATTCACTGCATTTTTACTCTGAAGTGTATTTTGTTTTCCAACATGCTTGCTGTCTACTATTGTTAGTTTTTCTTGCATTTATATTTCACAAGGTAGTGTAGTGACACAGTTAATGAGCGGCGGGATATTCAATAATCACTTTATTGCTAATTGTCCACAGAATGCATCAGTGAAAAAAAATTTAAAATTAAATTTAAAATTAATTAAAAATTTAAAATTTAAAATTAAATTTAAAATTTTAAATTTAATTTAAAATTTTAAAATTTAAAATATTGGTTAATATTTGGTGAGGATATAAACAATCACAAAGCAGGACGTTTTTGGGGACACAGTGTAGACAGACAGTGACTTACAGAGCTTTAGCAAAACATCTGGTTTGCGTAATTTAGAGTATCGTGATACTCTAAATGTCTTCATAAAAGACATAAAAGTATGTCTTCAGTTAAATGTTAACTGAAGACATACTTTTTTGCAACATATTATTTACAAAGTGTGCCAAGCGCAATAAAGATTTTTTTTGAGTATACACTATATAAATTTACACTTTACTTACTTGCATACTTAGTATCTTTGCTGCTTGTTTTGTGCCTGCATGTTTTGAACTTTTGCCTGACAGTAAGACTGTGTTGTTATTTGCATCATGTGTGATTTCTGATATTTCTGTTTATCTTATCTTCCCGTGTGTGTGAACAATGTTATGCTTGTGTTGGCATGCTCCAGTGTGAGCTGATGCCTGCTATTTGGAGTTCTTTTTATAGAGTTCGGAAAGTCCTGATAAGTCACCGAATTTATAGACAATGAGTTAAAATTTCCAGACCGGGAAAGTATCTCAGAGCTACGGAGCTGTCCCACCTTGACGCCAGCCATACAGGCCGATACTCAATTTACCTACCCTGGAGGGATGAAAGGCTGAGTTAATCTTGGTGTTGGTTGTATACCGAGATGGTTTACGTGTCCACAGACAGTCACCCATTCAGCTGGTAACCACTTGATAGCCACCCGGCCAGGAGTCAAACCCACAACCTCTTGATTGCAAGTCCAACACCCTGCACTGGATGCATGCATGTGCGGCTTGCTGGTTGCTGTTGAAGCAGCAGCAGCGATGCTAGCAACTCCGTCGAAGCTGGCTCACCACAAGTCGGTCGGCGGTCGAAGGACTTGAGAGGAGAAAACGTGTTTTCCCGACTGACGTCACAAATGCAGACTTCCTCAATCCATCCCAGCAGGTGACAGTGGCTTCTGTGGTTGTTCAGGGTCCATGTCACATCGGCCTCCTGATGATCTATATGTCTTGCTGGGTCTTATCACTGCAGCATGCTGTACACTACTGCTTTGCTAACAATCGTTCAAAAATGTTAAAACAAAATTCTGAAGATTAATAGAAATTATAATCGTTGAAATTTTGATTAAAGCCACGTCAGTAAAAATGTCGCATTGTAGATACAGTGATTGATTGACATTTCGCGGTCCATTCAATTTTACAGTGATTGATTGACATTTCGCGGTCCATTCAATTTTTTGACTGTTTACTTTCGGTAAAAAACTACTAAAAGATAACATCACATAACTGTGTAACAGCCTGGTCATTATTTTTGGTTCATAAACTTTTATTGCACGACTTGACTTTTTAAGCGGAGTTGCATATTGTGGGCTTTTATTGTGCTTCTTGATAACAACTTTGTGTGTGATAAAAGGTTGTGTTGTTGCTTTTGACCTTTTTTGTTCTAACTCAGAAACAGCCTTGGCTCAGCTTTGGTGATGTAAGTTTAATATCTGCTGAAATCCATGTTAGTTTTTGGTGGCGTCAACAAAACCAAACTAGTATATTTTTGTAAATTATGGATTTTGTTGAAGCTATCGTGCACAGCATTATTCACTCTTTTTTCAAACATGGCAGAAATTGTATTTTTGATTCTAATATTTGAGCAGGTATTTGTATTATTTTAGTGTTGTGGATTATTGGATTAATTCATTCCAAAAAATCTGAAAATACATGTACATTGGTTACTTATCTGTAGAACATTCCTAACTGTTATTTGGGACACATCTGAGAAAGCATTCCCACCATGCAGTTGAGCATGTCTTGGACTTTCATCTAGTACACTTAGCGTGATTGGAGTCAGGTCTGTGATTGCAGCGGTTTGGCCGCAATTTTCAGCGGAAAGTTTCAAGCTCTAAGCGGCCATATCTCAGATACGGTCAAAATCACTGACAACCAGTGCGGTCGGCTATCCTAGCAACAGCTGGGCTTTTTGTTTCGCTAAATGGTGGTCTGTCGGGAGTCAGTCACGGACATATTGTGGCTAAACAGTAAATCGCAGAGGGTCGGCGATGGTGCCGTCGGATAGTGCGCTGGCGACTTCCTATAGGCTGTCAGTAGTAACCATGTCTTCATCTGCAGCGGTTTGGCCGCAATTTTCTACCACAGTGGCATCGTGGACAAAGGAGCAACTGCCTAGGTGCCTGAATTTTTGGCTGTCTGAAATTTCTTGAAAAGTTTTTACCTGTTTGAAAACTTTCGTCCATTTGGGGCCACTCTGGTCTACTTGTCACTGTCTGGTAGGGCTCCACCTTACCTGGCCGCCGACTGTCAGCTGGTCTCCGACGAAGGTCGTCGTCAGCTGCGCTCTGCCAAGTCAAGGACATGTGTCGTCAGATGGACCTGCAGCAGCTATGGAGACAGATGCTTTGCTGCTGCAGGCCCTAGGCTGTGGAACAGTCTGCCAGCTGATCTGAGACAAACTGACATTAACTTTGAACAGTTTAAACAACAGTTGAAGACATTTTTGTTTGGGCATTGAGAGCGCGGCGCATTGTGGCTATTGTTAAATTGCGCCTTTTAAATTATCTTACTTACTTACTAAAATTGAAATTTTGAGCATCCATAATCTCTCTGTCAGAAATTTGCAATTTCTTGCCCCATCTATTTTTTTAACCTGCGATGGCGCTGGTCAAGTGACTGACAGCATGCCCTATATTTAACAGTTGTCTGTGTTTTTCTAACTAGCCTAATGCTTTGTCTGTTGTCATTACGTGAGTTCATGTTTCGTCGAGAAGTAGGATTATCGCTTCGGTCGACACTTTCTTTTAGAATAAATACCAAGATAATCGGAAACATGAACTGAAGTTAGAATTCGGTGTTATCTTTCTTCTAAGAACCAACATTTCCGATTATCTACTAGGTAAAAAGAAAGATTATCCGAAACGGCGGCTAACACCAAAGTTAATCCGAGCATTACCGATTAACACCAGAGAGCTCCAATGCAAAAGAATAGACGTAATTTCTTAATCCCTAGCGATTAGAAACTTTCTAATCAGTTTTCAGTTCACCTGTGGATAAGTAAGTTAATCGGATTCGGTTCTTAGCGGATGTCAGATTAAGCGGATGCCAATTAGAAAAAAGATAATCTTACTTCTCGATGAAACATGAACTCCCGCATTGTACACTGCACGTCTGACGTCTGTTGTGTCGTCATGAATTGTCTAGTGGTGTGATTAATTCTGTGGCGATGGACAAATCCCCGACGTCGACTTGTCCCATTACACACAGCTACACTGCCGTGGGACACTCAAAGGCCGTTCTCTCACTATTTGCTATTGATGACCTTCTCTTCACCGGCAGCAAAGGTACACTATCGGCACTTCTCACCGCGTTTTGTCTGCTAGCTCTGAAGTCATTTGGTCGACTCCTCTAAGTCAACTTAATATAGCCGGTCTTGTCTTTATGTCCATCTGTTTATCCACAGAAACTTTTTCAAGTTTGAATACAATTTGGTGCATACATGTAGATGGAGCTTCATGAGTGATACTCAGTTAGAAAAAGAAAGGTAAAGTCAGACTCATTAGTCGGACGTGCAACCAGAAGCACTTTACAATCTTCTAAGTGGCAACTGATTGGCATGAGCTTATGATACCTCAGCACACTACACTGTGTTTCATAAAAAACCGGACCCTGAAAC
>Ga0209367_1001210_pt1 | contig 30915 bp, 23 predicted proteins | sample WorMetLIZISLAND2_FD_187412 | JGI IMG/M metagenome (GOLD analysis project Ga0209367, IMG submission 187412) | Marine gutless worms symbiont microbial communities from Max Planck institute for Marine Microbiology, Germany - Olavius geniculatus... ...
GTGTATTATGGTCCCGATGGGCCGAGTCCAAGTGATATGCGATTTTCGAAACTATAACTACTGAACTGGAAATGCTATAGGCTTTCGCGCGTCTCGTGAGCTTTGCTCAAATTTCTTGTCACACTGGACGAGCCAGTAGCAGCAAAATAACGTCTTTTTATGGGGGTACCCCTCTTTGACGCCCTCGTTCGAGGGAAATCCCCTCACCCAGAGGCACGAAATTTTGTCACAAAAGAAACCAGAGTCCTTGTAATACTGCAGAGAGATCAGATCATACTATGGACAAGAGGGTGACACAGAGACAGAGGAAGGTCGGATGCCAGGGGCTAACATAAGTCATCTGTAGCACAATCAACCAACTGTCCAGAGAGAAATGCCGTGAGTGAGCTGGTGGCTAATATACACCTGACCGTCTCCCCGGTAATATAGGTCCATTAGCTAGCAGATAGCTCTGCATTTAGCAGGTGCCTGATAAATATTCTATGAGACCTCAGGCACTAGATGGCATATATGTGCCCCTGACCAGCTGATCAGTGGAAAGCCATCATTAGTAAGTAAGTGAGGAAGCAGCGTTAGTAGGTAATTTATAGCATGTTAACTGCGAAATAAGAAATAATGCCGAGGAACGTGCTTGGTGTGATAAAACTATAACCATGTTCTCTATATTTCATGTCCTACTTTTGTCGCCTATCTCTCACTGCAGTGTCTGGAGTGTTATAAGCGTGACGACCAAAACGCGGCTCGGGTCCTAGTACAACACAGTCCATTCTCAGGCAGAACAGACCGTCCATCACAGTCATAAAATAATAAATGTGCCCAGATAAAGTTAACACACATTAACCCTCTAACTTTATAATGGAGCATTTGCAACAAGGTTTATATGGCCCAGACAATGCTGACGGCAAATATTTCCTGGAATTAGATAAAGGGACAGAGAACATCATGCAGGGTGGTATAGTGGGTTGGCTGCAAATGAGTTGATCTGTGGCAATTAACAGCAGCAAACTGGACCACACAGGCACACAGGCAGTGACTTATACACAAGACCACAAAAAGACAAAGAGACAGAGAGAGAGAGAGAAGAGAGAAAAAGACAGGCAGCCACAGATACAGCAGCAGCAGCAGCAGCAATATGGATGGGGGGGAGAACTGGTCATTAATGTTTGATGGTCATTAGTTCTGCTGTGGATGGCTGGCTAGTCACAGCACTTTCAGTCATATCATCACAGACCACACACAGGGCAGCCAAGCAGTGGCAGCAGACTGCTGTGCAATATCATCTCCATCAATCTATCTATCATTCATTCATTCATTCATTTTACCATTCATTACAGCCATCATCTCTCATCTCTCTCCCACCATCTCTTTCCCTCATAACACGGCAGAACGTCCATGGCTGTAACTAAAAAATGGCAAACGATAGAGAATAACCAAAGCATACTCCACCAGGGACAGTGGCCCCCAACAATTTTTAACAAAGGATAGTCAAAGATTGGCTAAAAATTTAGCGAATGCATGCCAATAACTTTAGCAGCAGGGGGTTAACACCCATGAAACTTTGCCATGTGATGTGTTGCCGGGCGAGCATGACAAAACACCCCAAAAACTTGGGAAGGCAAAAACATGCAAAAAATGGCACAATTTTGGACAACTTCAAAATTTGACCGCAATTATCTGTGAAACAAATCGAGATATCTAACATCAGAATAGCACTGCACAAAAAATTGCTAAACTATGGACTACTAACAATAAGTTATAGGTGTGCATGTTGGCCCACCCAAGATCAATAATGCACATGCTGTGCAGAACAATGCATCTGAGGTTGGAACTCGTTTTGTGAGGGCAATAAAGTACCGGTACTCCCTGTCATTAAAAATTATAATGAGCCTTTGATCCATCTGTAATATTTCGTACAAAATGGTAAAATGAACTGACAAAATTGTTACATATAAATTTATACTACACTGTCAAGCTGTACTCACTGCTCAAGGCTAAGTGCTGTCCACTGCTGGCCACAAAATCATGCAGACATAATTGCACAAAAAACCATGCGACCTTAACCTTTGATGTAGAAGACTGAAATCTGATTGAGTTCTAGAAGTTGCTAATGTATCTGTTCGAGTGTTCATACCGAATTTCATCAAGCTAAATGCAGTTATCATGTTGACACAAAAACAGGGGAAAAGTGACAATGCTGAAAACAATACTGTCAATAATGTGGACAGCAACACAAATGGTTCAGCAAAGAATATGCAAGAGACTGACAATTATAAAAAAATGAATTCCTATAGGCTGTACATTAGTAGCCTAACTATCCTTATATATGTAATGTTTTTGGAAATCTGTACATGGGACAAGCATTCACAGTGAGAATAGAAGAGGAAGACTCTGACCCAGGCATCATTGGTAGAGGAACAAGGCAGGGATGTCCGCTATCTCCTCTGCTATTCAACATCCAGGAAGTATTGAATGAAACTCTTGACAATGTAGCAGATAAAGTAGCAACAGGTGGAAGGCTAGTACAGGCTATACGCTTTGCCGATGACAAGCAATGACAGCCAGTTCCGACGAAGGTTTGCAACGAATAATGGAAGCATTAGAAAGGATATCTGAAGAATATGGAATGCGTATAAACCTGAAGAAGACAAAAGTAATGATGTTTACCAAAGGTCAACCAAGGAAAGTATCAATCTGGCTTCAAAACTCTGAACTTGAACAGGTTCATGAATTCTGCTACTTGGGAAGTTTACTTACTGAAGATGCTCGTTGTGATAAGGAGATCAAGAAAAAAATTGCAATGGCAAAGGCAGCTTTCATGAGAAGAGGAGAATTACTATGAGGGAACATCTCAAATGACTTGAAGAAACAAATGGTGAAAGCACTAGTATGGAGTGTAGCTCTTTATGGCTTAGAGACATGGACACTTAGAAAAGAAGACATCAAACGTATACAAGCTTTTGAGATGTGGATCTGGCTTAAGATGGAAAAGATCAGCTGGACAGCACATGTGTCAAATGAAGAAGTCTTGTGTCTGGTGCAAGAATAATGTTCTCTGATGCAAGTCATCAAGCAACGCCAAGCAAACTGGATAGGACATGTCTTAAGACGTGACTTTCTTCTGAAGACTGTACTAGAGGAAAAGATGCAAGGGAAACGGTCAAGGGAAAAACCAAGAAGAAAGATGCTGGATCTACTTATGGAGCAAGAGGAAAAGAAGATCAGTTACGAGGAACAAAAGAGAGGAGCACAGAGCAGTGTTGGATGGTGCCATCGTCATTGGAACCTGCCTTGAAGCAGAGCACGCAAAGAAGAAGAAGAAGTTTTTGACTGCACAGTGCACATACATTGCCATAGCACACACTATCTGTCTGTCACACTAATGCCTCCTGAAACCGCTGAACCAAATGAGATCTGCCCTTTAGCAGTGACACTCATCATGTGATCCCAGATATCAATATCAGGGGTGTCCATCTCCCCTTAGCACCAAGAAACAACCTTTCCCAAGTGAGATCAACCCCTCTCTCCTACCTTCTGATTCCTCCCTCCCCAAAAATATCTAGGGGACTGCTGTAAACTCCCCCAGTGGGGTCCTGGATGGAGCCCCATCTCCAAGTACATTTGTACCCATTTTGGGCTCTCAAAATACATTTAATGGCAAAATTTCTATATAGTCTTAAATTGTGTGCAATGCAAATACCCATGTTTCATCCATTCAGCAAGTAAAAAGCAAAAAATTGCCACTCTCCCGGAGTAACTATTCCAACTTTTTCCAGAAACATCCCATTTCCACTTGTCAATAAAGTGGAAGTGGATGCCCCAAACACTGTATTAAGACAAGACACTCTAAGCCAGTAAGCGAAAGGAGAGATTTAAGAGATCAAAACCCCCAGTCAAAATTTGCACACCAAGTTGTGGGCCAACAAAGCTAGTGCAACATTGGTGACCTCGTGCCAAACGAATTTGGTCTTTGTTAACCATGCCGACAGTACAAAAACAACCAACATGATCTGCTTTGTTAATATTGCTGATTAACGAACACATTTTTGTGGCAAAGTAAAAAAAGTTGAAGTCATACTCATGGGAAAAGCTTAATCCTACCTTCTTATAGGCGAGACAATGTGGATTTTCATCCTCCTTGACAGGCATCACTTCCGACAATGTAGGACGGTTGGTGGCCGACGTCGCTGAGTCTGAACGTTTACTATAACGATGAGTTGAAGCAGAAGAACATAAAGCAGGCGGACTGGTCATTGCACCAGACAACGATGATGATGATGATGATGATGATGCTGAGCACTATTCCCAGTCAGAATGAGGATCAAACAATAGCACACTGACTACAAAAACGCTGCAGAGTGACTGAACAGTTTACTATTTCCTGTTTCACTGAGGATCAAGCTAGCAGACTGGCCATGACAACACTGCAGGATACAGTCAAACACTATTCACAGTTGTAGCCAGAAGCACGATATACGAGAACGTGTTGAATGTGCTCACACCGTGCGCTCAGTTCAACCTGACTCGCTTCTGAATCCAATTACGTCACGTTCAGTTATTGCATTTCAGCCACTTCGCGATCGTAGTAACGCATAGAACTGGGCGTCAAACCAGCTTAGCAGACTCAACTAACAAGCTTGATCACTAATGTTGCCAGTCAACCGCACATCCCAATCCGCCCCATCGCAACTGCTAATGTTGGTTACGCACTCGCCAAAAATCGATCTAGTTCGTAGCAAATGTGAAATGGCAACGCGTGTACCGTCAAAAGACTCAGTGCAAAACTACAGTGCAAAGCAGTCGTGGCGTTTTAGCGAGCGTATTTATTTCACTGATAATTTATTCACGCACAAACAAACAACCGACATCAGCCATGTTGCTGCTGCTGCAGCAGCTGAGCGAGTGACAGCCGCATCTGTGATAAATAAGTAAACGTTAGAGATGGGCTATGGTACTGACTTTACTTTTCACGAAGTCCTGTGACGAAGATGCTAAAAAATCAAGTTAAATGTTTAAAAAAATAATATAAATATATCTTTTTATAAATATCGATAGCATCACACCGCATGCCCCTAGAACAGCAGCAACATTGCTGATGCTGCTGCTGATGATGTAAGTAAGTAAGTAAGTAAGTAAATGATTTATAAAGCGCCAAAGTCTCAGAAAGAATCAGCGCAGAGCGACTGTACGTCCACCCAGTATCGTGACCAAACGAAAGTCAGTGTAGATGTAGGCCCAGACCACAAAATCGGCTGTCGGCCAGTGTAGAATTTAATTCATTTATTTCTTAATGTCTATGGTCTTTATCTTTCGTTTATGATCTTATGCCAGCTTCCGCTGTGGAGCCCTGCCGCAAACGACGCATTATGAGTGTCAGGTTTGGCTTTCAAAACGCATCTCATTGCAACATTTATTAGTAGTATATGTGCAATGCAAATACGGTAGCTGTGTTTGATTTGTTAAGTGAAAAAATTCATGATCATGATCATTTCATTTTACGCGAGATTAAATCCGTTAACTCTTTTTAGTTATAGGATAGTAAGCGTTATATGGCTCGTTTGTATATTCTGTCACTTTCCTGTCGTCTGTCCTCTGTTTACTATGGATCCGTGTGGTCTGAAATAAATAAATTGATTGATTGCCTGTGCTTACTTATCACCATCGTCATGACGCGAAGCGTTCAGCCGTAGCATCCCGCCGTTGCGATTTGTCGCCAAAACGAACGATCTTCTGTCAGCTGCAGAGCGTCGGTCACTGTTATTCCCGTGTCCCGGTATGGATCCAAGTGATGTGCTTACTTAGGCCACCAGTAGTTCTAGTGGCTTCGGTGAATTCGGTGAAAAAAAACTCAAATACGGCTCTGCTCAGCGCTCACAAAGTACCAATAACCTAATAAAAACGCACTGTCCCCACTCCCACATAAGTACAGACGGTCTGAGACGGACGGACGTAGGAAAAGTAATCGTGATCTTAACTTTCGTGTTCTGCTGTTACTTACGTATTGAGGATGTTCACGTGACTCATTGACCTACCCAGAATGCATGAAACAATATGGCGACAAAAGTTAATGTTTGGGTTTTGTAAACTTCAAAAGTTATCTGCAGCCATCTAAGTGAAACATTGTGGTAAGGTTGCAGGATTTTGCACATGCACATAATACACGTTTTAGGGTATGATTGTCTTTGTTTATTAGATAGTGGTGAAGGTTATTATGCACAAAGGATGTCCGATTGCAATCTCCCGCCTTTGCAACTCGACCTAGATTTTAGGCCAATGTCATCAAATATGTGAAGCGTGTCTTTGTCTGAGTTGTAAAGGTAATTGAAAAAGTGACAGTATAGGTACACTTGTCAGATGTGTCGGTGGAATGTGGATGCTTTACTTTTTATGGACACCTTTATCTGGCAGTGCTAAGTTTCTGGTCTTACATGTTACTGATGCAATGCAGCATCAAAGATAAAAGTTCACAAAGCGTTGGGAGTTTGTAACAGTTCGTTTTCTCCATGCGAAGAGACTGTAAACTTCAGTTCTCATTTGACCTGGCAGTGATAATATTTGCTACTTCTTTCTACCTGTCTTATGCCAGTTTTGTTTTATTTACATGCATGGATTGGGTGGGCTACCGATACTGTTGGTCAACAAAAATTGTTATTTCCTTAGGTTAAAAGTGAAAATAACTAACGTGCCGTGCTGTGGTGTAATCAGGGGCAGGTTGTTCTCGATGCCTGTGCTCAGCATGCACGAAACAGCGGCTAACTGGGATGACTCGTTGGCGCATGGTCAGGAAATGTTGAGGCCGCCTCAGAACATGGGTCCAGGTGTTGCTCGGGCGTCTCAGGATGATGCTCTGGTGGGCTACATGTTTCAGCGGCCACCGACAGACAGTCAGCAGCCTGGCAAAGTGTCTACTGAGCCAACATATGCCAGCAAGGCATGGCTCGGACGAGAACGCACTGGTCTGGAACAGGTGGCTAGTATTGTTTTGTTACTGTTCACATACCGGTAAATAACATAGCTGGTTATCTTGGTACAACATGACACAGTCGGGGTTAGTGTTAGAGAATGCACTGCACATGTGCACAACTGTGCATGTCATGTTGTCATCATTTGGCTGACATAGTGGACAGAACTTGGATTAATCAAGAGTTAGGATTACGGTATAGTTTGGGAGTTCTGTGAGTTCAGGTCAATGCTATTCATTGTTTAGTATACTGGTATACATTAGGGTGTCATTTTATATAATGTGGGAGTCGTAATGAAATGATGTAAAGAAAATGTAAAGAAATGGTGCTGTTTTGTGAACAGAATCCACAGACCTTAAGATCATAAACGATTATGGACTTAGCATACAACACCTGAATGGAACTGAACTTTATTAAATCACATTTCTAGCTAAATGGTCATCAAAATGTAAAGCAAGCAGTTAATTTGCCATGTGTGGTTTGTGATAGCATTGTGTGAATCTGTAGGCACCAACTGTAACAGAATTGGAGAGAGAATTTCACCGATTGGCATTTGAAACTCAACAGGTAAGCAAGCCTTCATATAGTGACATATAGCACTGAGATCAATTTGTATGCATGACAGTTGTTGTGGCACTCATAATCGCATTTGTTTTTCAAAATTTGTTATATTGGGATTAGAGACTGTCAAGGATTGTCAGCTGACCACACACTACTTACCGGTAGTCATGCAGAGTTAGTACTTGAACACAAGCCTATAGGCATCAAACTGGCTGTTGGGTATCTATCAGAGTCGCTGAAAGCATTGGGGCTGAGCTGTTAATAAACTGAAGTTCACAATTTTTTGCCTAACACTGAGTTGTAAGTGATGCCGTTTTCCACTTGTCGATCGATATCTCCAGCAACAAATATGTAGCTGTATAGCTCAGTCGCTACCCGCTAGCCATAATACTTAACAGAGTCGAATATCTGCACAAGACCATAGAAATTAAGAAATGAATGAATTAAATTCTACACTGGCCGACAGCCGATTTTGTGGTGTGGGCCTACATCTACACTGACTTTCGTTTGGTCACGATACTGGGTGGACGGACAGTCGCGCTGCAAGCAAAACATCAGTAGCAGCAGCATCAGCAATGTTCCTGCTGCTCTAGGCGTAATGCTGGCATAATTCTCTAGCGTAATGCTGGCTCACGCACTGTAAACAAGCCGATGGTTAAGTGAACATGCCGGTGGTGTTAGGTATGGCGATGCTAAGTCAGCGATAAGGGATGTCATATTATAGCAACGCACTAGCAACCGCAGCAGCGGTCTCTTGCTGCTGTGAGTGTGGACATCTGGATGCTGGACGGACGCGACAGACAAAATTCGAGCTGGCACAGAACTAAGGCGGCTGTAGTGTATAGCTCAACAGCTGGCAATAAAATTTGGAAATGTTGGGAAGTTCGACTCTGTTGACTTGCAACCTTTTGTATATGGGCCCTTGCTCTGGTTGTTACTTAATGAGAACTTAGTAGTATGATTCTCTTCTGGATGGATGTCAAGGACCCAGGTGAGGCTAGTGACAGTGCAGCTGCTGCTGCTGCTACAGTAGTGATGATGATGATGATGTGTGAGTGAATGTTTGTTGATTGTGTGTAGTCTGATGATGTGTCGAGGAACCTGTGGTCACAGGCTGACGGAGCTGCTGCTCCAGCTGCTGTCGGTAGTGCTGGTGATCCTGCACGCAAAGCTGCAATGTTTCCTCCAATGTGGATGCCACGCCCCGAGGAACCCTGGGCCAATGACAACACAGGTTGCTACACAAAGACACGATTGTAAACATAAATAACACAGAAACTGTGATCACACTGTTTGTTTGCTGCTTGCTTAGAAGTTGCTGTTATGTTGAACAAGGGTGCATTTACAAACGAACCCAGACACCAAAGTTACTTGCGGTCCGGTTAATGATAGAAATAGTTCTGTTGTAATTGGTTAGCTAATGTCACCTAGAAGTGATCAGAGAGCTTTTGTGTATGTGGTGAACACAACAGCATGCCAGTTTAGTTTACACTGTATTACTCATCTATATAAATAATCCTGGATGATCCAGAATCCACCATAGTTCAGATCACCACTCACATCTGATCATTTTCTTTTTTGTCCATGCCCACCCCATCCAGTATTGGAATTTATTTATAACATTTTTAGCTATCTTGCTTAGGAAGATGCTAGTATTTAAGGTAAAGGAAGTATCTGTATTTGGTAGTGTATTACTGTATTTGCACATTTTATATGAAGTGGAATGGTTTGTGTATTTGGTCATGTTCGTTTTATGGTAGCTTGGCGTAACGGTTGAGAAGTCGTGTTTTTGACTCTCGGTCAGGTTGTTATCAGGTGGTTACTATTTCTTTATATAACCAGCAGCCAGCACTAAGGTTGACTCAGCTTTTCATTCCTTTGAGGTAGGTAAATGGTGTACTGGCCTGCTTGGCTGGGGTTAAGGAAGGATGCGTACACCTGTGTCAGATGGAGGTAACGCTGTGTGGTTCAATATGGCAGGTAGTTTGCGATGGATTTTCCACGAAAAGATGTACACAACCTTTAACCTGTTTCTTTATATGTAGGAGTAAGGCGGCAAGCTGCTAGTTTTCCTGGAGGTGCTGGTGTGGACCTTACATCACAAGCACCTGACCAGAATACACTCGGTGTCAACATGGCCAACATGGCAGAATATGTTTTAGGCTCGTCGCCACACGACCCACGGCACATCAACCATAGATATGTATGTACTCGCACTGGCAGAATATGTTTATGGCTTGTCATCCATAGATAATAGATATGTTAGCACACACACAAATCACATAATAGTTATACATAATTTTCTGTAGTTTATTTATTCAGAAGTTATTTAGTCAGTGTTAGTATTCGGGTACTCAGCTCAAGGTGGATGTAAGTAAGTAAGTAAGTAAGTAAATGATTTATAAAGCGCCAAAGTCTCAGAAAGAATCAGGGCGCAAAAAATGTCCACATAATATCAGCATTGGACTGACAAATTTTTTTAGTATTGTCACTGGATAACTGCTGGTTGCTTGGCAACCACTGCAGTAGCTAGAACTGAAATCTGGTGATCGTCGGCTTGTCTCTCTGTCTGTTTATATGTCTCTGTGATTGACTGTTGCTATAGGCAGCTGGTGCTGTTACTGTATCGGCTGACGTGAAGAGTTCACAACTGCTCACCGCTGGCACTGACGATGACACAGACAATGTACAGCAGCAGCAGATGAATGGAGTTATCAATGGACACGATGACCCCAAGTCATTCAGGTCTGTCTGTCTGCCTGTTTCTCTTCGCATTTCACTGCGTCAAGCGCGTCAATTATGATTCTTGTTGTTAGAGATGTCTGCTCATCAGAGCATAGTGTACCATAATACCGATGCATGGTGCTAGTTGCTGTGTTAGTGTATGGATTAATAACGGGTGTAGAAGCGTGTGTTAAATGCTAGTACATTGAAATGTTGACAGTAGAATTACACTGTTGAAAATATCTCTCTCTACTGTATAACGAAACTTTGCTAAACATGTGCTTTGTATTAATGATGGCTAAAAGTGTTACAGCTTTTTATAGGAACCCGTCTCAGAGCCACAGTGTGTCACCTGCCATATGAGATTGACATTGTACATATTAATTTTGTCTGACACAGCCTCACAGGTAACCCCAGCCAAGCAGGCCAGTACTCGATTTATCTAGGTACTCAGAGGGATATAGAGCTGAGTTGATTTGGTTGGTTGGTAGATTGGTCGTGTACTGTGATGGCTTACCTGTGCAGTGTGCACAGACGGTCACCCATCCGCGTAGTAATTGACTGTGGCATAGAGCAACTTTTTTGATCGAGACCAGCACATGACGGCAGTATTTACACTGTCACTTGTGACTACTCTGTATTGTGGAGGATAGAAGGCTGAGTTGACTAGAGATGGGTTGGTGATTTTGCTGCTGTGTGTGGTGTAGTCGTGCGGTAGGCAGTAGACAGAGCAGCCCGGCAGACATCGAGGCTCAGTCTGCAGCTGCTGCTGCTAGTCAATTTGATGCAGCTCTGACGCCAGGTCTGTTGTCGTCGTCGGCTGGGGCATCTGTGGTCAGTGGTCTGACGGATTCGTTCTTTGCTGGGGGTGGTCAGCAGTACATCACTCAACAGCAACAAGACTACAACCAGCAGGTCATTATGATCAGCAACATTATGATCACTGCTTGCTTTCCTTATAGGATGAACTATATAGAATTACAGATCTGCCATCTTATCTCAAATGTGTTATTTCTGTGCCTTGGAAAAATTGAGTCTTTATTTATACTTCTCATATTCTGTAGTAGTTATGTGATATTGACCAGGATGTTATGCGTTCTAGTTGTCCAGCATTGAGCATTAAACTATGAAGTTTTATTTCTGTTAGATTGAGTGGTTTATTTTTCTCTGTGTTGCCATTTATTACTGTGCTGCTGACGTGGTTTTGTGATTTTATTCATATCTTTGTCTGATGTCTCCCTGCCCATAAATGTGTTTCATGTGTTAACAGTTGCAGCAGTTTGCGCTGATGCAGCAGCAGCAGCAGTATGCTGCGATGGCCAACGAAGCTATGCCAGGTAATGCAATCTTGCCATTCTGTCCATTGCTCTATCTCTCTGTCTTGTTAGGTTTCTTGTGTGTTTGTCTAACAATAATGGCACATACTGCTTGTTGCTACTAATAGCTTGTGTGCTGTTGCATAAGCAGGGCTGCCACTTGGTCCCTTAAAGTCCCTAATTCTCAGAAATTGGTTCCTTAAGTCCCTATTTCTGTGTAATTGGCTATTTTTTAACTTATCCTGACTAAATTTTGCATTTGTATTTTAAAAATGTACTAGGGCTTCTTGTGATCTACTTACTTACTATTAATTTTTGGGTTCTTTCAGTACTTTAGTAAATACCTCCCACTTGATAACATTGAATGCGGAACCGGTGTGAGAGAAGCTATGTCAGTAGCATCTGTATCACCAGTTGATGTTAACACGTTTGTCATCAAAGCGAGGTCAGCATATATTGCTTCAGCAAAGCATATAATTAACAAAGTTCAACTCATGTCATCAGGATTGCTAAAACAGTTAACATGCCTGCAACCTGGCAACAGGACAAAAACCAGCAGCACAGACTATATAGCCAAGCTGTGTGATGCATTGCCATTGTCAGTTTGAAGTGATCAAGTGAAGGATGAGTTGAAACGAATGCAGTTGGAACAGGAAGAACCTGAAATAGGCATCAGTGACAGTGTAAGAATCGAGAAATACTGGAAACACTTCATGGCGCTTAAGGGTCCTGATGGCGATCTAAAGTATCCTAGTGTTTCCATGGTTATCAAAGCTTGTCTCTTCCTGTTGCATGGGAATGCTGATGTCAAGCGAGAATTCTCCAAATCTGGTTGCATACTAACTGATACGAATACTGCCATGTCTCTGAAAATACTGAATGCAAGGTTATCTGTTTGTGATGGAATGCATTGCTGGCATATGATTGTAAGCCTCATTTTGTTCCAGTAACGCGACAGCTCTTAACACTTGCACACCAGGCACATGCCAACTATACAGCCTATTTGGAAAGAAAACGATTTGAAGAAGCAAAAGCAAAACAAGAAAGCAGGGGAAGAAGCAGCTGCTTCAGCCACAAGACAAGCACAGAAGGAACTTGAAGGACAGAAGCAGCTGGTGTCTTAGAGGATAATTTGAAGAAAGCAAAGACAGAACAGCATGCAAAAGAAAAGTTGGCTGACTCCTTACTCAAGGAAGCAGAGAACAAGTTGAAGGAGGCAGTTCAAACTGGAGATGTGACAGACATTAACATTGCTCAAACACTGCTTGAAACAGCTCAGCCCAAACGTGCAGAGGAGAGAGAGACAGCTGAAGCAACAAACGACATGCAAAAATGGGTCGATAAATGCAAGGCTACATTGCTGGAGCACTTCGCTAAAAAATCGAGGACTGGTTGACATTTTAGTATAGTTTGGACAGTGGACACATTTGAACACAGTGTTCAATGCAACTGTGTCGATAATATTACAGTGAACAGTTTAGAATTTAGAACTGAACTATTGCATGCCTTTGGTTAGTGTATTCACATTCTTGATGTCTAGTATCGTCACATACAGAAGCAATAATGACCATAAATGTGTTTGGTCGTGACATTTGGTTTCGTATTAGGCCTAATTTATTTCCCTTTTGGTCACATTTTGGTCTCTTGACATCCAGTCCCTATTTTTTACCCGACTGCATAGGGTTTTTTTTTCAATTTTTGTATGCTGTGAATCAGTAATAACTCAAGCATGCTGTGTGGTGCCACATATGCTGGCTGGCTGCAGGCCACATATCTGTGTCGTAGGGTGGCCGTTAAAAATTGAACTTTGAAGAACATTTTCTCTATCTCTTCCATCTAACAGTCTTACTAACAGAATCTACTGTCATGCAGAACTCATTGTCTTTCCCTAGCGATGATTACGAGCATTACCAGTAGTGTCCGGATTGGTATTGGTTTCTGCCGATGATGGTATAAGCCAAGGTTTAAACCAGTATAACAGCAACAGGTTTCTGTCACTGCAAACTTCACATAGCATAGTTGAGGGCATTTTTTATGCAATACAAAACAAATACAGACCATTTGTGTGTATTAATTTGTTGGTATGGTAGTCACTGTTGCAGCTGTGTTATGCATGGTGAACTTTGCTTTGGAAATATTTTACTTCGTACAGGTTTTACATGTTACTCTACCTATGCTATAACAATCAAGTGTACAGAGCATTTGTGGTCAGCAGAGTCGTGGGTTAAAAAAGTAGGTGGGGCAGTAAGTTGAAATTTGCCAACACTACATATTTTCCACAGTGGATATTATGCGTGCTCAGAATTTTGATTTTATCTTAAGCGGTCTCAAAATAGGGGTTTTCAGCCCCAAATTGTGCATTATTTGGGACAAATATTTTTGGACATGATGAATATTTTGTGACATTTTCCGACAGCTCAAACTTTGGCGGGGGAGGGACAGTTGTCCCTCTTTCCTGCCTTATCCTCCTCCTTCTCCTTCCGCCATGTTTCCAGGCCGCGATGCCATTATGTGTAGTGTGTGAGGCTGTGATGTAAAGCTAGTGCATGATCTGTCTCAGTCGGTCTGCAAGTCTGACATCCTTACCTGCCACAGCTGGTTCTGCATGTGCTAATTGATTTCACGTGAAACTTATTCTCTTTTTCCTCTAGATGATTGCTGTGTACTGTGTGAGCTGTGGTGGCTGGCAGTCTGGCTGCGTGCCTGTCTGGTTGTTGCATGCTGTCTATGTTTATCTGTCTGTAGGTCTGACATCGTATCCACCACCCACTCCTGGCTCGCATGAAACTTTTGCTCCTCCTCTAGGAATTCAGTTTGCAGGTTAGAAGCCTCATACTGCCTGCCATAAGCATTGCCTTAAATCTTTAGTCTGTTCGTTTCATATCAATTCTATCCATTCAGCATTTTATTTTTCAGCATGCATTGTATAATAGCTCAGTGTGTTTGTAACTTTTGTTGTATTTTTGGTTTTTTTCTATAGGGATGAAATGCAGCCAAATTCGGCTGCATTGACTGAACTGGGCTCAATGTTGGGTTATTTATAGAAAGTTTGTGTGGTAATCGTCATTGGAATGATATTGCTTGGCTTGCTGCATGATCTATTTATTGATTGATTGCTCTGCATGTTTTTTTGTTGTCAGTTTTTACTTTAATTAATTTTAACTCTGGAAATTGTGGTAGCTGATTTATCTGTCTGCAGTTTCATTTTTTGAATACATTTTAAAACAATATATACTGTTTTCTACTCTGGTAACATATGCGAATATTGTGCAACCAAAGTACTATAAGTAAGAAGTCGTATTATATTTATTATATTATATATGTATGTATTGAATAGGTATATGCTCCATGCAAGGTGACTATTCAGTACTATGCACTGTTTGGTCTGAAGTAGCTATATTCCATGAGTTGGTTGTTTTGTAGTAATTCGTTAAATGTTAATCTAGTCTGTGTTCGTTAGGTATGGCACCGAGTATGATGGCGACCCAGTACTATGGAATGCCTGGAGCAACTCCTCCATCCTGGGGTGCCGTATACCCAGCAGCCACGGCACAGAATGCAGCTATGATGTCAGCCGGCCAGCAGACACCGGGAGGCACCCCGGGCACTCCACAGTCTGCTGTCATGAGACAGTCTGCAAGATCAACAACTCCGCTGCAGCAGCAGGAGACATTGACTGCAGCAGCATTACACACACCAGGTTTGTTGGTTCACTGGTCGTTTTATCAATCAGTTTTTTTTTCAGTTTTATCACATCAGAGTGAGCAGCTTTTGTAAGGAACACAGATGTAAGTGCTGACAGCACTCGGATCTGCATTTTTTTGGAGTCCCAAATTTTGAGCCAAACTGCAAATTAGTCCTTTGCATGGGAAATGGGAATTACTGTCTGACTGTCTGTGTGTGGCATTGTGTGTGGTGTGTCTCTGTGAGTTAGGTCTTCCATTTCCTGCAATGATAAGTCACTTGGGTCAACTGGTAATGGTCTTCTTATGCCTAATATGTCTCTGTGCAGGGTGACCACTTATCTGGAAAACAGGGAAATGTCAGAGGAAAAATTGTGACAGAGAAAATTGACCAAAAAGTTTTCGAAAAAATGTATCAACAGACTTTTTAGTATCATTTGCTTAGTACTCTGAGCCAATTAGTTTATGCTGTTTATTGCTGAATTTTGCTTACTTGTGTTTCAGTTTTTAAATTTTTACTGTTTATATGTTATATTTTAGATAGTAGTAGGGTTTGGTTACTTTAGTTGAGTAGCAGTTAAAATGGTCAGAAGTGCTGCGAATCGCCAGGGAATTTCATAGTGGTCACTCCGTCTGTGTCTGTCTCTGTGTGTTTAGGTGGTACTGGCAATGGCTATCAACTGTTAACGCCAGCCTTCTATGATCAGTCGGGTCAACTGGTAACAATGGGCAACAGTCGTCCCATGGCGCAGATGGTTCGTCTCATGTCTCCCGCAGCGCTTCTCATGAACTCACAACAACAGCATGGTCCGTTCTGATAACCATTCTGTAGTAATCTCTGTCTGTCTCTCTTTTGGCTGGATTACTCATTTAGTATTGAATGAATTTTGACAGCATTTTGTGTAAAGTTTGGACAAGGGAGAACGAATTAGTATTTGATGGCAGTCTGGAGCTTTTTGAGAATTTTTTCTGGATATTTTACCATTCATAGTCTGAAAATTTGCATCATAATATCTCATAATTTATTAACAGATTTTCAGAAGTTATTCACGGGTCAATGCAGCTTTTAAATTAGGTCTTCATGGACACTGGACAGCAGATAACTTTGAGCATTTATGAGAATAAAAAAAGCATCTGATTACAGCTGAAATCAAATTGTGCTTTTATTTCCCATAGTTCTGCAGCAAGTTTAGTGATTTATTATTTATGAATAAGTGCCTGTTGCATTGCTGTATTTGCTTATTTGCAGCAGCTGCGGCTCTTATAGTGAGAACTTTTATATTCCATTACAGCACTTCTCAGATCTCCATCTTACAATCCTGGGACCTGCTTTCCTAGTTCTTGACCATATGTATAGGGTAGTGAACTAGGGTTGTCATTTATGTGTAATGTACACTGTTGGTAGGTTTTTCATCGCCGGTGGGTGCGGCGGGTACAGTGAACACCGGTGTGTATAACACATCGCGTTCCAACACTCCTCAGATCTGGCCGCAGTCTCCACCGCAGTTCACTGCTGATCCAGGTCTGTCTGATGCCTTGCTGACTGTAATTCCGTAGCGCATGTATTATCTATTATTTTATGTACAGCAGTGCCGTAATTCACGTTGAAGCTAAGCTTTGTTAATCTCATTTCAGCTTAATGTGTGTGATGAAGGCTGTGAAGAGGTGATGCATCTAGATTCTAGATGGTTCGTCTGTCCCATACGTGCTCCTGTTCGAAAACAAAAAGGTGTTGAAAAAGCAAAATTGATTTGAACATTTCGCAGTGCAGGAATGGCCGGTGTGTCAATTTTTCAACTGAAAAGGTCAAGCGTCATTGTCAACAATTGTAAACCAGAAGGCACTCGAGAGAGTGCATATCTCCGCCAAGTGAAGTGATTTAAACATTACTGCTACTGCTACTACTACGACTACTACTACTATGCCTACAACTACACCCTACAACAAGGAAAGGGGAGGGAGAAGGAAGAGCCACTTTGCTGCAGGGGAAAAGGAGGGAAAAGTAATAGCCGGCGTTGCTGCTTGTGCTGTTGGTGCAATGACGTCATTGCCGTTATGAGTCATCATGTACACACGCAGACAGAAGGACAGAACGACAAAAACTCTTAATTTTTTCTAATGTTCACTACACTCACCTTGGCAGAGATAATAATGCTAGTGAATGTCTGTTGTCTGTCATAATATCAGGGATGTGGTCTCGTTTGAGACGTCTCAGTCTCGAGACATTACCGTACTAACGTCTCGGTCTCATCTCGGACAAAATCCTCAAAGTCTCTGTCTCGAACCAATGCGTCTCATCTCAGTCTCGGAGCAATATGTCTCAGTCCCGGCCCAGTAGGTCTCGTCTCGGGTCTCTGGCCATTGCGTCTCGTTGAGACGTTTTGTGCAGGCATGCGCTGTGCATACTGTAGCTGCAGTTAGAGCGGTACTAACCAGCATGACATTTGTGGCTTAGATATATTTGTTTACAGTGTTTTTACTCTTTCATTTACTTATTTATCATAAAAGCAGAATTATGTCATGTCAGTCGTCTTTCGTCACAGAATGACCTGGTTGCAATGAAGATAAAGCATATGATGTCAGAATGAATACTATCAGCCAAATGTAGACAACGTATGAAGCTATAATCAGCTATGACATAGTTTACTAATTTCAGTTGCTTGCAAATTGCGGTAAACAACGGCTCATGTCTGCAGCACTGCAGTTATTGTGCAAGCCGTTAGTTATTTAGTGATTATTGTATAAAGTGCAAAAACCCACCAATCCCAAATAGAAAGCACATACTATGGTGCAAATTAATTAATCCGTATAATTTTTTTCATTGTCAGTGTGTTTCACCATACGTCTCGGAAAACGTCTTGGCGGGACGTTGAAGCTCCCGAGACTCTTGAGAGTCTCGGGAGCTTCAAGGTCTCGGCCAGCGTCTTCGAAGCTGCAATGTCTCATCTCGGTCTCGTCTTGGACGCAATGGTAACGAAAATTTCAAAGTGATCCAGAATTCCTGCTGGATCACCCCCAAAATTTAAACACTTATAGTTTATGCCATGCCCAACATTCTCTCAAAATTTCAGAAAGATCTGTCCATAACTTTTAGAGTTATCTTTCTGACACACACACAAACAGACAGACAGACAAACAAAAACCGGCAAAAACATAATCTCCTTGGCGGAGGTAAAAGTGCATATTAGCATTAGTTCTTAGTTGAAATTAACAATTATTAATCATTAAATTTTTGTAGAGCTAACTATTTGAAAATGTAATTGTCACCAGCTCTACTTTCTGTTGCCAATTGTTTTATTAACGTTGTACTGCAGCCATGGTCTTTTTGCATAATGGGAGCACTGCAAATTTCACGCATATAATTTGATGATGTTGCATGCTGCTCTTTTACGACAGGTCTGCATCTGTTGCAGTGGCTGTGATTGTTATCGTTTGTGTTGTCGAGTAGGCATGTTGTCTCAGCGTGGTGAGGACCAGTCCAAGCTGTTGACGATGAATCCATACTACACAGCTGCTGCTGCTGCAGCTGCTGCTAATAATGCCAGTATGTCTCCTGCCAGTGCTATCAGTCTCATACAAGCTGCAATGACTCCACCGCCTGCACTGCAAGGCATGCTTGCTGATTACTAGCTCGATCTTATCATTTTTCTGGTTTATTTGGACTTGCGTAAATTGTACCATTGTCTTAAATGATCATGCACCTCTTGCCAGACTAGGCTAACAGTTCACATCTACTCTAGACGATGTCAAACAGTTTATTTTTTTTAAAATATGCTAAAATGCTGAGCAGATTGGTAGATCTATTAGTTATGTGACTACTGAATTTGTGTCGAAGCTGATGGTTTTCCCTGACAATGCTAGAGCTATTCAACTGCAGTTTTTATTAGGCATGTGCTGTGACCGTATGTATGTTATGATAGAAACTGGAAATGGTTCATGCTTTGCAGCACTGGTATGACTTGAAGTATCATGGTGGTACTGTTGCTATCATCATTGCTTGATTTGTCTGGCATGTGTTTATATGTCTCTATGTTGACTTTGTCAGTCTAGCTGTGTCTGTGTGTCTGTCTAACTGTGCTGGTCTAAAAGCTATGTCACAAGCCTTGGTCTGACGTATCGCAGTGGTTGTGAAGCTAAATTGGTATTGTTTGCTCCACCTGAGTTTTATTTGTCTGTCCAAGTGTTGCTCTATATGTCTGTGTCTGTCTATGTCTGTCTGTATGTGACAGGAGTTGGTAGTCGTCTGTACTCAGCTGCCGCTGGTTCTGATCTGAAGTATCGCAATGGATCTGTGGCTATCGGCAATGCTTTGTTCGGTCCATCGGTCTTTGCACCGCATGCCTTTGCAAAAAGGTCGGTGTGGTCTGATTGCGATATTTGTGTTGTATTATACATCCTCTTACTCTTCTAGTTATTGTGCTTCATGTGCAGACATATGTTGGATACTAGTAGCAGCTATGTGTTTTTGCACCGTATAATTACAGGGTGAGCCAGAAGAAATTTCCCAACTTGTTTATTGTTTGAACAGAACTTTGTCGAATTTCTGTCAGATTTAATAATTTTTGGCACACAGATGGCCAAGACGATCGAATTGTGTGAGGTGCACCCATTTTCCACCTCAGTTTAGGTCAATGCATAAAATGCATTGCATATGCTCCATATTGCTACATTATGCGGTGATTATCAGCATCAGATGCTCGCCCATTCATTGTCAGTTCGACAGAGAGCGCACGTGATTGAATAATTTATTGGTATTAAATGCTTTACACTGAAAACAGCAGACAGAAAAAAATACCTGACTAATGACCTCAAAACACATCTAATCTTTGAGTGAGTGCAGTTTGACCAGTTGATTGTTAGGCTAATGCTGCTATCAGCCAGTAGCGTCACATCTAAACCATTGTGTGCATGTATGCAGGGCACACTTTGGGCTTAAATTTGGATAATTTGAAAGCAATTTATTACAAAAATGTTCTAAGTTTACTAAATAAATCACATTTTAATTTATTATGTGCTTAATTAAGTCGTTAGAACTTTTACTGGGACAACAAGTCAGCATTATGCAACAATTTGGAGCATCTGTGTTTTACACGATAGTGCATTGACATACATTAGGTGCGGTGGAAACTGAATGCATTTCACATAATTTCATCATCTTGGCTATCCGTATGCCAAAATGTATGAAATTTGGTGAAGATTTGATGGAAGTTCATACAAGAACAATTTGGGAAATTTTTTTGACCCACCCTGTATATACACACTGTATATACATATGCCTGTATAAAAAGGGAACAATTTTCCCTAATGTCAAAGCTGTGACAAATTTTGATATGTTGGATTGTTGTAGTGGTATACTACATAAATAGACATGCTAATGTGTGTATAATTTCCTAAATTGCTCTATGTTGATACGCCCTTCTGTATACATTACATATGCATGAATGTGTTCATGAATCAGTGATGGATCCAGTGCAAAGGATATGTCAAATCGCAGTCAGCTGTTGGAAGATTTCCGCAGCAACAGAATTCCCAATCTTCAGCTGAGGGACCTGACTAATCATGTGATTGAATTCTCACAGGACCAGCATGGCTCCAGGTATGCCAGTGGCTAGCAATACTTGTGCGCATAAACAATAATGTGCCGTAATATGATATATCTGTATGCCAGTAGCCATGCAACAAAATAAACAGGAAAGAAATTTGTTGCCGCACTGATAACATATTACATGGCCATCTACCTGGTCGTATGCTATAATGCTTCTGACCTGTTTTGAAGAATATTCACAATAATTATGGTTTTTTATTGCATTTTTATTTTTTGAGTTAGAACTCCATATTTGTAAGTTGGACAGACAGATGGCAAGAGCATGTTTTAGGCTATATAAAGTGAGCTGGCTGCTGATGATCGCTGTGATTGATTGACAGGTTTATTCAGCAGAAGCTGGAGCATGCGTCGCTGACAGAGAAAGCGTTGATATTCAACGAAATCCTCTCAGCCGCCTACAGCCTCATGATGGATGTCTTCGGCAACTACGTAATTCAGAAGTTCTTTGAGTTTGGAATGACTGAGCAGAAGCAAACTCTGGCGCAGCGGGTCCGAGGTCACGTCCTGGCGCTCGCTCTGCACATGTATGGATGTCGGGTTATACAGAAGGCTCTTGAGTCTATTCCAGCTGACATGCAGGTCTGTTCAACTGTTCACTAGTTTGAAAATTGTTAACGGTTTGTATAGCTGTTCATGGGAGCTCCTCTTAGTGTTAGGGAACATTGGCTGTCAATGTCATATTAGGTCTCATAGCATTACTGCCACCTATTATACAGCCACTCTCAACCCGATAAATGGATTTTTTGTTGGCATTCAGCGTAGTCATCTCGCAGTTCTGTGACATATGGACCTGTGCTGCTCATTTTATGTTGTGCTCATCTCTGTTGCTTGTGTCTTTAGTCAGCAGTGGGTTTGCACTCAGTGTAACGAATGTTTTTACCATGTCTCTCCATGGCATGCATAGATACTTTCCAAGTTTTTACACTGGTACCAGATTATATAATATGCTTCTTTTTGTCAGAGGTGAGTGTGTGTAAACAACTTGCTTGTTAATGCTTAGGTCATTACCATGCTGAATATCTCTCTGGGTGTGACTGCTAACTGAAGTGTTTTTAAACCTTTTGGCTAATTGCTTATTTTATTATTTGGCTGTTAAATTACCATACTTTATTTAACTGTTTTTAGGTGGAGATAGCGAAGGAGTTGGAGGGCAACGTGTTGAAGTGTGTCAAGGATCAGAACGGCAATCACGTTGTGCAGAAATGCATAGAGTCGATTGACCCTGTACATCTCACGTTTGTCACGGATGCTTTCGATGGGCAGGTCAGTTACATGTTGTGCAGATATGTTACGCATGTTAATTAGAGCTGTTGAAGCATTAATTTTTTTAACGCAGTGACGCACTGCGTTAATTTTTTAAACACATTTATTAATGCCTTATTGATGCACTCAGGCCCATCGAGAGGGAGAGGAAGGGGGAGTTACCCCATCCCCGCTACATTTGGGGGGCCCCGCCTATAGAATATGGACAGTTAGAAAGCAAATAAAAACCCATTTTTCAACAATAACTGACGTCATCACTAGCGTAGAAATCTATTAGCCTGTCATCTGAATGATACTTATTTACGGTAGTGATGGAACGGCAACTACAGTTTAGTTACTTGAATTTATTCGATTGTCAAATGACTGCAATTTACCGGTATATTGGAACTTTTGCTTCAGATAATTTAGTAAATTGAATACATTTACGCATGTGTGTTAATTTTTTTAACGCACATTAATTTTTTCAAAGCATGTTAATTTGTTAACGCATTAACGTGTTAATTTGACAGCTCTAATGTTAATGCATTTAATCTATTGAAACTGCACATTTTGCATTGATCACTGATGCTTTTAGTGGACTCGTTGGTTGTTATTGTTGCTTTTATTGTTTGAAATATAATTGTTTTATTCACGTATTTATGCTTGTAGCCTTGACCAAACACCACTTACTCCTGCCTCGGGCAGCATTCTCACCAGTTCTAGTTTTTCTATGCTTTTTGTTTTTGGGTTAAAATTCTACCTGGAACAGACGTACAGCTGACCAGGACATTTAATGGGGTGTAGGAGACTGTGCATGTAATGAGTCTTTCACTATTGCATTCTGAGGTTAACTGTGGAAGAGGCTATTATGATTTACTACTTTATCTCTGTTCCTCTCTGTGGGTCATTGTCCATATGTGTTCATACTATAGCTGATAATGCACCCCTACAACTGTCTTGTAATCCAGTTCATTCTGGGGCACTGTAATGTGGAATGGATGTCTGTCTGTCTGACTGTCTGTCTGCCTGTGTCTTTCTATCTCTCTGTGTCTGTATGTTTGTGTCTGTAGGTCCTACAGCTGGCGATGCATCCGTACGGTTGTCGAGTCATCCAGCGTATCTTGGAGCACTGTAATGTGGACCAGGTGTCTGGTATATTGGAGGAGTTACATCAGCAGACGGAGCACTTGGTTCATGACCAGTATGGTAACTACGTGATCCAGCACGTACTGGAGCATGGCCAGCCGGAGGACAAGAGCAAGATCATCGCCCAGCTGCGTGGCAAGTTCATGGTGCTCAGCCAACACAAGTTTGCCAGGTTCGTACGAGTGTCTAAAATGTTGGCTGTAATTACACGATCTGTTTTTTTTCTGCATGTCTCATAAAAATATCTCAGAAGAACATTTCACTAGGAGGTTAGCTTTTTACTGCAGCTGTTCATGTGAACCTGTCTCAAAGGTACAGAGTGTCAACTGTCATATGGTGTCATTGAATGGACTTGTAGGTTGAAGCAATATGTAAGTTGTATGTAGACATTTATTAAAGTAGACCTTTATTTTGTTGTTTTTGTTGATGTTTCATCAACCACTGCTGTGTTTCTTGGAATGATGGTCTGCCAGGTGTCACTATGGCAGACATAAAGTGATCATAGATGTGTGGAAGTTTATAGGACCCCTCATTTTAGTTCATCGACTTATCTTGTTCTTTCCTGATGTGTATACATAGCTTCCTGATCCACCAGTCATCCTGTTACTTTCTTTGTCGATCACCTTGGTGCGCTCCTAGTTTGTGACATGGTTAAGAGAAATGGCATGGTCTGTGACTGCAAACTTGTCAAATGGTAGCACACAGACACAGGTGAACATACCCCACCATAGCCCCAGGCAGGCAGACTGGTTCTTGACTTACCTACCCTGAGAGGATGGCAAGGCTGAGTTGACCTGTGTGGTTGGTTATATGTCAAGATAGTTTACCCATCCATCAGCAGACAGTCAATCATCCAAGTAGCATCCTGGCCACTTAGCTGCTGATGTTCGTTAGCTGTCACAAGCGCACAGACACTAGGATTGCATCTACTAATTTGGCCACGAAAAAACTCCCAGGCTGCTAAATTATTTGGTTCGTCTGTTTGTGTAGTAACGTCGTTGAGAAGTGTGTGTCCCACTCGTCACGTGCTGAACGTGCATCTATCATAGAAGAAGTCTGCCTCATGAATGATGGGTGAGTCAGTATTCAGTAGTCCATCTGCTAGCTAGTTAGCCGTTTAATGCTTCATATAACATGATGTTGCTGTGTGTTTCTAATACAAGAGAATCGTCATCTGTCTGTCAAAAGTCGCACATATCACTTCTTCGTGACGTCTTCGTGAGCCAATGTTACTGTCTCGCTCTCTGTCCAACATTACTAGTGATGAACAGATTCTGATTCACTGTTACTTGGCTGTGTCTTCTCTGCTGCAGTGCTCCGTCGGATGTATAGCAAGCATAGATTAATGCATGTTGCAGCAATTCTTTATGCCTAAAATTTTTATACTAGGCAAGCTCTGCAATACGATATGGAATGATATCGTTATGGTGTTGTACATGTACGCAGAGTCTGTACCATTCAGCTGGGCAGTAGAAAGATTCGATCTCATGAATTATGGCTGAGTATGTCACTTACTCAGTCACTGATAATTTAAATCAGTTATTCACATGTTCTATGCACAATACAGAATGATTGCTTGATCATTTGTCAGCTGATTGTTTGCTGGGTTGATGGCTTGACTGCAGGGCTCAAAGTGCTTTGTACACGATGATGAAGGATCAGTTTGCTAACTACGTCGTTCAGAAGATGATTGACATTGCCGACCCACCACAGCGCAAGATGCTGCTTCAGAAGATTCGCCCACATGTCACAGCATTGCGCAAGTACGCGTACGGCAAGCACATTCTAGCCAAGCTGGAGAAATTCTACACCAAGAACAATGCCGAACTAGGACCTATTGGAGTCGCTCCAGTTACCGTTCTGCAGTGACGAGCCCATTTGTAGTCTGGTTTAGTGTCGACCGTCGAGACAGGTTTTTAGTCTGCGATCTGCATTGATTTGATGTACTTAACGTCGCTGACTGCTTTTTACGAGTTTTACCTTGTAGCGACAGTTTGATGACGGTTTATTTTACACGAGCAGCAAGTAAGATACGCGTTTAACTTTCTACGAATCCGAATTCAGACTAACGTCGTATATTTTTAGATTTTTTTTATTTGCCACAAAGTGTAGTGATGAGCAAATACTGAGTTTGCAGTAATTGTGTGGTGAGTTGAGTTTGTTGTGCTGGTTTTGTGAATTGTGATGGCACTCGTGTCTTTTTTTTTGCTTTTATGAGTTGGCAGCAGGCCCTTAATGTTTTGTTCTAAGTAGTGCTCAAAACTTTTTTAATCCAAGGGCAACTAGCATGTTTTTGAAACCACTGCGAACAGGTCAGTGTAATAAGCAAGCCTTTTATCAGCAAAATCATACATCCAAAACCAAGCTGTAAATTTTTTTTGGAGAGGGGAGGGAAGAATATGTATTGTATTAAAGCTTATAGTTTTCACTTAACTGCAAAGAAGACAGTTCTTCTTTTTTACGTGATGCCTCGGACATGGCACACAGACCAGAGTTTGTGCACTGCTGGCTGATCTATTTCGGCCATGTATTATACCAATACATTCCTCTGACAACTTGCATTCTGTTTGTCCACTATTTTCTGCCGTCTTTGAACAGAACGTGAAGCATAATGATTAATGTGAAGTAAGCAGATTGTAATGACTTATTCAACTCTTGGATGACGTTTTGATGAAGAAGAATTAGTTTTGTGTTTGAGACTGCAATGTGTACTTTTTTATTCTGTGTCTTTTATTTTGCACAATGACTTCGTTTTTTTAAACATGTCTGTCCTTGAGTGATGAAGAATCACTGATCCCTTATTATTACTTTTATTTCGGTATTAGCTTACTTTTGATGCATGTCTGAGTGCATATATTGTTGGCATATTTGCCGTTTTTGCTGTTACGCTGATGAACAGCCAATTTTCGCATGAAATTATGAGCAAGTCCAAGTGTGTAATTATGAGTTAGTTTTTCTATTCTCTGGCTCAGTGTGTGTGTAAATATTGAAGCCAGGCTGAATTGAGTTTATCTGTGTTTTCTCATCACATGCGTTCTCATTTAATGCAGTATTTAGATGATGAATTTGCATAGTGTTGTTTCACCCCTGTCCTCCAATAGACAGCATTATGAGATTTTTGACTGTCTGGAGGATATCACTCACGCATAGTGTTGATTTTTCACTGCACTGTACTTTGATGTTGATTTGTGGTTGGATGTAAATATTGCAGTAGCTAACCATCCCTGATACAAAGCTTTACTGTGCTTTCCAGTACTTCCTATTGTAAGTTCTTGGCATATTACAATGTACTTGTCTTTCTGTGAGAATAATTTATAATTCGATAAATTTAGATATAAGTTTATACATGTACTTGTTATAAGTAATTCCTGAAACACAATTTTATATGCATACTGTCTTTTCAAATTTCTTTTTGTATTTATTTCTTCTCCATGAGAATAATAAGTAGGTCAATTGGCATGTAATTTTTATGTTATGTGGTGTCAGCTGTGTCCTTGTCCGATATAACGAGATTTGGGTAGCCTTGTATGTTTTGTACAGCCGTCATCGTTTTCGGTATGATTCATGTAATTAACATCTGTTGATTTATTTGTTAGCTTGTATGATATTGCTGGCCAAAACCCTGTCACGTTATTGCAAACACGTCTTGTAAAAATGGTGTACAGTTGCACAGTAACAAACGAAATTATGTAAACTAGCATGGAACTTGTAAATTTGCACAGTTATGCGTGCTTTTGACATGCTGTCACTTGCAGTGCATTCAGTTGAGTCATACAGTATGGAGCCTGTTGTACCTGTTGTGGAAATTTCTCATCCAATCGTAGCTAAGTCATCAGTCAAATTTGTCGATGATTGTGTTTTCTACGTGGAGTGCTGTACTGTTGGCTTATAAATGACATTGATGATGATTCTATGGACGTAGAGCTTGGTAGTGTAAGTATGTTGTCAACTGAATCTTGATCTCTGTCTTCGGGGTCACCACATATCTGAGTAATCAGCCGTCTATTGGGGGAATCTAGGGAGTGGACCAAATTTGATAGCATTGTCGGTGAAGAAATATCTCCTTAACCTCACATTTCAGCCAACACCGGCAGTGGTCTAATATTTCAGATTGTGGATTTCTCGGTCTGTTGCATTGCATTATTGCACTGGTTTATTTTATTTTTGTACAGTTTTATTGCATAATATGGGTATTTGCAGAATGGGGTCAATGCCACAGTCTTTAGGGGAATTTTTGTAGAAATTTTGCAGTGCCGTGGAGAGTGGTTGCTCCTTGTGTCTCATAACTTGCCTTGATCCATTCATTTGTTCAGTTACTTCGATTGGCTGTTGATTGCATGATATGCATGTAGATTTGTGTAGATAATACTGCATGTGCAGTCTATTGCGACCGAGCAGTTTGTTTACGCTATTTAAGCATTGTCATTAGTAACTATGCATACTTTTTGGTTTACTGACAAACTGTTCAGTTATCAAGTTGCACTGAGACTAAACTGATTATCAGTGGAATTACTTCGATGTATTGTTTACAGTCATGGCGATTGTGGTAGTGTTGATGATAACAGTGGTGTAACAACAGATGATACCACAAACTATTACATTATATGAAGCTGAAACCAATCTCATTTCACTGCAGTTTTGAGTCCTGATAGTAATTTTGAGATAACAATGATGACTTATGCAACAGATAATTAAGATTGTTGTATTGTAATACTAGCTTCTGCAGTTTGTGTACATTGATAACTGCAATTACTCTGTCTGCATGCGATCATTTGGTAAAATTATAAATAAAATCATGAATGGAATTTACTGAATCGTATCTAACTGTTGCTGTAATATTGATTCATCTTTCATTTAATTTAACTGTTATACGATACAAAAATTATTGAAAACATAAAAATGTGTGTATTATGCTGAAGCAGGTGCCACTTTAATGGCTGTTTGTATATGTTTGTAAAATGTTTACTTTTGTCACACTGATGTTTGAGAAAATGTGTACAGTACATTAAAAAGTATATACATTTTTCACCAAAATTGTGCAAATAATGTGTTGTGTACTGTACATCTTAAGTTGTAGTTTTTTTGTACAAAATAATCCACAACGTCCCAACAGTGCAGAATGTTTACATTGTGACGACTTTTTTGATAAACTCTGATGATACTTTTAAGGAATGTAATTTTTGTGTTTGAGAGTGTTAATTATGATTATGTATCTTTCGATTTACTCAGTGATAAGTTTTTTGGCCCGACTTTTGTTAGAAAATCACAACCCATATCTTTGCTAGTTTGATTTTGTTATCTTCATACTTTCGATGCATGTTCAAGTGCATAACTCTGGCTTATTTGCTGTGTTTGTTGGTTACATTTGCCGTAGTGGTAGAGACGTTTGCATTTTTTAAACTTCAGCTCTATTAATTTTTTTTTCCCAGTTACTGCTGGTAATACTGTCTATCTTTCCAAGCGAGTTCGTCGTCATTCAGTGTATCAGTGATTGGGTTGACTGACAGTCATTTGTTTGGCTTTTTCTACAATACCGGTACTGCTGTCATGCAGTGTTACCACACGACTAGATTTTTTACTAGTTTTGGGTTTTCTGTTTGTGACTCAAAAGGCATTGAAACAGGTTCTATTTGTAAAGTGTATAAAAAAAATTCTTGTGTTGCTAATTTCACAGATTTTTAGACTTACTTATATACATCTTTTTTTTGTTAGAAAATGTGGGTTTTTCTCAGAATTTCGTGGTAATGCTGCTGGCCTAACGTCATAGGCAGCTCTTGCATGTGTATCTGGATTTATTTTGCTTTATTTGCATCGCAGTTTGGTAGATCGTTTGTCTTCTCATTAGTGGAACGAATGACCACTGATCATCCTGAGAACTGTTTAGATCTGACTCTTGTCATAACTGCTAACTGAGTGCTTTATTTGATGTTCTGTTTGCTGCATCGTAGTTGCAGACAGTGCATTTGCTACTGCACTGGTTTATACACATTGATTTCTCGTATATCGTCTGTGTATTAAATGACGTTTCTAGTAGTGTCTGGATTATGAAATGCATTCAGATCAAAACAGCACAACACAACATGTAATTCATTGTTGGCTATGTAAATGAAGGTAAGTGTATACAGCATTTTGGCGTAATCGAGAAAGAATTCGTTGTCACTATGTAACTTGAAGTCTCACATGTAGATTTTCAGGTTACTTCACTATCAAGAATCAAGACCACAGTTCGTTGTATGTAATTCTCATTTAACATAATTATTTAGTAGAGTTTGGAGACAAAACAGACGAAATTTGAGTCGTTAAATTTAGATGAAGTTGATAGTATAGTTTATATCTGTGACAGTACGACGACAAAAGCAGACAACGTTGGTGCTAGTGTTGGGTCATTTTAAATTCTATTGTGGTTTGTCAAAAATGTGATCTCCATCACAGTATACGTAGTAGTAGTAAGGGTACGGGCAAGACAGTAATAATGTCGGTGTAGCTAGGGTCATGGATGGTAGCAATAGTGGTGACGTAGGTTATGGTAGGGGGTAGAGTATGGTAATGCTAAAGGAAGGGTTACTTAGTCGAAGTAGAAATAAGAGTAGCAGTAGTTGTAGTGGTTATTCTACTGCCAGATTTTATACAGCTCCAGATTACTTCCAACGGCAATAAAACGGCAAATATTTATGTTTAAAAAAACTACTCAGTTTATATACAGTGTAAAGGTGACATCGTGGTTATAGATATAAAACAGCAAAAATCACAATGTACAAATTCAAACATCACCATTACCAGAAGAACTTTGCTGACTGTGTAACGGTAAAGTTGCCATGCAACTTGTTCAGAACTGGTTCAGAATTTCAGATAGCTGCAAGAACGTGACATTCGATTCCATGTGCTTAAAAATTTAGTAAAACAATATAACTTATTCTGCGTACAGAGGCCTTTAGCTATGTCACTGCGTTGTATAATTTTTTTGTGTCACCCTAAAACAAAATTATTTTCAGTCTCGTACTTTGGTTCTCTTCGCACCATGGTTACGGTTTACCGTGATTACTTATTGCCGATTATGTATTTTATGCTGTGTTGTTGTTGTTGTTTATTATCGTATTTATGGATTATAACTTGATTATTTGAGCAAATTCCGATGTTTACGGCATACAGGCGGTCCACTGAACTTTATTCAGACATTTCTAACGTTCACTGCCATTGTAAATATTGTCAGGACGTCACTACTATATATCGGTCAGTTGTATGGCTTACATCGTAACTTGTAGGCGTGACAGGGTTAGAACAAGATCTAATCAGTCCAACGTTTAGTGCGGTTAAATGTGCAGCTAGTTAGCTAGTTAGACTAGAGTGAAGAAGACGGGAACAAACAAACCGATCCACCGTTATGTGTAGTTGTGCGAAAAAATAGTTCCACTTAACTTGCACGTTTGCATGCCATTCAGTGCACTTTTTTATGTATTGTTAACACAGTTCTTTTTGTCATTATATTTCGCTGTTAGTTTAATTACTAATATGCCATTTAGTGTACATTTAGTGCTTGTTTCCGCAAACTTCACATGATGCAACCATTTGCCTATGGTTCAAAGTAATTTACGGGATCAGTGACCTATGCACAGTTATGCACAACTGCTATCAAAATTACTACCTTCACCACAAAATGGGGGGTGGAGTCTGGGGAGGGG
>Ga0209367_1001211_pt1 | contig 30905 bp, 10 predicted proteins | sample WorMetLIZISLAND2_FD_187412 | JGI IMG/M metagenome (GOLD analysis project Ga0209367, IMG submission 187412) | Marine gutless worms symbiont microbial communities from Max Planck institute for Marine Microbiology, Germany - Olavius geniculatus... ...
ATATATATATGTGTGTGTGTGTGTGTGTGTGTGTGTATGAATTTCTCATTTGCAACTATGAATTTGCGATATCCTAAACCTGTGCTAGATCTACGATTGTCCAACAAACTGTTGGCGACTTTGTCTTCATACAATAAAATCATTATGCGCACAGTAACGACCAAGCCCCTAGTAACTATAGTCTATTATTGTATCTAAAATTTTATCTAAGTGTTGTCTGCTATGCGAGACAATGTATGATGTAATGTTTTTTGCACTAATGCTTGAAATCATTAGTATTCTACAGTTTATGACGTCATAAATTACGATGACGTCACATTCGCAACAAACCCATGGGTTTTTGTAAAAATGTACTTTTTACTAATATATAGATTGTGGAAATTATTAAAGTGTAATACATTGATTTGCATTACTTATTAATCAACCATCGTACATACGTTACAGACGACAGACGACAGACAGATATCGCGCGGTATTATAAGCGCGACCTTCAGTGCGGTCGGCTAAATACACATTTCATCATTTGTAACCTTTATCTATTACTTAATTTAGTAAATTTTTCGTAGTAGCTGAGTAAGCGAGCAAAGTTCTGAGTAGTGTTGCCGTGCAGCGCAGCTAATAAAGATGTCAGTTTGTTCTACTCTAAACGCTTGTAGCCATCCGTCAACACGTGTGCATCGACCTTGTCAGTCAGCGAGCCAAACGAATTCCAGGCACTTCGATCCTACAGAGTGTATTCAACACCGCACAAAAACATGTAGACACCGTTAACAGCAGCAACAAAAATATGACCTAATGATCATGGGACGTGTGAGAGCCTATAGCAGTTACTGTTCGCAGGTTGGCTTGGTCTCTGTCTATTTACTTGGTTGCAGTTCACGATTCTGCTGCGAAAAATCACCAAAAATTATTAAAAACTTCTTAATTTTAGGATTCAATGCTATTTAAAGTCATCAATGTTGACATTGCTAAGAAGCTTGTCTCCAGTGCCTGTCATGATAAGTTGAGTGTCTTTGCCTATCTGCAATCATTTTCACGTTAGACAGGCCAACAGCGAATAAGTAACCACTTTTTAGAAGGGTACCCCAATTTAACATTCGCGTGCGCAGGCTTCCTTAAACCTAGAAAGTCCAAATTCGACTGCTAAAACAACATTTAATGCTAAAAATTTCATATGCAGGTTGTCTTGGTCTATCTCAAGCCATTTCGGCGCAATTCATTTTTGAAAAGCGTGCCGCAGCCCGAAGTCGCAAAAATTTACTAAAATCTCTTATTTTGAGGGTTTAAGGTCATTTAAGGTCATCGTTGTCAGCACTCCTAAAAGCTCGTCGCTAGTGCTTGTTATGATAAGCATCATGTATGTGCCTATCTGCAACCATTTTCACGTTAGACAAGCCAATAACGGTAGAAAAACGCTTTTTAAGGGAATGCACCCGTTTTGCCCCATAGTTCGTGGAGACCCCCGTTCATCCAGCAACATGAGATTTTGTCATGCAGTACTAGAGACACGAAGCTATTGTACGATGAAAAAGAAAAGTTTCTATCTCACTTGGTCATAAAACGGTACCGGGTCTTGTCACCATAACACTCAGCGTGATCGAAGTCGAATAGGCGTTGCGCTAGGTACCAAAATGTCACACTTGAGGATCAAGAGATAATACCATAACGTCACATTAGCAACAAATGCGTTACTGCCGCGTGTTCGGGCGATAATTCCACGGCATTGAGCTAGGTACCAGGACGTCACACTTTAGGGATCAGAGGATGGTACCATAACGTCACACTAGTCAGAAATGCATCACACCGGTGGGTTTAGGTGTTGTTTCCAATGTATCACAACCGGTTGGGTATGCGGCTGTACCGAAACGGATGGGTTTTAGAACTGTTCTTAACCGGTTGAGTTTAATTAGACCTTCATCGAACAGGTTTGGTATTAGCCGACACCCTTTGTATTCGCAGTTGTTCAGAATGCACGCAACCCGCACATAATTTACAGCGACGTAAGACGTCTATTGTATTTCGCCGAAAATTGGAACGAAAACGAAAATTCAGAAAAAAAAGTTTTGCGGTAGGAGTGACGCCTCCCAAAAAACCTGGTCAGCAAAAAGAAGATGCATAACGGTATTTGAACATTGTGTAAAAATTTCACGTCGATCAGCAAAAACAAGCTTAAGTTACAGGCCAGTGAAATTCTAACGCAATGCGATGGCTGGCCGAATGGACTTGGCATTTTGACGAAAAATCGGCCTAAAAAGACAGTTTTAAAGTTAAAGTGTAATATAAGATTTAGACGAATCACCGTCTAGATCGTCCATATTTAGCGGGTGGAGAGTAACCGGGTGGCCCATTCAATGTTTAACCGTAACAAAGCCGTAACAAAAGTCACATTTACAGATCGCTAAGGGATTGCGATAGTCCTGGTAATGGAGAATGTAGCCAAAAGCCGTACGGATGAGATGTACGAATGAAATCTACGGATCAATAACGCCAGATGAACTCGGTCACTATGGACCACCCATAGAAACTCGGCCCCCGGGAGTCGAATGATCACGTGACCGATGACAGTTTTATTGGGCTCTAGACCCTAAAAGGTAACCCATAGCAAAAAAGTGTCTAGGACAAACATTGTTTGTCTTGGCCCGAGCTATCGTTTGGTAACAAGGTCGAAAACCCAATTTGCCAGAGGGCGCCAGCCCGGGCGTTAAACAGTTTATTTGTGCCAATATCAGGCTGAAAAATGTATTTTTGCGCTCTAGCGCCTAAACCGTACACTCTAGCAAAAAAATGTTCAAAATAAACATTGATCAGCTTAGTGTAGGTTGTCGTTTGGCACTCATACCGTAGCGCTATATCTTCAACAGAGATCGCTGGCGCTTGCGAAATGTCAGATTTCGCAACGAGACATGCGCGAAAAACAACACTTCCAAAAGTCCAGCTACCAAACGGCCAAAAAATGTCCAATACAAGCTTTGAGGGCCAAAACCCGCTCTATCGTATGCCGGCGGCAGAAAGCCGATATAACTCACAAAAGAGTCACCAGGTGGCGCAGATGGGTTGAAACAGTCCAAAAGAGGTCATTTTGGGGGGCTCGTTGGCTTGCCGTCCCTGAAGATATTGAAATAATTTTTTTACCAGCTGCTTGGGCATGACCAGCGCTAATAAACCGTATGCAAATATTTTTGTTAGCGCATGACAAAAAGGGCTTGCAGCAATCGCAAACATGGCACGAAAAATGGACGATTTTCGCGCCGCATTTGGGGGCCTGCGATCCCAAACCCCCAAAGCGCACTTCTAAAATTAGTCGCGTGTTACGTTTATAGATACCAGTTTTACTATATGCAGCACAAAAAAATTTTTAGGCCGCTTGCACGCAATAGGCCTATAACTTGCCACGCGACAACGCTGCTTTGCTGGTGAAAGCCGATGTTTTTTTGCCCCTAGCACACAATTTTGTCACCAAAACGAAGTCAGTCGCTTAACTTTAACGGGCGCTGCAGACGGTTTATAGAAAAGCTTGCGAGTAACAAAACTGCTAAAAATTTTGACAAATGATAAAATGCACGTCTGCCGGGGAGACACTTAATCTGTGGAAAAGAGATGTGACACCCGATAGGTCTACGGCCCGCCATAGTAGAGGCGGTAGAGTGGGTGGAGGCGGGATCTGTGCCGCGGACACAGAAGTAAGTAAGCGAAGTGACGTAGGACGGAATGAGACCATGGTAGGTTTATGCAAATTTGTGTAAGGTCACACTACTACTATTGGAAAATATATTAAGAAATTTTTATTCACGTTGCAGCGGGTCTGCAGTACCAGGTATACACGTTGAACAATATCTTTTGTTTTTTTCTGTTTTGTATTTTTTTACTTCTTTTTGCCGAAAATTTTCACTGCGTTTTGCCTGAATCTGAGGGGGCAATCGCTCTTCCCGCTTGCCATCTCCATCTTTTACGCCCATAACTGGACAGCTGCAAAGCTGTATGACATCTCAGGGGCGTTGGTTCAAAGCTGCGAAACAATCGGCCTTTCGACATCAAACAGCGAATAAATGTATGAGATCATTTTCAGGGAATGAATATGCTTACTTTTTGTTTACATTTTAGTTACTTACTTGCTTGCTTAAAGCGTTTTTGCTCATCTAGGCTGCGCACAATGTAACGTTTTTGCTTAAACTGCTTTGGCTTTGAACACTCTTGCTCAGTTACTCACAAAACGTTAAGTTCATTTTTGGGTGACGATCGGTTACAAAGAAACTAAACGGACACACTCAGTACTAACAAACGTTTATTTCATTTTAAGTATTTTTTGCACTTTACCTATACGTAGCAGAAGACAGACAATAAAACAGACCTATCTGAATTTGTGCTGCGAGGTACCAGCTTTACTTTCGCAACTCCATGTTGTCTGATCCAATCAGAAACGAGAAAGCTGATTAGTCGTTGGTCAATGTACCAGCCGACATTTTCACCTTTCTGCATTTGCCGCACAGCAACGTCACAAAACTCCGCTTTGAGATATTCAATCAGTCCAAACACGTCCGATAACAAACGGCCGACTCTGTCGTCACATAAAAACAACATACACATGCTATGATGAATGTTTCTGCATCTGTTAACAGCGAATAATATCAACGAAATATTGGCTCAATCAAGACGCTTTTACTGTGCAGTTTATAGCACGTTTGTTCTCCACAAAACTATTTGGCAAAAAACGTCCAGGTATAAAAGTTTTATTCATAAACCACCCTTATCAAAGCAAATAACTTTAACAGTTTACGTAGCTATATGAGGGCGATATCAGTTAACACTAGAAAACGGCAAAAATGGTTTTAAGGCGAAATTATCGAGTGTTAAATTTTAGACTGTCTATTATAGGGTGACATGATAGGTCGTGAACGACTTTGTTTCCCAATGTAAGCCTGTTATTGACAGTAACCAGCAATAATTTTACGTTTTTTGTGGGCATGTTCAATAAAATTTTTCGTACAAAATTTTAAAGTTGTAGCTTTTATACAGCATTTACAATATTTATTTAAATAACACTACCGTTAAAACTACATATCAATAGACTGATAAACGTTAACGTCAAGCGAGGCCGCTGTCTATGTCCACTGCACCACTGTAGTATGTAATGCTGTCTTTTTTGTTCTTAGTAAGTGTTTTTTTGTTTGCTAAACATTAAACCAATAAAATTTTAAAGTGTTGACAGAGAAATTGATTCTCATGTGTTTTCGGAGACTGTGCTTTAATGCTTGCAGTGACTGAAGTTCGGGTCGACATAAACAGCAGTGCCACAATGCTCTAAACGTTCTCAATTAAAGACACATCTGCTAAATTAAGCGGTCAGTTTTCCGGCAGAAAGCAAAATCTAATATTTTTATTCAGCCAGGCGACTGTAGCCTTTGATGTGTGTGCCATCCTGCTAAAACATTTTTTCGCGAGTTAAGTCAGTGCAGGTCTGCGTGACGTTACTGCTTTTTGGGTAGTTCCATTATGGTGGCTTGTGTAAATCAAACAAGAAACGAACGGCTGTGATATTTTGAACGCAATACTGTGTTAAACTTCGCTAAACGGTAATAGCAATTTAATGATTATTTAATATTTTTAAAATAGTTATATTTTTATTTAAAGTCGTTCACGACTTATCTTGCCACCCTATACAAGACTAGCCATCCTAAATACTTAAAAAGTACTATTCTATCTAAAACTAAATTTTATTCTAAGTATTTTTACTTATTTAATACAGAATAAGTGTTAAGCTAAATGAAAACCGTTTGTGAAAATGCATAGACTTATATCTATTAAGTAAGAGGTACTTGTCCGTTAATTTACCCGCACTCGAAATATTCTTGTTAACGCTATTGCTAGCACTAACCCTAACCCTGACTTTAACCTTAACCTTAACCCTGACCTCAGCCTGAACCTCAACCCAAACCTTATTCCTAACCTTAACCCTATCCCTCCTCAAGCCTAATTAAAGGAATTAATTCGGATGCGAGAAAATTAACGGACAAGTACCAAATAAGTTTTACTTAATGCAATTTAACGCATTACAGCGTATTTGTAAGTTGATATAAATATATTTCTATTCCTTCGTTTTCAAAAATAACGGCCCATAAATTGTATAGGTGTAACTTGCAGTTACTGGCCTGCTGCCAGCTTTGCTGCTAATGACGTCACAGACAATGCATGATCTGCTAGCGGCCTATTGACGTCAGTAGTGAATGACTGGGGTTCCCATTGTATAACTTCCGGTTTTAAGCATAAAAGTAGACTTTTAAACAAAAGTGACAGGTTAAAATCAAGTACATTTTTTGAAATATCTAGGTCAAGGTCAAGATCAAAATCAAGGTCAAGGTCAAAGGTCATCAAGTACATTTTTGACACATCTAGGCCAAAGTCAAGGTCTGAGGCCATAAAGCATATTTTTGTCATCTTTAGGTCAAGGTCAAGGTCAAGGTCAAAGGTCAAAGTCATTGAATGCATTTGGTGGCAGATCAATGACTTACACCAGACCTAAGTACCTTACAGTAGTCCATTATTAGTGTCTAAATTAGGCTTTAACTCTAAATCCCGGCCAAGAATATTTTTATTATTAATTATTTTTTATTAATTGCAATTATTCGATATTAAGCACTAACACCTAGTTTCCGACTCGTCGAAATTAAACTCCGACCCTGTAGCGTGCGGCAAAGGACCAAAGGGCAGTCGTTCGTGTACGTACAATTTACGTTCAAGCACGGGACAAAGTTTAGCACGTTGCAGTATGCCGTATGTTTGGCAATAGTCGATTTCTCTGTTGTAGGCGTGTTAAATTTCTATATTTCTATCATCTCGCTCTTTACGTATGACGTCGTTTTTCGCGTGACCGTTAGTCAGCCATGTGCTGTATCGACATCACCCATGTACGTATTCAATTCGTTGTTATTTTTACAACTGTCCCTGTGCCACTGCGTGATAATAGGCCTATAACGTTAAGCAGCTGGCAAGTCAGCTCAGCATGGTACGTGCGTCGGTATACGTTCGTAACCTTTATTAGAAATTTTTTAAATTTTTTTTAAATGGTACATTTTACTTTTTTCTGGTCCGGGGTATCTTACTTTCTCTACCTCACCCTCTCGACTGGCCTGTACGTATGTACTACGTCGTTGCCATTTTTTGTGATCTCGAGTTATCGGCGTGCTGCATCGACATAAAATACACACGTACGTTATACGTTGAGCATCTCACCCACGACGCGGGTCCAAAGGTTCGTGTTTCCGTCGGCTCAGCAATGTACGTACGTCTTACGTCGGTATACGTTCGTAATACGCTTCATGCCTATAAAAGGACGAAAGTAATTAAGTAAGTAAAACGTTAATTTTTATAGTGCATGACGTTAGAATTTTCCTCTAGTCACACTAGTAGGTCATGCGTACTTCCGTCCGCATGGCTAACACCTCAGTCGTGTTTATATCACAAGCTGCATTTTTTTGCTTGTCTGTAATGCGTGTATGTAGACTAAATGGTATATCTTACCGGAAAACTGTCTGAAAAGGAAATAGAGTCACGCGACAATTACTGTGCGGTACCAAGTCAGACTCATTTCCTAAATTAAGTAACAGGACATTGGCTGTACGAGATGCGAATAGTGGCGTTGATTGTGTATTACTTGCGATATTTTTGCGAGTCATGCAGATCACATCTGTATTTTGTATTTTTTTCGTACAAAATGTACTTATTTTCCACAGAACCACACCGTGTAAATCAACAATAGTCTGCCATTTGAAATCGAATTTTACATTTTAGCCGCCAAATTGGCCAGCCGGATTACATCATAGAAAACGTGAATGCAACTGTAGGTGTAAGCGGAAGTTAGAGGTCACACCAAAAACCGATAAACAATAGGAAATTCAGTCTCTCTCTACTGACGTCATTATTATTATGACGTCACGTCACTGCACACACACACGCAAAAAAAATGATAGACAGAAAATCAGACATTTATGGACGGGTTTTTTTCACCACGCACATTGAGATTTACTGCATAGCTATATACCCACATACTCTCAGTCTCACCGCGTTTGCACTTCTATTATATATAAAAAACTGCAAGCAATTCATATAATGTTGTATAAGCGATGATGTAAAACGGCAAAAATAAAAAAATATAAGCCCGAACTAATGTATTAGCTTAGACATTTAATCTGTTCTCAGTAACCAGATGTAAATGTCTAAGCTAATGCATAATGTTTGGGCTTATACTTTTTGATTTTTGCCGTTTTACATCATCGCTTATACAACATTATATGAATTGCTTGCAGTTTTTTTATATATAATATTTGCGGTTTTATTAAAGTTTGAAAAGTCACTGAACAGTTACTTACACACAACACACAACACAACAACAACAACTACTACTACTATTACTACTGCCTCCAGGGCAGCACAGCAAAACGATTTTTTGCTTTACACAGAAACGACTTTAGCTAGTCTGCATTGAGGTTTTGCCAATCAAAGTGGAGTCGAAACATTTTTAAAATCTCAGTTGATATAGTTGTACAAAGTTTCTACTATTAAAATTAAATGGCAAATAGGTAAGCCTATAGCCCATATATTTCAAAGCAGCGTGTTCTATTTTATTTCACTTGGTCCTTAAGCCTGTAGTTTAGTGATAAAATATTAATGATAGACTGTTTTTTTTCATAGTGTTTATAAAATGTGACAATGTTAACATAGGCCTACATGAGAGAAGTTGAGCTTTTGACGCTGTTTGACTATAATGACATAGTCAAACAATAAATTATGCGTGTTATGCATAGAACTAGGCCTATAAATTAAGATATTGTAGGAAACTACCAAACTAGTAGAACATACATGCCTACTAATACAATCATGCAGTATCAATGTGTTTTGTTTGGGTTAAAAACCCGTACAACATAAAGACAAATGGAAAGGCGGATTAAAGCGTTTAAACCACAAAAGTTTTATTGTCACAAAGAACAGACTGACAGACAGACAGACAGACAGAGATTCATGCAGTCATTCACTAGTAAATGATATTGCATTAAATCATCCTATACACCCAGAGTATGTCATTGTTTTTGTGATGCTTCCAAATCCAATGTAACAGTAGCCTACATTTATTACTAATAAATAAATTTGTAAATGTTTTATTCCTGTGCCCTCATTTCTTCGTGTGTTATTAAACTTTTCTGGGCAGATCCGAGGTTTAGCTGTAACATAACAGCGTTGACCTTTGGCCTTCTCTGAGAACGTGGCGCGTATGTAGTGTAATGTGGTGTTGATTTCTAGTAAAAGAATGGTTTGATTTTGATGGTTTGATTTTGATCTATTCATTACGTGGAAGACAATTCAGGCAGTTAGTTGTCAGCAAGTGTAACTTGTGGCATTAGACACCACTACGAGCATACCAGCCTGTGGAGGCTCGGCTGCTAGAACTTCATTTTCGTCTACGGTGAGGAACTATGTAGTATATTATGAAATCATAAATTATAAATAACGTACGGTAAATTTGCACGTGTCTAACATTAACATTAACATTAATTAACGCATGACTTATATTAGGTCGGTACTGTTGTGTTATTATGTTTACTCTAGCAAGCGCTCGGTGTTATATTGCGTCCGTACGAACAGAAGAATACGTCGCGAAACGGCTATCTTTCGTCCGTAAGGAAGACTGTCTGCATCCGCAGAGACATAGGCGTGATTAACTAAGGCACTATGTGCATCTATTTATAACGGTAATGCTTTACTATAGTCCTCACGGCCTGTCCTGAAATATTATGCAACCTAAACCTGTTGCCTATTGATTTTACGATCGTGACTAGGTAGTAAACTAAGGCTCGTATTTTTACTCTTTTGTTTTTGTTAAGGCTACAGCTACAGCTACAACAGCTTGTAGGCCTACGTCTGTCTGTCTGTTTCTTTCATTTCTTTTCTTTTCACTGGAGCCTGAAATGAAATAAATGATGGTCGCGTGACGCAGACGAAAGATAGTTTGTGGTACAACTAATCTGCTGTCCGTACGGACGGAAGATAACATTAACGCTAGCAAGCTTAGCAGTACAGCTAGTAGACTGTAGTTATAACGGATCATATTGGCGTTGGTTGGCACTTAGCGACAAACTGGAACAGACAAAGCCGGGAAACAGTGATATAGGCTCATGTTTAGGAATTAGAATTAGGATTAGGGATATGTTTAGAAATATAAGGGATAGTTAGGTAAGAGTTAAGGTTAGAGTTAGGGTTAGGGAGCTCTCTCTCCAAAGCTCTTCCTTATTGGGGACACCCCACCTCTCAAGTGCCCCCCACATAATGCTGATTATTAATGCAGACTTCAACACATTGTATATTTTATTCATGACATCACACTTTGAATGACAATGCAAGTTTATTGACATTTATTGCCGTAAATCACTGCAGCTTAAAAACAGTACAATTCAATATAACTAATATGGTACATGTTCGCCTACATTTGCACATTCTGCTCAACTCCATTAAACTTAAAACTGTACTTATAGTGAAAGTTTTTCACAGTGACTGGCTATATCTAGTCACCATAGAGACATACAAGAATAAGTTATAAATAATGATAAGCAATGAAATAAAAGTTGTTGTGTGTTGTGTTCCATATTTAGTACTAAGGAATGCCAAATTTAGTCAGCTGCATGCATGGAACAATGGAACTGTAACTCAACAGTGATAGAAGCTGTTTTATAATGATTTTTGCAATATCGGTATGCTCTCTGACAGTCACTGTCATTTCTGTTATTTATCAACAAACTGCATGATTTGTGTTATTTTACATGGCCACAAACTATATAGTAAGCAGCAGTGAAATATATCTCCATAACTAATAAAATAGTTCGGAAGCAATGGAGTATAACTTAGTTACTCAGATATCATGAATTGACTGTCACTAAGTTGATGACATGCATTGCTATTGCACAACTCAGCACATTCAGCAACAACTTCAAACAGCACATTGAAAACAAAAGTTTGCATACACTAACAAATTATGAGTCATTTAAAAAGTTTATAGTCTGATAAAGATGAATGTTACAAATGTTTCTGACATTGCATCATTGATTAATACCAGGGCACTAGAATACTGCTCAATTTACTATTGGGCTTTAGGATAATTTCATGAAAGTATGCAAATTTCCTGAGAAAACTGCATGGCAAATGGCTGGCTGGAAGTCCATAGTCCAAGATTAACATTTCTTTTACAACGGAACCTAATGTTTGGAGAAACACTGCAGCTGATGCTTCTCAGTTGCAGGTAATTATGTTCAAAATCACCATATGGTACAGAACTTCTGAGTATCTATACCTAGTTTGCAACTTTCTGAATGCCCCTGATACACTACTACACTGCAGCTCAGTACAGGAACGACTAAATTGACAGTGCCATAAAGGCAAATTTTTGTTTATATACAGGGTGCGGCAAAAGAAGTATCCCCTGAAGTTGTTTGCCATATTCTCGGTAACCACTCGAGATTTTAACGCACGATTTTACATTCTTATTACCATTTACATAAAAAGCCAAGCAGCATTCAATATTTTTTTACTGTTGCAAAATGATGAATTTTATTGCGAGACAACATTGTGATTCTGCACACTCAAAACCTTTGCTTTGTAACGAGTAACGCATATTGAAAACAACTGTGTTCGTCTAGTGTCGTCGAATAGAAGTAAACTTTATGAACAAAGTCTGTGCACTTTATTGACATTTTTTTCAGGGATTGATAAAAAAATGACAAAGCAATTTAGAGTATACTTTTTGCCACACCCTGCACATTGTACCTCACCCTAGCAACAATTGTTGACACAAACTGCTACATTGTGGCTCCACCCAGCAGGGACTGGTGCATTCTGTCATTTGAACATTACTACATTAGTGCATTAGAACACTGGATACAAGTTACTCACCGGTCCCACAAACCAAACTATTTGCACACAGTAGTACAGCTGACCACTTGAGGCACCGGTATTGCAAACACAGAGCTATTTGTACTAAAGATACAATGCAGCTAACTGCCAATTTACATGGAAAATACTATGCAGCTGACAGTTGTCGGGTGAGGCTGATGATCACTGCATGGTGACCACTTGTGTAAAAAACTTGGAAGCTTGGAAATTTCAGGGATTTTAGTGAAAATCAGAGAATTGTCATGGAAAACTTTGTCACGGAAAATTGCCCAAAACTTTCCTTAAAATTGTAAAACTTGACATTTTGATTACAGAAAGTTTTTTGCTCATTATGTTTGTGTGTCATTTGCAGCTGTTGCAGAATACAGTGGCAGACACAGTTCATTATGTGATAAATTTTGAAAGCACATGGCTACCTAGTCTGTTTTTAATTAACGTGAAATTGACAGAACTAGCATTTTGCTGGTAGCTGTGTGTGATCTTGCTATGCATGTATTTTTTTATCTGACGTATTTCGATTTGTTTTTCATTTGCTTACTTATGTTTTGATAGCATCGTATCAAACTAACCATTTGGCAACTGATGTAGTTTGTGGGATAACAGGTCACAGTCTATGAACAATTACTGGCGTAGTCAAGGACGATGACTGCCCAGTCACAATCTACCACTGCGACTAACGCAGTCAAAAACAATGACTGAAGCAGTCACCATTTACAGTCCCAGTGAGGAACGACGACTGACTCAATCACAGTATATCAACAACAACTAATACGGTCAAAACGATGACTGACAGAGTCACCTACAAGCAGTACTGACGCAGTCAAGAACGACGACTGACACAGTCACAGTATATCAACAACAACTAATACATTCAAAAATGACGACTGATACAGTCACAATGTACCACTGCCACTTACACAGTCAAGAACGATGACTGACACAGTCGGTCTACAGTCCCAGTGAGGAACGATGACCGACACAGTCACAATATATCGATAACAACTAATACAGTCAAAACAATGACTGACAAAGGCAAAAGTAACGCAGTCAAAAACACTGATTGATGCAGTCAGAATCTACTGTCAACATTTAATGTTACAGTGTATCACAGTATATTTGCTTCACTGGAAAAGTCGGGAATTCTGTGTTTTGAAAGGTGGTCAAAGATGAGCTCAATCATTTGTCTTCGTCTTATTCTTCCAAATCGTCGAGAAGCGTAGCAGTCGCCTGGTCATAATGTGTGCCAGTTGTGTTTATTATGTATATTGTTTTGTGTGAAACATGTACTATTGCAATGGGTAAGAAAGTGTGGTGGAAAATGTTGCAAGTAATAAGTGTTTGATTGACTGAGACAAATGACTGAGCAGTTGAACAAATTTGCTGCAGCAAAACTTTCTTGCTCAGTACCCCACGTACCATTCTGTTGCATGGTTTGTACATGGCTAGTGTAGGTTGCACTGTCATTAAACATCGGCTGCAGGTGATTCCTGACTGCATCATCTAGCATGTGGTCTGTAACATTCTTACGAATGACACTGTGGTGCTCTTGACTGTTTGTCAGTGCAAGTGCAATTGCCCTAAACAGGCAGTTGCCGTCGCCAATAATCTTGTGTACAGTAACATTCGTGTGCTGTTCTGTGTGATTGCAGATAAGTTGCTAAAGCGCAGTTGCTGTGGATAACTGAGTGTCAACTGCTGCTCTACGGAGAGAATGCAGAGTTCAATTCAATTGCTGAGTTTTGAATTCAAGTTCTTTAAATTCTTTTCTTGATGTTCACTGTTAAGTGACTCAATGCTGCAGTTCTTGAAGATGTTTGTCATAGTTTCTGTTGTTATTATACTGAGATGTGGTGCATACATCTTGTGCAGTCTGTCGTATTCGACTACAGCTTTTTTGTCGCACTGAATTTTGCTCCTGTCTGAATTAATGAGATGGAGTCCTGCCATTGTTGTTACTCTAGATAGGGCGACATAAATCATGCCGCAGCCAAATATGCTCGCGCCAGCATCCACTATGACTGAGCTTAGACTCAGACCTTGTGACTTGTGAATTGTTATACCAAAGGCTGGCATTAATGAAAATTGTTTTCTTGTGTAGAAGAATCCTCTGAGCACTTCAAAGCTGCATAACTCTCTCTCTCGACTAAGACCAGACCATCTCTGTTCTTGAATTGGATCATGACAGCATGAACAGGTGCACCGGCCTTATTTGACGTGTATTTGAAGCCTTCTACCGTACCGACTAATCCATTGATTAGCCCTGCCTCTACATCCTTGTTTTTTTCAACATCACTTTAGCCCCAATGCACAGCTGTACACACTTCTCCAGTCCAGCAGTTCTTGTTGTGTCATTTTCCATCGCCTTGAGTGCTTTTTCAATTTTGGGGAGAAGTTTTTTGTCTACAATGGTCTCTAATTTGTCTGAGGCACTCAAGCTCTGAATTTCAGTTCCAATGCGTTGCAACATTGCGTTGTTTACTTCATCACGCATGGCTGTTCTCGGCAGTAGGATGACTGGAGACTGACCACTGCTCACCAGCTCCAAGTATTTGTTGCAAATTTCATCGACTGTCGCAGGAGGGCCATGAGTTATTAATCGCTCAGTGAGCATTGTGTACTGCTGGTCAAAGATGTGACCTGTGCGTAGATCGGCTAACAGTGATGCGTAATCCTGGTCACCACTCTGTCGCATATTAATAGTCAGCTCGTCATATTGGAAATTTTTCCACAGGTTGATTGTGCCAATGGCACCTTTCCTTTCTTTGGCTTCATGTGGTGTGACTTGTATGAAAGGCTGGTTGCCTTTAACTGGTGGTAGTTGTAGAATGTCTCCAAAGAATACCACGCTCAGACCCCCAAAATAGTTATCATTGTTCATTATTTCAATCAGTCTGAGGTAGATATAAAGCAGAGTCAGTGATGACACCATGCTGATTTTATCTACTATTAGCAGCCTCAAGTCCTTCAGTATTGCTCGGATCGTCTTGATCTGGTCTTGGCTTAGCTTGTTGTAGTCTGCTGGTTTACCATGTTCAACGGGCAGGCAAAAAACTTTGTGTAGAGTAATGCCATTTATGCTGTAGGCTGCGAGGCCAGTGGGTGCAGCAACCACTGCAGACACACCGTTTTATGCTGACTTGGCACATATCGTACGCTGCAAGATGTCGATGACACGGCTTTTCCCGGTGCCTCCTTGGCCACTGACCACTAGTCGTATTGGCTCTGACTGATCAAAGATTGCTGTTACTACTTTGTCAACTATGCGCTTCTGGCCACAGTTGAGTTTGTTGTAGTCATCGATAAATTCTGTAGTGTTCAGCTGATCTTTGTGTGTTGCAGCAAACTCAGCATTAACGAAGTCCTGCATAGCAGACTGGAGATTGTCAGTAGCACCTCCGGCGAATGCACCAAGCTCATCTTCCTCAACAGGAGCAGTCTTCAGCTGCTTAGCTCTTTCTTTGATTGCTGCATTCAGCTGCTCATCTTGTTCAGTGGTATGTATGTTGCTTGTGTAGTATTGAACCATGTCTGGCAAACTGGCAGATTCTGTCATGTATGCTTCATGAAAAGTCAGGCCAGGAAAGGAGAGATCTTGTTCAGTTCGCCATGGCTTGAATAATTTTAGGAGCTGGTAGTAGTACAGTTTGTTCTTTTTTTCACATTGGTTTGGATTTATAGTTTGGTGAGTTACAATGTACGAAGTTTTCTTTCTGCGACGCAACCAGAATGGCAGGTGTTTCAGCTGCAGTGGTTTTGTGCTGTCAGGCAAAAGCCGCTCTTTCTCATACCAGCTGAGCAGCTCGTACAGTCTGGTGGTCTCAAGCTCGTCCGGCCGGTCAGTGTAGATGTCCAGTACCCAGTGTGGTTTAAATATATTGTTGGATTCTGGATTGTTTTCGACAATTCTTTTAAGGTCATGAATGGGTTTCAGATATCGTTTGACTTTGTCAGGGTGCTTTATGTTTTCATGCCTGGTTTTATTTTGGTACAATTTGTCTAACGCTTCTGTCATTTTCTCTGAGTCAAATCCCTTTCTGTTTTCGAGTGACTTTAACGTTTTTAGATTTGGTTTTATTTGCTCACACATTGAACATGCAGATGTGGTGTAGGTGTCTCGCTGTTTAGCAACTTCCCGCAGTTGTGTGCCAAAGCGTTCCAATATGGCTGTCTCATTGGCTTGCATGCCATTGCGGTTGATTTCGCTGTTAACTTTTTCATGAAAGCCCTCATCTTTTCTTCCACCCCACATTGCTGACTCAGCTTCGTTCAGAGCTTGCAGTGCTAACTTCAACCTGACAAAATCACCACTGCGTTTTGCTTGTTGTACAAATTGTATACATAGACTCAGCCAAATCAGCCGACGCAGTTTATAGATTTTGACTACGAGAAATCGTATTGCTGGAAGATTGCATGATACAAAACGAATGTGTCTGAGTAAGCTGTTGCAGCCATTTTCGTGTGAACAGGATAGACTGTGGCCGAGTTTGTCTGGGTTTTTGTCTGTGTATAGACAAGTGTTTATGTTCTGATACAGATGCGTTCATCGGCGTGAGTCTGTGGTGACTATTTTCTGCAGCAGCTCGTCTGTGGATCGAATTGTCTCTTCATCAATTTTACACAGTTTGCTGTTACACTGTCACTGTGTGGATGTTGATGCAAGTGATGAACGCTTTGCTGGTGGACATACAACTGGTCTGTTGTCATGTTGTTGCGGTGACTCACGCTGTGTGACTTCTGGCTGGTCTGGTTCCTGTGGCTCAGCAATTTGCTTTTCAATCAACGTGAAAATGCGCGCCTGACCATTTGCATCCATTGGTATGGTATCTTGGTTGTTGTGTACGTAGTATATTTGTTCTGAGTAATATGCTTCAGATGATGAAGTATGTTTCCGAGAACCGAATGCAGCTTCAAGGTCTGATTCATTTAACAAGTTATTATTTGTTGTTTTTTTCAGTGCATTGCTAGTGTACTGAGATAGTTTTAGGTGATAATGTTTCATAGTTTTTGCTGCTTTCTTTTCTGTTTTGTTAGATGTCATAAAAATGATGTCGACATCCAGTGATGCCATATGTGAGTTCAGTGACATTTTCTGTTTTGGTGCGTGGTCAAGGCGGCGTTCTTTTGCTTCTGCTAACAGCCGAGCTCGTCGCCTCCAGTAACGCTGCTGAGCGGTTTGTACCACTGTTTTTTGGCTTTTGTTTTCTTTGTTTTTTTATCTCTCTGTAGTTTTGCTTTCTTTTGTTTTTTTGTTCATTTTCCTATACTTGCTGTCTGTATCCCACCTTTTCTTTTATTTTTCTCTCATGGTTTTTTTTTGGTTCGGTAGTTTTCATCCGTATCCCATCGGCGTCTGCTATTAACTTTAGCCGCAATTTTGTTTTTCTCGACATAAATGCTATGTTCTATCAGACGCTGACGTGTGTTGACCCTAGCTATTTTTCTGTTTTTGTCAGCGTATTCTTTATTTTTTTAGGCGTTTTTTAGTATTGTGTTATGCAGTCATTCTGTTTTTTACTGCATAATTTTTATTACAACATAGTCTCTATTTCTAAGCTGAGAGTTTCTTTTGTCGAAGTGTTTTATCAGTGGCTGCTCTAGAGCGACTTCTCTGTTTGACGGAGGTGACGTTTTGCTTATAGTTCTTAGACGTTGTTGCTTTGCTCTTATTTTTTGTCCTAGCATATTTCACTTTTCTTCTTTGTCGAATTATTTCGGCTTTTGATGGCATTTTGTCAGGTGTTTACTGTGTACCAACTTCTGACATGATTTGTAGTTGTAAGACAGTTCACACGGTATGTTGGATGAACAGTGATACAAACTGCACAACAACCAATGTGGTCTGTAAGCCGTAGATACAGGCCAGGTTCAACGATAACACAGTCAAGGGCCAGCGACAATGAATACGATCTGGGATCAACAACAGTTGATACACTCAGGGCCAATGACAACAGCTGTGGCGGTCAACGGCTGATGACAACTGACAGTCTAGGGGCGATGACAACAATGGCCACGGTCAAGGGCCGACAACGACCAACAGTCTAGGCCCGACGACAGCTAACAGTCAAGAGCCGACAACTGTCTGTCTAGGACCAACGACACCCAACAGTATTGGCTCGACGACAACAATCTGTCACAGTCAAGGGGCCGACAACAACTGGCAGTGTAGGACTGGCGACAACAAACGCCAGAGTCAAGGGTCGACAAAAGCTGACACTCCAGGATCGACGACAAGCAACAGTCTAGGCTAAACGACAAATAACAGTCAAAGGCCGACAACAACCCGCCACATTCAAGGGCCGATAACAACTGTCAGTCTAGGACCACGACAACCAACAGTCTAGGCCAACGACAAATGACAGTTTAAAGCTGTGACAACTGACAGTCTAGGGCCTCGACAACCAACAGTCTAGGACTGCCTTCTCTTGTAACAGTTGCCTGCTTGCTTCAATAGAATGGAACTGAGTTCTACTACAGTGACCGCAGACCAACTTGACTAGTACCGTCCTACAGGCTGAAATGGCAGCGAGTGCTACTGTCTTGTGGCATGAACTGCCTTGGCTTCCTTTGAGATAATGAGTTGTTTTCGAGCTGGTGATTGTTACCTTCAATGCAAAGAGTGTCGGACAACTGGCATGCGTAGCTCTTGGCACTACATTCGTCTGCACTGTGTACTAAGCTACATTTACTACTTCTTCTTTTGTGTCTTATCGCTTCTCTGCAGCTGCTCGTAGTCAACTCTCTGCAGACTATCTGGGCACTTGCAAATTCAGGCTTAAGTAGACTGCCTACCTGAACAACACATGGTGTCTCAGTGACAAGGCCAGTAGTGTCTACTTGGTTAACAACAGATGTAGCTGCACTCTACTGCTGCAGCAAACTAGCCTACTCGATCAATAGCAGATGAAGTAGTAGTTTAATCTCTGACAAAACAGCCTATGCCTTGACGCTCAACATCTGTTGTAGTCTGAGAATGACTTGGTGTTGGTGTGCTGACGGTGAAGTGCTCACTGTTCACAGGTACACCTGTACAATGTGTACATGTTGCACAAAACATGTTAATGTGAAATATACACTGTGTCTCAAAAAACATCTCCGACATTTTTGATTGTAACTTTAAGAAGGATTATCAGATTTTAATAATTTTTGGTGCAAATATTTCTGAGACAACTGGCCATTAAGTAATTATTTATTTTTCCACCTCACTTAATGTCTGTTTCTGCATTATCTGTGGAAAACAAAACGAACAAAATATTACTTTTTTATCTAATGCGGTATGATTACTTAATTAACATAACACATGAAAACACATTTTGTTTACATTTTTGACTTTTTGGCTGACACTTTATCCAGTTGTTCATTTTTCAACTGCCTACAGTAAAATTGTTTGAAGTGTTGCCCCATTATGCGAACATAAGCATGGAGATGCTTTTTCTATTTAGTGACAGAGGTATCGATAATGTTCTGCGTTAGACCAATCCTGACTCTACCATTCGCTTCTTAAGTTCATAAACATTCCTAAACGTTATTTGGTAAAGACACTGCTAACAGTCAAATACTTCTGTTGGCAGTCAACGCTGGCGTTGGTTAGCAGTCAAATATTAAGTCAAATCAAATTCTGTAATAGACCGGCTGTTGGGGCCCACAGATTTGGATAAATAAAATTTAGTAAAGATTTTCTCATTTATTTTATTTATTTTTTCATTCATTTTAACACATATTATGCTTGGTCTGCTGTCCCCAGGTAGTGCAGAAGCAGACGTTAGTGTGGTGGAAACTTGAACAATGATTTAATAGCTAATTGTGTCAAAAATATTTTTTGCCCAAAATTATTGAAATCTGCTAATCTTACTTTGAGTTACAGTTGAAAATGTCAGAAATGTTTTTTCACGTTTTTTGTTTATTTTAAAAATATATTTTGCTTAATCTGCCTTTCCTAGTTAGTGCAAAAGCGGACAATGGATGAGGTGGGAAACTGAATGGTCATTTGATGGCAAGCTGTGAACGGAATATTGGTACCAAAAATTATCAAAATCTGATAACTGTTTTTTAAGTAACAGTCGAAAATGTCTGGGATGTTTTTTGAGACACAGTGTATAATTACATAATTTCAGCTTTTGGCAGATTTTGCAATCAAACGAAGATTTTTGTCATTATGAAGGCATGGGGGCTAAAGCATTTTTTGTGACCACTTGCCATTTTTGTTTTCCATTTTGACACCTTTTTCTTGTTGTACACTCTAATCCAATATTTTGTGTATTGTGAACATAAATTCCTTCTCTTTTTACATGCAAAAGCAGCTACTGTTTTCAGCGCGTCTTAGCCATCACAATTCTGTCCGTCCGTCTGTCCGTCTGTCACACGGGTGGATCAGTCACCAACGGTGCAAGCTAGAATTACCAAATCTTCACCGTCGGTTGCCTGGAAGACTCTAGTTTTAGGAACCCTAAAGCTTTTTCATAAACTCAAAAAGGGTCACCCCGAACGAGGGCGCTAAATGAGAGGGGGGTGGGCAAAATTTGCGATTTTTGGCCAATAAGTCGCTGTGTCTCAGTAACGGTGTGAGATAAAGTTTAGGTTACTATTAATCACTAATAGGAAGTAGTACAATGGTTGTCAATTGGCGCCGAATTCAATGACCTTGAACGCCAAAATTGGGGTTTTATGAAGTTTTTTGGCGATTTCAAACTGCGACACAAGTCTATATCATTTACAAGGTCGCGCCACGCTACTGTCGTTATGTGATCCAGATAGAGAATTTTGTATTTGTATATTAAATTAGCATGAACTCCACAATTTTTAGCTAAACTACTGAACCGGAACTGCTATAGGCTTTCGCGCGTCTTGTGAGCATTAGCTCAAATTTTTTGTTTTAATGTGTGACTACAAAGTATCTTTTAGTTTGGGGGTTAAAAAGACAACTTGCTGGCACTCTATACAAGGTGTATACAAATTTGTTTGCAGTTTTCATCTTTGTTGATAACAGTGATCAATATAATTTTAAGTGAATACATCAGAGCTGGTAATGATTAAGCTATTAAAATGTTAATTTGTAAAAAATTAATAACACTTAATTTTAATTTTGAGAAAACATAGTGGTTATGGTACTAGAAAAACTGCATGTTCTAAGTATTTTCTAAGTCGCGTAACTAACAGCTGTCATAAATGGACAGCAATTTTTACTAATGTGACTTTTTATCAAAATTCAATGATTAAAAGTTCATTAATTGTTAAAAACAGTTAATTTTTACAATTTCCTGTTAAGTTTTGCCATATGTTACTTACAGGAAAAATTTTGCAGTTGTGTTTTGCAGGCCGAGATTTTCACGGTAATACGAGCAGAGCAGTGTGTTGTGGTGCGGACTGCGGTTGACAACTGTGGACAAGGTGGATTGCTGTGGTGTGTTTCGAAGTGACAGGCGTTGACAGCCACTCACTGCTACTTCGTTGTTGACCTGGAACACCACCAGTTTACACTGTAAGTGTAGAAAACAATAAATAGTATTGAAAATTTGTTGCTGTTGTGCTAAAATGTACGCTAAAAAAGTAAAGTTCTTTGTGATCCACCAGATAGCAGCTTACATAGATATGGGTTAGTGCTTTATGCAACGTGCTTGTTTATGTCGCTGGTCTGCGATGGCCATGTTGAGTTGACCTGAATGGTTGTTAATATAATGTATGGTTTACCTATCGAAATAGGTTCTACAGTTTCCGGTCCAGGCATTAACTATATAAACTAAGTCTGCTATATATGAAATGTGACGCCACATCGTGACAGGGGGCACAAGGCCAGGGAAGGTAATCCCCTGTAAGTACTAGCCTCTAAAAAAATTTTTCTATTGTCAGAAACAGCAACAAATTAGCTTGTTTATTTGTAAAGATGGAGTGCCTGGTTTTAACGCGCGAAAGCAGCTACTGCTTTCAGCACGTCTTAGCCATCACAATAATGTCCGTCCGTCCGTCTGTCCGTTTGTCCGCCCGTCACACGGGTGGATCAGTAAAAATGGTGCAAGCTAGAATCACCACATCTTCACCGTCAGCTGCCTGGAAGACTAGTTTCAGGAACCGTAAAGCTTTTCCATAAATCCAAAGGGGTCACCCTGAACAAGGGCTTTAAATGAGGGGTGGGCAAAATTTGTAATTTTTGGCCAATAAGTTGCTGTATCTCAGTAGCGCTGCGAGATAAGGCCTAGTTTACTATAAATCACTAATAGGAAATCATATTCTGGCTTGCGATTGGCAGTGAATTCAGTAACCTTGGATGACACTGAACGCCAAAATAGGGGGTTTTATGGATTTTTTGGCGATTTCGGGTTACGACACAAGTCTGCATCATTCAGAAGGAGGCGCCACGGTACTATCATTATGTGCACTTTGGCATGACTGTAGTAAAGGTGTTGTATTTTATCCCGAATTCCCGCAAATTTAATGCAAACAGCGACAGATTTTAGTTGTACGATTTCGTTGTATTGTGAGCACAACAATTTATTATTTGGTACATTTCTGATGCACAGTATTTAATGAAAGGGTTTGCATATCTTACAGCATAATTTGTGACATTTTTTTCGATGGTGCTGTCACCTCGGGAATCGGTTTACAACGCCCAGCACTAACTAACGCTGATTGATTGCATTGATGGAGTTGTTATATTTTTACGCACGAAAGCAGCAGCTACTGCTTTCATCGCGTCTTAGCCATCGCAATTCTGTCCGTCCGTCCGTCTGTCTGTTCGTCCGTCACACAGGTGGCTCAGTCAAAAGCGGTGCAAGCTACGATTACCAAATTTTCACCATTAGCTGCACGCAACTATCGCTATGCGATCCAGATAAAGAATTTAGTATTTTTTATATTAACTTAGCGTGAGCACCCCAATTTTCAGCTAATATACTGAACCGGAACTGCTATAGGCTTTTGCGCGTCTCGTGAGCATTAGCTCAAATTTCTTGTGTGTTATACCTTGCAGTGGAGAAATCAACTTGCAGCAGTCAACTGTCGTAGCACAGCAGTCAGAGTGCCGGCTGATGATGTTCGTTCAATGTCTCAAGTTGTCATTCTAATCTGTGCATCTCACATATCTGACAACAACACAGATGTACTTGCATTAGTGGATATTACACAAAATATACTTTAAGTGCATCGCTTGAGATATTCTGCAGTTTTGTTCAATACAAAATGGCAAAAATACAGTAAGATCTGTTAAGTTGTGTTCAAAGCGACAGAAATGAAAATGAAATGAAAGCCAAGGTGAAATTCAGTTGATTTACGTTTTACCATAACGAGTTTGCGTTTATGATGACTTAAGTTCACTTTCAAGAACAACGTCTTTAGAGGTAGCTACGTAGTTATTTTAACTAAACATTTGCAATCACTATAAACGTTTTCTGTGCACTGTTCACTGTTACTGCAGTTTGATTAACTGTAGGCCCATAAGTTTAAGTGCATTAGTTGAAAAAATGAAGCAATTAAATAAACTTCAATTTGTCAGTCACTGGTTCAAAAATGATTTAGTTTAATTTGATAATTAATGACAGGGCTGTCTGTATATAGGTGATAAGTTTTGAGTATTAGCACATTTGTTTCTTCTTCACCTTTGCTGTCAAATTCATGTGTCGTACTGCCATAGAGAATCATTCTTCTGCATTGTGTTAGTTATTCTATATACCTATACCGTATTATAATAAATTAAAGACATGTATTTAATTTAATAAAAAAAATTTTAAACGTACATACCGAACAGCCTGATGTAAGCGACAACAGCAATGAAAGACGAACAAAAAAGTTTACAACAAGCAAACATTTTAAATTGTAATTCTTTAATGCTACTATGTAGCCTTAGGTTCAGTTTCAAACCGCTTATCTGTGATGCATTCGATTTCTAAAAATGTGATGTGTAAATTCATGGCATGCCAGTCGTAGCTCTAGGTCTCCACTATAGCTCGAAGCTAATTAAACAAAATAGAACTGTTACTGATTTTGGTTGCTGTGTAAGTGTAATAGTTAGGGATTTTTTGTGTTTGTGTTAATAGGCAGTTTAATCTTTATTGCTCTTAACTTTTGTAGGCTCTGTAATTAATGGTTGTGGTTATTCCTGCTGTGAGCCTTGGTCAGAGACCAAGGCTCACAGTTTTGTTAATTTTATCTGATAGGCAAAATTTATTTTTGGCTACTTATTTTATTGCTTTTCGATTTACTTATTCAGTATTTACTTATTATTTTAGTATCATGTTTGTCGCTTTATAATGCAGCCATCCTAATAACCTAAATTAGTGTAAACGTTCTGCGTGGCAGGAGTAACCAATTTGCCAATTTCCAGTTTAGAAAATTTGTACAGGGTTTGCGGTTAGTTGTGTGGGTCTATGCTGATGACTGCATAATTCATAAATAAGTCGTAGAATATTCAAATAGTAAAAAATGTGAAGCTGTACTGCGTCACTGTAGCACACTTGGCGATGGGAGCATTGTTGGCTTAAGCAGCAGTGACACGTTTAAACATGAATGGTAGGTCTATGTTTATTCATGTATTAATTAACTGGTCAACTGCTTGTTATTTACAACTGAAGAATCACGGCATCATGGGTCAGAGGCAGAAACCCTCATCAGGGAATACGGGGGCTAAAGCTGAATGTGCGCTGAATTACACCGTAAATTTCCCGTGTTATTTATTAATTCTTGAATATTTTTTTGTTACGAATGTGGCCGTATTGCATCTTTTTCATCTTTGTTGAAAGAATATGATACTGTGCTGCTATAGAAAATAAGTCATCATTTGTTATCGGCATCTTCACAGCAGGAAATATATTGCTAGATAAATGGCGATTATGTATTAATTAACGTAGTATATATAGCTATATCTAATTAAAGAAAACTAGATATTAATTTAATAATTCAATAAGATTTCAGTGTAAAATGTAGGCCTAAATACTGTAATGTATTTTAAGCTTCAAACTACTTCCATAATACAATAGGCCTACAACTGTGTTGTATTGTGTGTTTGTGTGGATTCATGCTTCTCGATTTATAACACAGCGGATGACATTGCAATATAGAACTTTTTACCAGGGAATTTTTTAATGGCACATCTTGGTTTGATTCCTAATTATGACAGATTCTGCTTAAAATTTTGGTCTGTCATATCTTTAAATTGTTGAACTTTGGTTTGGTTAGAGAGAAGTACAACCATATTGCCAAATTTCTAAACTAAACAGCCTAACCCTAACCACCAACCCTAACCCTTACTGTAGGTTTATTTGTCGGCGAAATATGGGATTAGGCAAAACTGGATTAGGCGATGTGGAAAGACTGTTATGGAAAGCCCATACACATTTCAGTTGGTTGCCGTAAGCTACTGGACGTTGAATTTCATGAAACCTGCAAGCGTGATACAAAAGTATAATCACTACGTGGTGAACTAGTGATTTATGCTGCGTTTATACGAAACATGAATGTACGTGTTCATGAAGTTAATTGAATGTATGGTCATTGGTCAGCTACACTTGAATGTCAAGTTTTTTTCTGTACGGCAAAGTTGCCGATGCTGCCTCCCACGCCCTTCTTTGCTTGGATACCAATGTAAACAAAAAGCGGGAAAGTGAGGTGCATAATTACAAAATGTTCGCTTCGGTTAAAGACTTGTTTAATATTCTTTAGAAATACAACACAAATTTATTTACAAATTATGCGCCCAATACAAACAAAATGTCGGACAAAAGAAAAGTCGTTATTTTTATAATTGGAATTGGTTGTTTTAGTTGACTGCGATAGCGGTGACTGGCGTAGGCTGTCAGGCGCTGAAGCAGGTCACTTGACAGAGGCTATTAACATAACGGGCGATAATTGGTTTGAAAGCAGACTTTGAATCCGACGACGTAATCCTATTCGTCAGAAGGCAATGCGATCGATTTTGTTATTTATTTAGTTTAGTATGATGTAAAGTCTATTGAAAATGCCTTAGGCTTAAAATAGTACTGATAATATGCTTTCAAAAGCGCCAGAGTTGTCGACAAGCTGAAATTAAATGCTTTGCCGTATTTAGTAACTATCAAAGCGTGCAAATAAAAAGAAAACATGCACACCATTCACTGTGTCTTGTCTTTGCGTTAGTCGACTATCTCGGCTCGCGAATAGCAGATTAAAATAATGTTATCAGTTATTATAAAGCTACTACTTATTGTAATTATTTTTATTGTCAGTAATTGAATATCATTACTGATATTGCTACACATTTTTCTGTAAACTAAATATGAAAATACAACAGAAACGTAGCCTATTCAAGAGCTTATTGCATTCTGACAATGTTCGTGTTTAGACCTATAGGCAGTGGCGGTTTTAGGCCCGTGGCAGCTCCCCAGTTTTGTGGCCATCCATGATTTTTTGTAAAGATAACACAAATATCTTATGTATTTGCGTTTCAAAAGTTTAGAAAAGTGGGCAAATTTGCGACTTTTATGGAATGTTCCAAAACCAAAAGTGCTCCAGTTTCAGGGGGGCTTCGCCCCCTAACCCTCTGACCAGGGGCTGTGCCCCCAGACCCCCGTTATAGGCTTGCGCTACAGCGCTTGCCATGGAACCGTGCCCCCGCAGATTTACCGTCACTGCTTATAGGCCTATTTTTACGCGCGACAGCAGCGCTAAAGTTGTAGCGCGTCTTAGCCATCGCAGTTCTGTCCGTTCGTCACACGGGTGGATTAGTCAAAAACGGTGCAAGCTAGGATCACCAAATCTTTACCGTCGGCTGTCTGGAAGACTTTAGTTTCAGGATCCGTAAAAGCTTTTCTATAAATTCGAAAGGGGTTACCCCTAGTGAAGGCGCTAAATAAAAAGTGGGTGGGACAAATTTTCTATTATCAACCAATACGGCTGAATGAGACAGGTCGCGCCCTCTGGCGCTCTCTGGCGAGTGTTAATAAAACATCATTGCTGGGATTGGTAAGCTTAGATTTTGTTCGCACCGGTCTTCAAACGTAATGCAATTGCCAAATTTCGTGCAAATATGTGCAATAATAAACGAGTTATGAGCGATAGATAAAATTAAAAATGCTGTTTGTGCAAAAATCCAACATGGCAGGCGCCGCCATCTTGAATTTTATTTTTTGTAAGATATTTTGGCATGCGTGTATGTAAAATTTCAAACGTAAAACAAGTGCCAAATTTTGTGCAAATATGTGCAATAGTAAAAGAGTTATGAGCGACAGATGAAATTCAAAATGGCGGCCGCCGCCATTTTAAATTTATCATTTTTTGTCCATTTTCGTTAAATGCTCTATTTTCGGTGGCAGCCGTCTAGATCGCTGCAAAATTTCATTCATCTACGTCAATGGGCGGCTGAGTTATTGATGTTTGTGCAAAAGTCTAAGATGGCGATCGCCGCCATTTTGGATTTAATTTTTGTTTAATATTTTGGCATACCTGCATGTAAAATCTCCAAAGTAATACGCGTGCCAAATTTCGTGCAAATATGCGCAATAGTAAACGAGTTATAAAAGATAAATAAAATTCAAAATGGCGGCCGCCGCCATCTTAAATTTATCTTTTTTGTTTATTTTGGTCAAATGGTCTATTTCCGGTGGCAGCCGTCTAGATCACTGCAAAATTTCATTTATCTACGCCAATCGGCGGCCGAGTTATTGCTGTTTGTAAAAAAATCCAAGATGGCGACTTTTTGGGGTGACGTGACGTCATCGGTCACGTGACCATTGGACTCAACACATGTGGTTTCCTATTGGTGGTCCATTGGAACCAAGCGTCTATCTTGCACCGTTACCAGATATAACGCCTCAAGATAATGGGGTCACAAGTTTGACCTTTTGGGGTCACGTGACGTCATCGATCACGTGACCATCGGACTCGGCGTCGGCACTTTCCTATTGGTGGTCAATGATGACCATGCGTCTATCTTGCACGGATACGGAGATACAAGGCTTCAAACATTTTGGAGTCGAGTTTCACCTTTTGGGGTCACGTGACGTCATCGCTCACGTGACCATTCGACTCGGCGCATGTGGTTTTCTATTGGTGGTCCATTGAAATCATGCATCTATCTTGCACCGTTACGAAGATATAAACCCTCAAATTTGCATTTGCTTATGTTAAAGGCAAAAAGTTCACTGATGTTATCGATGTTTGTGCAAAAATCCAAGATGGCGGCTGCCGCCATTTTGAATTATAATTTTGTAATGCTGGACCACTCACGAAGTCCATTTGTGCACCTGAAATTCGCATTTAAATTTCGTGTTGATCGAGTGCGTACTTTTCGAGATATCGCGATTCGAAAATTTTGCAAATTTGGCTTAAAATGCCTATACAGGCCACAAAAAATCATGTTTTTAGGGTTTTGACCCCCAAACATTATTTTTTATCATCGATACTCCCAAAAGCGATTACCTTACGCAGAAACACGCGCTTTGAGCCATAAATGGTCGTGATCGATCTTCTGGTGTGACCTGTAGGCGAGGGCAGGAATACAAAAAAAAAGATAGAACACAAAAAGTAACGGCAAATGCCCTCCCTACGCAGACCTCCTTTTCGTCGTCCCACATTAACCAAATTTTACATGTGGGGTCGTATCCCGGATATCTTTCTTGGTTTCAAGTTTTATTAAGATCGGTTGAAAAATGTGGGAGCTGTGGGGGTCGAAATTTTGGTCTTCTTATTGACTTGGCACATCGCTTATACAACAGCTTGTTGCTACCGCACAAGCCGTGATTACTGGTGTCGGCACGGACTAGTGTTCTACTCTGTTTCGGCTAGCGACTTCCGGTTTCGTATTTTTATTTCAAGTATTTAGAATGATTAGTCTTGTAAGGACCAGTGTGGAATTCAACACGCGATAATATCGCCCCAAAACCATTTTGCCGTTTTAGAGTTTTAACTTATATCGTTTGCTGTGTATATTTATAGATTAAAAAATAACTTCTCGATAAAACACACTGGAGCTTACCGTTGGCTATAAAGATAATCAAAAATAAACGTGCATATACGAATAAAAAGTGACTTTTTTACTTACTAATACAAATTTAGCCGGTAGTACGTCCGTTTTTTAACAAAAAGTAAACAAAAATACCAACACATTTTGCCGAATATAAATTTAGCCGAAAGTACGTTTGTTTTCCAGTAAAAAGTAAACAAAAATATCAACAAATTTTGCCAAACTTTAGGTACTTTGCAGCAATTTCAAGATGCAGCTTTTGCAGGGAGCTCTTTCAATTGTCAGCTCGTCACTTATAAGCACAGCAAATTATTAACAAACTCAAAACTGCAGTAGACAAAAAAAATTAAACAAAAAACTACTTTACAATATTGTTCAAAAACAACAAACCGCTATTCTTTAACAGGCCCGCGCAAAATGTTGACTATAACAAAATCGATTTTTCACGTGTGAAATTTTAGGATTATATTTACAGAGTGTGAGAAAAATTATAAGTCTCTAAAAACACTATAAATTACGTTTTTTGATACAAATAATTTAAATATTGTGTGCTTGAGAATGTCAAATGACTGTTTTTTTATTATTTTCTGACGAAAACTGAACCGGATGCAGTTGGGTTTTGCAGTAAAAAAGTAAACAAAAGTTAGCAACAAACTCTGCCAAAATTTAGGTACTTTGCAGAAATTTCAAGATGCAGCATTTCGAATCCAGATTGAATACATGTTTTGCAATGTTTGCTTTGTGCTTTTTTAGTATTTATTTTGGTTGCATTATTCGTCTGTCGTTTTGTTTGTTATTATTTGTATTATATTGTTTATAGTTATTGGTTAGGGCCTACAGTTATTATATGTGGCAAGGTGTGAATGTGATAAAGTTTTCCTTTCTGACAGTCTGCCGTTATGTGAAATTAACATTGTATTCCTTGTGACTGACATGGCAAATAAACTGTCTTTCTCTTTTTTTTCGATTACAATAAACCCAGCCATACGGGAGAGCTCTCACAATAGTCGGCCAACCGCCTACGACATAAGCTAAACGCAGAGTACTCGCAAATTTCAGGCTATATACAGTATAAATGTACAAAACATCAGTTTATACACTTGTCAACGGCAAAATTTAAGGACTTGCACATCGAAAACAGCAAAAATTACAAAAGGTGATATTGCCCGCATCACACTAAATCATGGGCGTTGGAAGTGTTTGAAAGTTGGGGGAGCAAGCAGTGGCTGTGGCCATGGCGAGCGCGCGGAGCGCGAGCCTATAACGAGGGTCTGGGGGCGGAGAGCCCTTAGCGAGGTCCAGGGGCAGAGCCCCTGGTGGGGGGTCAGAAGGGCAAAGCCCCTCTCAAGCTGAAAGCTTTTTGGTTTTTGAACGTCCCACGGAGCGGCAAAACTCCAAGATGTCTAAGTCGATTCGACTCAGTTTAACATTGCAGTGCAGAAAACTCAAACTTTTGGGGGAGCAAAAGCTATGGCCTGCTCTCCCGTGCCAAAAGTTGGAGGAGCAGCTGCTCCTTCTGCTCCCCCTGTTCCAACTCCCATGCACTGACTGTGTGCCAATGTGCTGCTGAATAATATCATTTTTTGTAATTTTTGCTGTTTTCTATGTGCAAGTCCTTAAATGTTGCCGTTAACAAGTGTATAATCTGATGTTTTGTACATTTATATTTGCAATTTTATTACTAAAATACTGTTTTTCTACTGGTGATTAGTTACAAAGATATTGCGCTTCGGATTATTTCTTACAGTAGCCAAGCCGCTCACAACTGTTACTTACTACCCAATGGCGTGACAGAACAAAGCAGACGACACTCGTCAGGCATGACGTCACCGCTGGCTTGCATTGCTGACAATACTGAACAGACCCAGACAGCATTCAATATATACACCCAGATGACTCCCATATATGATGCTATATGGGCGTCTATGTGGTAATGCTATATGGGTGTGTCATATTTTTTGCACCACAAAAAGTCGGTGGGTGTCCATATAGGTACGATATATAGGTGGTATATGGGTGTTACATGGGGCCTATATAAGAAACCTATATGTAT
>Ga0209367_1001212_pt1 | contig 30903 bp, 24 predicted proteins | sample WorMetLIZISLAND2_FD_187412 | JGI IMG/M metagenome (GOLD analysis project Ga0209367, IMG submission 187412) | Marine gutless worms symbiont microbial communities from Max Planck institute for Marine Microbiology, Germany - Olavius geniculatus... ...
CCGTCCCCGATGGGGAGTGTGCTAGTAAGACTTGGTCATTTTCTAGCGCGTGTAAAAATTTGGGGGCGCAGCACTCCCTAGGGGCCGAAATATGGTCTTCCGAAATATGCGTTTTAGGTGGGTACGAATCAACATCGAGATCTCCAAGGTCACTGGACCAAACTTCACTGGACTTGTTTCGCCTAACGCAGTAGGAATCGCAGTAGACGGAATAAAAATCCGATTTTGAATATATTCATCCGTTTCGGAGATATTCGCCGCCGAACTTCGAAGTCGTCCAAAATCAGGCAAAATTTTGCATGTTTTTGGCCCCCAAAATTTTTTTGGGGAAGGCCCCCCGAAATTTTGGACCGGCATTATAAAATAGTGCCTAGTACTAACTGTCGTGCAAAATTTCACGCCAGTCGGCCCACGCATCTTAGAGATCTCGCGTTGCAAAAAAAAATAAAACATCTGGGCTAAAACATAAGTCCTTCCGAAAACTATCGTTTTCGGGCGGACTAATAACCTTCTAAATCAGATGCCCTTTAGGAACAAGAACTAAAAACAAATCACATAAAACTGGACATATAAAAACACTACAAATAAAATAAATCAAAGTAGAAAACATGTAAAAAAGGACAGACATATGAGTCAAAAGTGGGTTACGTTTCAGCTATATGGGCCTAAAGAGCAGACTCAATTCAACCAATTTTCACAAAAATTAGCAAAGCAGTGGGGGCGATGATAATGATAAAACCATTCAGTCCGATTTTCGTCTCAATATTAACTACCAAGGGTTAGAAATTTCAAAATTTCTGTTTCCCCATACGAATTTGCTGGTCATTGTTACAATGCATTCACACACACACACACACACAAATGATTCACACAATAGACAGAGACTGGTTAACAAGAGACCATTGAATGCTGGCACCTGTTGCTGGAAGACCCCCTGATCATTCTTCTGAGCAAACTGCGGAAAGCACATGTGCAGCACATTGAGCATCATTATTGGTGGAAATGAACCACCGGCTCGCTCCATGCTTACAAACAGATCTCGCATCGCTGACGCATACACAGACAGACAGACAATGTCACTAATGTCATCAAACACATCTTCTCACAGGCACAAGGCTAGTAAAAAAAAGAGCTTTGTAGATAAACCAATGTCTGTTGCCTGGGAACTCATCCCCTATGCAGCACCTCAAACTAAAGATAATCAAACCCAGTTAGGCTAGCATTACCTAAGTCAGCAGGACGGATGGCTTCGTTAAGAGCAAGCAATGTGCTGCAGTCCTACTAACAGAGCCTACTCTTATGCAGAACTTGCCGTTTCTTCCCAGCGGTGGCCATATGATCATTTTCATAGTGTATTTCACAACTATAAACATCCAGAGAATTCAAACCTCTGCTACAGACTGTGTTTTATTCTTGACCGTCTGCTATTTCTACCACCATTAACAGCAACCACCATTACAGGTATGGCAATGCTAAACATAAAGTGCTGCAATAATGCAATCCCTCAAAAAACAAATTACAAAATACGTTGTGTAACTTTTTCAGTAACCTTGCAGACAGAAAGCCAAGTAGACAGATGAACATACAAACAAACAGACAAAAGAAACAACATTATCTCCTTCCATCAGCTGAGGTAAGAAAATTCATCTAGTGAAAGTAAAAGTAAACTGTAGAGCTGTATATCTGACCTGCAGCAATGGACTGGTCAGGTTCAACTGAACCAGCAACCAGAGCTGACCCAGACACTCTACAAGTTCACAGCACAGTAATCCTCACAGTAAACCTGTAATAATATTACACTGCAGATAACTGGAAAGTGTCACACTCAGTGACATTATGAGAGCACATACTGCAGAATGCCTGACAAACATAGTAAAAATGCAAGTTTTTCCATTTTTCCGAAATGCAGCCATCCTAAAAGACTGCATACAAACTCCTAATTTGAACAAAAGTCACAGAAAAAAAAATAAGCACAAACGTTAATAACGGCAGACATAACTGGTGTGCCGTTTTAATTCAAAAGGTCAAAGGTCAGGGTTAGGTCACAAGAACTTGAAACTGAACATCTACACTATTTACAGCAATAATAAAACGACATATACAAAAAAATCATACTTCTTGATAGCATCGCGCAGTTCAGGAACTGATCGTAAGCACTGGAGTGTTGCATTCATGTAACATGTATTGCCGAGATTGTTCAGCCCTGAAGGCATCTCCAGCTACATCAACGAATAACGATCACAATGACAAGAACAACAATAGAACTACAACAGCAACTACTACCACTATGATTCCCACTACACTACTACACTACTAGTTTAGTGACATAATGGTAGTGTGTCGGACTAATCAAGAGGTTCAACTCCCGGTCAAGTCGACATCAAGTAGTTAATACTTGGATGGGCGACTGTCTGTGGACAGGTAAACCATCTAAATACATAACTAACATCAAGGTCAATTCAACTTTCCATCCCGAAGGGTAAGTAAATCCTGCATTAATCACAGCTAATCTATCGTATTCACCTGTGTCAGGTAACACCGTGTGATCTCATATGGCAGGTAATGCTCTGTAGCTTTGCAACGGGATTCCCATAAAAGCTAAACACAACCTTTAACCTGTTAACAGCCTTTACTACCACCACCAGTACTGCTATTTCTACCACCATTAACAGCAACCACCATTATCCGTTACTACTACAACTGCTAAAACTAACAAACAAGCAAAAGCTATATGTGACAATAGGTTACATGACAGAAAAACACTAACAGCTTTAGCAAGTTGATTTTCTGTCATATCTTCAACGAATGTCGTCTTCGTCATGGGCTCAATGGGCAGTGCATCAGCAGTGCCCATCATCAATAGATTCACATTCTGTCAGTTCAAACACAAGCACACTGAGATTGTAACAACTTATGCAATCATAAACATAAATACAAAATCTACGCACTGAAGTGTAATGACCATCATACATGATAATTTTCTATAGTAAATAAGTGAATAAAACTTAACATTATTAAGAAAAGTTAGCGCCATCATGCTAAGGCTTGGCATCAAATAGATGACAAGTGAACTCACATCTTTGAGCTGAATGTTTCCCCAATCTTCATCCTAAAATGAACACACAGTGTTGTAATATTACACACGAGCAGCGCTGTGTGACATATAGGAATCATATTATAAAAACCAAAGGCTAAAATTAAAACATTTCTGATGGGAGGTACAAGCCAGATATTAAACAGAAATCAGGTCTCTTATGTAAACCCAGAATTAATTGTTTTACTTACAAGCTGTGTGTCAACTAGTACCAATTTACCACATATGACACTATTAGTAACGATATGTTGCTATACTGTTGTTTGGTGGTGTAACAGTAGCAAGCCGGACTGGTGACCAAAAAGTCCCCGGTTCAATTCTCACTTGGTACACTGCCAGGTAACGACTCTGGGCAAGCTTTCACACACATGTGCCTCTGTCACCAAGCAGTATAATTTGATACCGGTCAAAGAGTGGTAATGCTCTCTGGCTGGGAAGGTAACCGCGGGCCTGGTGGAAAGTAATGGCAACCTACCACCGGGTATGACTCGTCACCTGTGAGCTGAGTGCCTAGAGACTTTGATCAGCTCCGGCTCTTATGCTCGTTGTTGAGTGTTGGATATCTTTTGGATATATTGCTATATCTTCTAAACCAGTGGTTTAAACAGTGCAGAAGTAGATCATGGTACATTTTAGACAACATAATATATAACCATGTTTCACAAAGTACGAGTATTAAAAATAACCAATATTGTGCATATACGTCTATTTCAAATTTTCTGAAGTATGTATCAGGAAAAAATAGCTAAATTCAATGACACTTGACAAAAATATCACAAAAATGGAAAGGTGACGTTTTTAATGGAACACAGAGTAGTAGTAGAAGTAGTAGTAGTGCTACAGCAGCAGCAGCAGCAGCAGTTAAAATAGTAGAACTCACTTTAATCACGGCACCTTTGTACATAACTTTCTGACGGTCTGGTTGTACACCAGACAGTGAGAAGAGAGTGGCCTTGAACACAATCGGTGGCTCATCTGTGTTACAGTCAACATTCTCAAACTTCTCCTTACCCCACTTGATGTTCACTACACATTAACAACACAACCGGTATCACAATATAATCATAATAATAAATAATAATAAATAATCATAAATAATAATCAGCAAATAATAAAATCAAATAGCAGACTCATGACCAGAAGTGGATCCTGTCTTCTGGTGAAGCCTCGTCCGGTGAGATTTCCGGTAAGATTACCCATAGCCTTCAGAAGGCAACACGCTGCATTCACCACAGAAAATCAAAAAAATAGCAACAAAAATTCCCGATACCAACATTTAAGCAAAGTGCGACAGTCTGTGCAAAAACGCTGTAAATAACGCACAAACCTTTACAAACTGGCATTGTTTACTACACACCGTGACTGTGTCAATTCAAAATCGGAAGTACTGAAAAGTGAAACGAACGCGAAAAGTAAAACGAGACTGTGCAAAAATAAGTAATTAATTCGTCGACCTTTGGACTAGTGATTGCAATCCCGGGATTGAATTTCAACCCCGAAATCCGGGATTGGAAAATTTGTAATCCCGGGATTACGTTTCTGGATTAGGTTTACACAATGGTCGTTGTTTTGGTATCCATAGTAGACTTATTTCATGCATGAGGATGTAGTAGGCCGACCGTACGGATCGAAGGTATTGCGTGTGTAGGGAGTGACTGTGAGTGACTGTAAAAACACAAATTACAGTGCACGGAAGAAGCAACACGCATCAAATATTTTATTCATTAAAGGGCTAGAATTGTTATTTGTGTCATTTGACACACAAAAAGGGATCCCGGGATTGCAAACACTACTTTGGACGTTTGGAGAACTGGCTGCTCATTGCTCAGCTTCAAGTCTGAACTTTCGATTTTTAACCCGCGTGGTTGAACTAAAATTCTACCCTAATTTTTGTTCTTTTTTTTCTTCTTGATACTTTACTAACGCTTTTGTTAACTGGCCCTGCCATTATCGATTTCGCGTCGCGATAACGCAATGACTCGACCGTTTACTTACCGATAGTTGGTTTGGAAAGAACCGGAAGTTGACGTAGAGAGCGGTTCTTTGAAGTTCTTAAAACTTTTTATTTTGCTCATTTTATTTTGCGCTGTTTGTTAATGGCGCTGGATGTTGTATAGATAATTGTGGTCCATTTTGTATGACGTTTTTGGTAAACATGCAGTTTAGCGGCCTAAACAAAATACACAGTCACCTTACTGCCTATACGGGCCAAAGCGTGCATGCGGTCAGTTAACCCTAACCCTAATCCTAACTCTAACTCTAACCCTAACCCTAACCTAACCCTAACACTAAACCTAAGCCTAACCCTAAGCTTCGCCTGTATATAGGCGGTAAGTTGACTTTGAATTTCGTTTAGGCCGCTAAACTGCATGTTTACCACGTTTTTAATAGCGGAACCTATCAATTTTTACATACCTTTCAGATCGCTGATCTGAAGTTATCAATTTTTGTCCGAAGATTGTCAGATCCCCGATCTGAATGTGTTATGTCACTGTTAGAGGTCTGCACGGGCCGGGCCGAGTAGTGTGGTTTGCGTAAGCCCGTTAAATTACAATTAGTGAGATTATGGCGCCATGAAAATCTGAAGTTGTGGACTCTGGGTCCATTAGGTCGGCAGGGGAGGCAGCATGACACGCCCTGGTCCACGGTGGGCTGTCTGTCAAAGGCTTCCTATGTACTTCCACGCCTTTCTTTCTTTTGATGGCGGCACAGTGGGGGATCACTTCAGAGTGGCAGTAGCAATCAAAGCACTCGAGACTGACCTAAGTTACCTTGCACTAGGTCTATCAGAGCACTCTGGAATGACGTCGGTTGCTACTTCCTCTTGCCAGCCAGTGGTGGCCATCGCATAAGCCTCTAGTCAGGGGTTTGCAGTACCCGCCAGTAGCGCAGCGAGTGAGCAATCGCTCAGTGTTGCTGGATGCACTGAGTCTGTATCTACACGTTGCACTGCTCTCTCACCAGACAACGTTGACAACATTCTGTTCTGTTCTTGCATAAGATAGGCCTAAATTAATCTTACAGATTCTAATAAACAGGCCTAAGGTTTTATTGTTGTTCGCCTATAGGACATTGATGATTCTAACTATTTCAGTTTTGGACTGTTGCCGTTTAATAATCGATTGGCGGCATTTTTGCAAAACATTGTTTTTTAAATATTTGTCTATGGGCTGGGCCGGGCTTTAATTGCGCCGGGCCGGGCTGAAATATCACAAGTAGTAACCGGGCCGGACCGAAACGACGTTGGGCCGGTCTGGGCAATGAAATTTCGGCCCGTGCAGAGCTCTAGTTACTGTGGATGTGCAAACAGATTTGCAAGGGTTCACTAGTGCAAAACGTAATGCAGTAGGATTAATTATTATGGAGCCGTCCTTCCTAGAAGGAGGCCCCATCATGTGTTGATCCTGTCCATCTGTCTGTCTGTCTCGTGCCTCCACCTAGAGGGATAACGAAAAGGCCTACGAATACCAAACTTGGTAGGAAGGGTCCCTGGGACATCAGCACCCCGTGGACCAATTTCAAGGTCAAGGGGTCAGAGGTCAAGGTCACGGCGGCTAATTGCGTTGTTGGCGAAAAATCCCCATAACTTCGCCGCCTGTTGTCCGATCGACTTGATAATTGGCAGGTGACGTAAGGATCCCTGGCTGCCTTGCATCGGGTGACCTCGTTGCCATGCCATATGGCTACCTGGCCTGTTTTTAATAACACATGAAGCAATGCCTGTCGACCATATAGCAAAATAGCATTAAACAGTATATCAATGAATCTTTGCCTGCCCTACTGGAAAAGTCGGGGAATTTCATGTGGTCAGTAAAGTGATCATCTATATGCATGTCTATTGTGATAAATGCAAAATTTACCATTGAGCTGCTGCAGTGTTTTGTGTTAAGCATTGGCATCAGTTTCAAGTTTGGTTTATAAAAGTTTAATCTGCTTTCGTGATTGCTTTGTGTGTGTTCTGAAGATTGCATGGTGTGCAATGTCTTCGGTGCCCAGTGCAGTGATAGCTGCTGGTCAGAAGCGGTGAGCACTAATAACTCATTTACGTACTTCGTACATTTTGTGGATATATTATTAGGGAGACTCTTCAGTTGACAAGGATAAAGCCAGTCTCAGTATATGTCTATTTCTTCATGTGTATGTCCACAATACTTTTGGATTTAACTGAATTTTAGTATGTACACTGTGTCCCAAAAAAGCATCGTCGACATTTTTCACTGTAAATTGAAAACCAATGATCAGATTTTGATAATTTTTGGTATGAATATTCCTGACACAGCTTGCCATCAAATGACCATTCAGTTTCCCACCTCACCCAACGTTTGTTTCTGCACTATCTGGCGAAAACACAGTGAAATATCACTTTTTTATCTCATGTAATATGATTGCTTAATTAACATAACACGTAAAAACACATATTTTGCTTGATCTGATTTCCCTAGGTAATGCAGCAGCATACGTTGGGCATAGTATGAAACTGAACAGTCATTTGATGGCAAGTTGTGTCAGGAATATTCGTACCAAAAATTATCAAAATCTGATAATTTGTTTTCAAGTTGCAGTCAAAAATGTTGGGGATGCTTTTTTTGTGACACAGTGTAGCTAGATCCGATGATTTATGCACAACGGTATGCCATCCAAGGTCAAGGTTACAGGACTTTAAACATTGGATATTCTTACATTTTCACAGTTTGTCTTGTCCTTGATTTGCAATCTGAGCTGACAAATGAGTACCGATTTAAATAAACTAGAGTACAGTACCTAGATTTGATTGGGCTCTATCTTTTGTGTCCTGCTGCATGATTTTGCACCCTCACAGTTCAAGTCTATCCATCGTCGTAAAACCAGTGTGGAAGAGTTGAACCAATTCCCGTATGGCACTGAGTTTTCTGTTTAAATGTTCGCTGCAGTAATGTGTTAAAACAGTTTCCGTGATGCAATGCAAACATGGTCTGTTCACTATATGAAGTTAGTATAAACAATTAGACAAGAAACTTAGCTGATCCGGGTTTACTGAATGCTGAATTATATGTAGTGTGTTTTATCATAAGATTTATCTGCAGATGTCTGATGGTGTTAGTTGGGTTTTGTGTGTGTCATTGCGAATAATATACTCTAATTTAAAAGCCTGTGTGCACAAAGTGTGAGAAATGTTGTATGCAGGAAGTTTGAGTTTAAAAAGACATTAAGCCTAAAGAAAAGCAGCGATAATCAGACTTCATCTGACTTCAAAACTCCTGACAGTGGCATCAGTAGATGCCTCACAGCAGTTAATACCAATGTGCAGGTTAGTTTGTCTGCACTGCTAGCGGTGTGGCGGTGTGTTGTATTGTGTACTTTGGCCTACAGTTTTTGCGCGCGAAAGCAGCTACTGCTTTCAGCGCGTCTTAGCCATCGCAATTCTGTCCGTCCATCCGTCTGTCTGTCACACGGGTGGATCAGTCAAAAGCAGTGCAAGCTAGAATCACCAAATTTTCACCGTCGGCTGCCTGGAAGACTCTAGTTTCAGGAACCATAAAGCTTTTCTATAAATTCGAAGGGGGGCCCTAAATGAGAGGGGTGGGCAAAATTTGTGATTTTTGGCCAATAACTTGCTGTATCTCATTAACGGTGCGAGATAAGGCCTAGGTTACTATTAGTCACTAATAGGAAGTCGTATACTGGCTTTCGATTGGTGCTGAATTAAATGACCTTGAATGACCTTGAACGCCAAAATAAGGGGTTTTATGGATTTTTTGGCGATTTCGGGCTGCAACACAAGTCTATCATTCACAAGGTAACGTCACGCTACTATCATTATGCGATCCAGATAGAGAATTTGGTATTTTGTATACTAACTTAGCATGAACACCCCAATTTTCAGCTAATATACTGAACTGGAGCTGCTATAGGCTTTCGTTCGTCTCGTGTACATTAGCTCAAATTTCTTGTTGTCAGTGTTTACTGTACTTGGTAACTCTGTACAATATACAGATGGTCGTTAAGGTCATTCGGATTCAAGATTTTTTTTTTGTTTTTTGACCTAGTCTTCAGTGCAAACTATGTTTGCTGAACCAGTTGTTGGACCAAATTTGTCATTTAAGCTCACAAGCTCAGAAATGTTGAGCATAGGCTCTAGTTTGTGCTGGTGTACTGTTTATATGGGTAATTGCGGGAGGAGTGTTCTTTAGATAGGACGTATAAAACATTATTACTGTTTTATCATTGTCGTTCTTCCCTGCTGTGTTGCCAGAGTATTGGACTGAATAATAATGTCGTGAGTTCCATCGCATCATGCTGGAACAGCAACAGCAGTTACGGCCCTGCTGGTTGGAGCAGTAACTCAACTGTGCTGAAACATTCATTTGATGCTCAAGGCCAGCTGCAGCAGCAGCAGAAACGAGTAGTAGCTTGTGTGCCACCAATGACGTAAGTTAACACTGCTTATCTGATGTTGTGCGTCTTACAGTGCATTAAGTGTTCACTTTCTTGCTTGCTTATCAGAATTCTTCTTCCGATATGTTTGTTTACTTCGTTATAGATAGCACTCATATTAGCCAGAAGGTTGAATTTGAATTTTGTAATATTTTTGGTTTTATTTGAAAAAAGTATGTGATATGCATTTTATTCATAGATGTTGATGATTTCATTATATGGAAGTGTCTTAGTATCACTCACTGATTCTTTCGGTGATATGTCATTCTTCTGGTTAGCATATACCTCAACAATTACCACAAGTCTACTATTGGGCACCAGTCTAGCTTGAAGTAAGCCTGTGGTAATAACATTTAACACACATGAAATTTTATGGAGGGAGGGAGAATTGCCCAACGACCAACTGCTCAGATTTTTCCGGCGATCTGGTTCAGTACTCAGATCCAGGATTCCAAGTTCGAATCCAGGAATTTTTTGAAGAGTGCATAAGGCCCGAGGAACAATTATGTTGCTGGTGATCTATAAAGCTTCTTAAAAATCGGTATAATTTTTACGGTTAGATAAATTATTTTAAGGTCAGGTGGCTTTCTGGTTTTGGACAGATGGCAGCGCTGTTCTCAGTGAAGGTTTGAGATTTTTGATAGCTTCTGGTTACTGATTGTAGCGCAGGAACTATTGTGAGCACCAGCAGTGGGTGGTTAAGCAAGACTGCCATAAACAGCAGCACTTTAGCCACAAAACAACCTATGTTGACTGACAAATTTGGCTTGTCACTGAAAACAACAAGTAGCTTTGATGTTACACCATTGCAATCTGCTGCAACAGACTCATCATTATTTCCGCAGTTACCTACACTGACTACCTGTGATGAGTTCGACGATGATTTCGAGCCTATGCCTTCTTGTGAGTTGTTCTGCTTTTTTCAGGCTACACTGTTGGTTATAGCAAAACACATAGGCTGGGCCTAGAAATCACCTTTCTCTAAAAGTTGTGTTATTGGATAAGAACAGCCTGTTGTTACAAGGGGCGTTCAAACTGTTTTGCAAGTTGATATGTTAGACTGAAAAATTTTTCAATATTTATATACACCAAAAAACAAACATTTCTTGCGAACTCGTGAGCTTACAGCGGATCTGACATCATTGTAACTTATAACGTCATAAGACATTTTATATCAGTCTCTCCAGATCAGCCAGGCTTTTACCACAGACTTGAGTCTAGCATTGTTTGGATAGCAGACTCCACAGAGAAAATTTTTCAAATTTGGAAAAAGATAATAGTTACTGTTAGTCAAGTCTCTGCTGTATGTAGGGTGGTCTTATTTCACGAAGCCAGAGTCGCGAACTGCTTGCTGGGTAATTTTAACTTTGGGATTGGGCTGCAATGTCTGGCACTGCTGGATTTAGGGGAGATCTTCGGGGCCCCCACACATCATGGCTCTCCCAGTCGTACATTGTAAAAATTGCTTAATCTTTCACAGAGATGACGGATATCACTAACTGTTAACTTTTTGATAAAATTTTACAGACAACGTCAAATTCTGACGTGACATCGTAATTAGCAGAAGCGTTTTTATTAATGGCCAGTGCAGATTTTAGCTACTGTGTATTTATATTGAAAATAAGAAATTCATGAACATATTTGTCAGGGCTTCCAAAAAATCACATATCCCGCTGTCTCATGTTCCTAAATCTGGCTGCAGATTGGAGAATTGTCTTGCGTATATTTGTGCTGTTTATCACGTAAAGAACCTTGGACTTGTTGTTCACACGTCACGTGTTGTTCTCTCTGTCACCAAGCAGTATAATTTGGTACCAGCTTAACCATTGCGAAAGTTACGGCAGTTATATGCGGAGGTCTGGCTTTTCTTCCATATATAGGGCAGGGACGGGTTCGACTGTATCAGGTGGCAGGTAATACTGTGTGATCCCATACGGCAGGCGAGGCGTCTGAGGCACACTGCCAGCTCGGGGCCTTGGAAACGGAGATGAGCACCGCTTGCATCGGTCACAGAGCTGTGAGAGCATGTTGACTATCGGCGATTTAACCTAAACTTTTTAATCTTTAGTGACAGTGAGCCAAGTTGTTACAACTACCGACGCAACATGGATGTTTCACCAGAGTCTGCTGTCATTTTGTTCATGGTAGTTTGAAAAAGTTGCAAACCAATTTTGATGCCATTTTTGAAGGGGTCCATGGGCCAACTAACAAGTGATTGGGTTAATAGGTTTTGTTTTGCAAAAGTAAAACAGTCTTTGGCAGTGGTTAGAAACTTTGAATTCTTGAGTGCTTTTGGTCTGTTACATTTTAGGTGATTTATTGTGTAACTGATTACATCTGTCGTGCTTCTTCTCATGTTGCTTCTGTGGTGTTGCCAGATGCAAGCCAGAAGACTCAAAGATCAAGTTCAAAAGTGCCGGTACGTTTAGTTGTGCCATAATTGTAAGCAACTAGCACTAGTTTTCTGTAACACATTCACTAGTGATGTTAGGTATTCATCATATTTGTCTGAGTTTTAAAGGATGTTGTGTATTTGTTTAGGTTTTTGGTTTGTCACTTTATCTTTCAATGCACAGTATTGCTCATTTCCTGACATTTGAGTGATATCTAGTTTTTTTTTAAATTAAGAAATTCTGCCATAAGAATTGATCAGATGTAAACTGCGACTCAAGGCTCCGTGTAGAACTTTTTCTTTTGGCTTATTCGTCATACGAAAAACCAATATTTTGCTGCTACTTGGGTGGCAGTTTTGGTGCAAAGCCTGACCTTTCAGTAGTCTGTCACATTTTAGCATTTCCAAGCAAAGCACATGTGTCGGTCCATTGTTTTGAATTTTTTCAGTGCTCTCTGCTAATTGTTTAACTATGATTTGTGGTGTTAGCTATGCAGTGTACTCTTTAAAAGCTACTTCACTGTTTTTTTGTGTACTTTTTTTGTAGAGATTTAATCTTTACCTCCGCCAAGGAGGTAATGTTTTTGCCAGACTTTGTTTGTTTGTCTATGTGTGAGCAAGATAACTCAAAAAGTTATGGCCGGATCTTTCTGAAATTTTGAGGGAATGCCAGGCATGGCATAAACTACAAATGATTAAATTTTGAGGGTGATCCGGCAGGAATCCTGGATTCGGAATCACTTTGAAATTTTCGTTACCATTGCGTTAAAGGGGGCATAAGGGAACCGCTGGCAAAGCGAATATCGTGATGCCACCTGGCGAATACCTTTGCCTTGGCGGAGATACCTGCGGGCTATGACTGCTTTCTAGTTCTTTCTGTGTTCTATCTGGCTCTACTGTTGCTGGTTAATAATGATTACTGCTATATTTTGTAGGCCTAGATTGTTAATATTAATAATGTTGATATGTGATATACAAAAATTATTTTATTTAATTTTTATACACCTTTGGAAGTAAATTTGGTCATGTCAGTCACTTAGAAGTGTGTGTTGTATTAGCATTATGTCAAATTAACGCGTTAATTTAATGCGTTAATGTGTTAATAAATTAACATGCGTTAAAAAAATTAACGCACAAACAAATTTATTTTAATTTACTCAGTAAAGCAAAATTCCAATATTTCGTTACACTGTGGTTATTTGACAATCGAATGAATTCAAGTTACTAAACTGTACTTGCCGTTCCATTAGTACAGTAAATAAATGATTATTTCGATGACAGGCTAATAGATTTCTATGCTAGCTATGGTGGCAGTTATTGTTGATTATACGTTTAAAATGTGTTTCTAACTTTCTGTATTTTACAGGCGGGCCCCAAACATCGCAGAGCCCAGGGTAACTTTCTCCCCTCTCTACTCTCCATTCTGCCTGAAATGCATTAAAAGATTAATGCGTTGACAGCTCTAATTATTTGCTATATTTTTTTGTACATTTTGCAGCCTAGCACAGGCATTTTATTCAGTATGAGATGTTGGATGTCATATTATTAAATGTGTTAGTTCTGAAATGTGTTTATGGAGCCTAATTTACAAAAAAATTGTAAAATTTGTCTATCTTTGTCTTAAATCAACATGTTACGATGTCGTTACATTGTCATAAAAATGTATTTGAATTTTCGAAGCTGATTTTACGACTTTGTAACTTCTTGCAATTTTATTTTAACTCTAAAATTAGCCAGCCAATTAGCTGCCATTACGTTGACCTTAACCAATCGCGACACAGTGTCACTGAACCTAGTGGTGCACGGCTCTGCACACTGATCGTATGCTTCCGCCGTTGCCAACAGTTACCAAAGTAAACAAGAGGAAATGAACTGACTTTGTGTCAATTTCGCTGCCTAAAGTTTCCGCAAACGAAATTTCTATGTATTATGGCACAATGTGAAAAGTATATACTAATGAAAAATCGAAGTAATTACGGCATGCGTGCTTGACGTGTTTCGTATGACAGCTGGCATACATGAGTTGGCGTACGTTTTCTCATAACTGTCTTGTACGATGTTTCGTAAATACGTTTTATCGTAAATTTGTCTAAACCTTCCGTATGTCGTAACATTGTCGTAAATTTGTCTTACAATGTTTTATTAATTTGGCCCCTGATCATCATCGGAGTTTCTTTGATCTTGATTTTTCTTCGTGAATCTGTTTTTATTCATATTTTCCGCATCATGTGCATTGTTATGGCTAATTGATTCTGATATTGTGTATATATTTTTTCCATCTGTGTTATTCTGATTGTGTATTAGGAGTCGGAGGATAATGCTGACGACGTTGTGTCACGGCCAACATGTAAGCGATCGACGAGCAACAAACTGGTGATTCTTAGTGATGATAGTGATGATGAACTTGTTGACCGGAATGACTGCTGCCGACAGAATGGTAACTGCTTTATCATGTATACTGTGTTCTGAGAAAAATAGTCAATTGTATTTTCTGCGTTCGGCTTTTAACAACACAGTTAAGTATATTATTGATAATTTTGGCACAAGTCATTCTATGGCTTACTTTGGTAAAATATAACATAAGTTGTATGTCCAGTACATTGTATATGACTGAGCAGTGCTGATATAATTATGACATCGTTCGAGAATGTTATCTTAACTGTATCCATTTTAGCAAATGGAAGAAACATTGTGGATAATAACTGGATTGCAGTAACAGTAAAGATTCCAGTTGTACAGCTTACTACAGTTTTTTTTAAACTGAAATGTCGTCTATTTCTGTTTGATGTTCGATGATGCTTTGTTTGCACCAGAAAATCTGTTTTTGTTGCTGTTTGTTCGGACTGGATCGGCGCTTATCCAACGACTTTCGTGAAATCTGGATGTGCGCGCTTGCTTGATGGAACCCGATGTCGGTTGATGCCGGTGATGTCGTCTGCAACCCCCGCCATGCGCCGTGCTCAGCTGTCATGCTGGCGGCCGTTGTCAGGGGCTTATGGTAGATGCACCTGGAGAGATGTGTTGGTCATAGAAAAGCACAGCCGGCTACGTTGTAACGTGCCAGAATCATTTTTGCATAGAAATCTGCTAGCAGCTGTGATGAAAGGCACATGTGACATGGTGTTGGTTTTATTTGTGCTTTGTGTGAAGGTGATGTTACGTCGCTGGTAGCTGGTTCAACTCCTGCAACTGATGCAAAGAGAGATGAGGACAGTCGTCCGTGCAAGCCCAAGTTGTTGCTGGCTTCACCTCAGCATGATGATCTGTTTATAGATGATAACAGTGACATCGACTCTGCTGAACGGTACGTACTACGTTGCGCAAGTTGTTGTGATGTTGCGATCAGTAATTTACAACGAACCACTATAGCTTGTGTGCAGCGGCAGTGAGGTGCTGAGTGTGGGCATATTTCTAGAGAGCATGTTTGGTTTGAAACTGGTGTGATAGAACAGAAACTGGGTTTTTGCTTCCACTTTAACGTTTGTTGTGTGCATTCTTATACGAAGCCAATGCAAAGCGATATGAATGTTCTGTTTTTATGTTAAATCGTTGACTTCTTATGTGTAGCATGGTTGCAGTTGTGTTGTGAATGCTGGACTTTGCTTCTGAAATGTAACAGTTCTGTACAACTTTACATGTTAATCTGCCTATGCTATAAAAATCAGCATTTACGAGTACCAGTCAGTTTAAACTTACGTACTAATTTCTTAAATGTTTTCTTAAAATACTGACTTAGTTGTAACATTGTATCCAATCACTATGACTGTGTGTGGCTATAGTTGTTGCTATAATTTTCGTGTTTATTTTTAACTACTTGTATAGCTTCATGTTAAGTTAGGGTTGAGTCCTTGTATAAGCTGTTTTAGCTTTTGACTCGTTCCTATTGCACTCCTTTTTATTTTGGTATTTTTTGTTGTTTTATTTGTTGATGATGCAATAAATGATGATGATGATGATGCAAGCTACTGTGTGTGAAACATCTTTCTGTTTAGCGAAGTCTTAACTCTGGCAGCATTAGTTTGAAATTCTGTGCAATTATCAACTGTTCTTGGCCAACCCAGGCTCAATTGGAAAAAGAAATGGTGCATGAACATGTTCTGGATTAAGCTGTGGTCACAGGCTTCTGATGTTAACTCATCTTCTGGCTGAAATACATGATATTTCTATTGGGATCACCGTGTTTTAGCTTTGTTTGAGTTTCAGAAGTTCATGCGTTCCTTGTACTATTTTTTAGCTGATCGTACTTTAGTAAAGGTCGAGCTGTTGGCATGAGTTGTCGTCCGTCCGTCTGTCACAGATGTATTGTGGCTAAATGGTGCAAGATAGGGCCTAGGTTGCTATTGATCACCAATAGGAAGTCTCATACTGGTTTTCCAATGAGATAGAAATCACTGACCTTGGATGATCTTGAAGGGTAATAATGCACTATGGTAAGCCAGTCATGCGGTGTTGTCGGTGAAAGGTAAATTGTAGAGGGTTGCTGATGGTTCCATGGGATAGGGCGGTGGCGACTTTCCATAGGCTGTCAATAGTAACCATGTGTCCATTTGCAGTGGTTTGGTCGCAATTTTGAATGGAATGTTTGAAGCTACAAGTGGCTGTATCTCGCAAACAGCGAGAGATATGGCCTAGGTTCTATCATTCTAATGCGGGGCAGGCAGCCAGTGCCGGTGCCGCCCCGTAGGCTTAGGCCACCATGCGAGCCCATCAGCCATCCCCAGAAAGTTCCCAGCAAATATACTAGACTGCTACTCTAAGTCATGGCGGGAATAGCAAAGAGCACAACTACCCCCGCCCACATGGCTACTCTATGCTGTGGGGTGCATGAAAAGATTCCACAGCCCCCACAAGAAACCACCCGGCAAGTGGCCCAACTCATCAGCAGACCAGCCACATGAGCAGTGCAGCCACCCACTATCCACCGTGCCCCCAAGCCAAACAGGGCAAACGAGAGCCATCACAGGGCTTCCAAGCCAGACAGGAAAACTGTAGTCCCGAAGTACAGTGTGTTCGGTATCTACTGGAATCCCAGTCTGACCCATCAATCATTCCCGCAATAGCCTTTCCAATGCTCCACCCAACTCCGAGACACGACAGGAACAGTGAGGAAAGAGTGCAACTACCCCTGCTCACATGACTACATTGCCAGTCAGGTCACATCGCCCTGACCAAGCAAGTATTGTGGGGCTCACCAAAAGATTTATGGTCCTCTCAGTTAATCACCTGGCAGGCGTTCAACCTGTTCAGCAGACAAGCCGCATGAGCAGTGCAGCCAAACCACTCCTGCCACATCTCAAAGCCAAACGGGGCAAAAGAGAGCCCATGCAGGATTTTCAAGCCCGACAGGAAAAACGTAGTCCCGAACTGCAGTGCAAGAGTCCCTCCAAGCACCGCCTAACTCGAAACATGATAGGGACAGCGAAGCTACCCAGCACACACCACCAAACTACAGACCAGGCGGACACAACAGGAACAGTGAGGCCACTCAGCACACATGACCAGTCCACAGATCAGGTGGGCACCAACCAAGCAATCGCCCATAGGTATCTGTAAGATCCCAGTGAACCCCATTAAGGCATGATCTCAAATCAGCATCCTTAGCTGGCTGACAGATCAACTTGCCTTGAACTGCGACTGTTCTACGGTATAACCTCAAATCAGCATTTTAAGCTGTCGGAAGTGTCGATCTTTTTATGCTACTTCATAGAAGAGCTACTGGGTACTGTTGGTCATGGTGCCTTATTTTGTATTATTTGGCACAACCCTTCAGAGTCACCTCACAAATGTCCCCCTGTCCTCCAATAGACAGCATTATGAGATTGATGACTGTCTGGAGGATAACAGGGAAGATTATTAGAACTGCCATTTTCGATACATATGCACAATTATAATCGGCAGTTGTTACAATTTTGGGTTTCCATCGTTTTTTTTTGTGTTTTGTGTCTCATAAAGGTTAAACTCTCTGTAAAGGTTAAACTTTTTGTTCCATTATTATGTGTGTGTGCAATTTTGCCTGCAAAGGCTGTCCCCGAAATGACCTATACTGTGTCGGGCAGGACGTTAAACCCTACTCACTCACTCACTCACTCAATCTTCTTATGCTACTTCATAGAAGAGCTACTGGGTACTGTTGGTCATTGTGCCTTATTCTGTATTATTCGGCACAACCTTTCAGGGTCACCTCACAAAGGGCTTTCTCCATTGGCCAGCCGGAGGACGCACCCCTATACGCCGTAGTACCACCAGCGCGGGGTATGGCCTAGGTTACTATTAATCACTAATAGGGAGTGAAATATGCTCTGGCAGATTAGATGGAAATCATTGACCTTGGATGACCTTGAAGGCCGTTATGCACTGTTGCGGCTAAATGGTGCAAGATAGGGCTTAAGTTGCTATTGATCACTAATAGGAAGTCGCATATTGGCTTTCAAATGACTTGAAAATCATTTCCTTGAATGACCTTGAAGGTTAGTACTGCAACACAAACTGTATAGGCTGTAGCATGTCTTCCCGAGCAAGGCGTTTTTATTGTGAGAAATATTTGCAAAATTTGCGCCCGATATTTTCCTTGTTCATTTACTCTGTAGCTCTGGCAAGATGACCACATGCATGGAACAGTAGCTATTTATATTGCTTGGTGAAATGACCAAGTGGGATGTCTGTTATCCTAGCGTTTATTTTAGCTTTTGAGACAGCATTTTGCTAACATAGCATGCATGGAACTGTCTCACCTATGACAAAATGCTTTCTCTTTGTGACTGGACTTCAGAAACTGGGCTTTGGATGTAGGTGGTATGGTCAGCTTTTCCTAGCAATAGCTGGGTTTCTTGTTATTGAATCAGAAAGTAAGTTGTTGTTGAACAGTATGAAAAGGGTTGTGAGAGATTGTCTGTTAATGTGGTGTGTTGATTATTTAGAACTGACATGCCGTGCATGTCGCCTGAGGTCAAGAGGCCAAGATTGAACCAGTGGAAGCCACCAGCCTATAAGCCACAGCCTCCACAGGTTACTTTTGTGCTCTGTGTTCCTTTTTTTCTTATCTTGCATGCATTAACCATGGCTCTGTCTACTGGTGACATCGTTTATTACTAATATGTTATTTAAATTCATCATATTTCAGCCTTTATTGATTTGTCTGTTGATCTTTCGACAGCCCCCAGATTTTTGCCACGACAAAAGGTACGTTGTTGAGTAAGTTGGTAAGAGTGCTCATCTCAGTTTATCGACTTGTTTTTTCTGGCTTTTATCACTTTTTTGATTTACTGTTTAGCTCTGTGACATCTAGCAATATATAGCTGGTGTTTATGTGTTAAATTAATGCAGCAGTACAATAGCCAATACTGGCATACTAAGTGAGTGAGTGAGTAGTGTCTTCTTAATGACACATACAATGTAGGCTGTTCAGTGTCATCCATTAGCACTGGTGACTTGTATGCTGGCTTAATTAGGGTTAACCATTGCTAGCTGAAAGTTCTGCAGAAGATATAAGCTCTCATCTCAACGGAGGTTTTGGTCCAGGTGAACATCTTCTACAATGGTCTGTGTCTGCATGTGTGTTTGTCAGTCATCAGCTGATCGTGGCTGTGAAGAAGTGTCGACACTGGAACGTAAACTGCTTGACGTAATGAATGAAATCTGTGATCTGCTCGGCTCAGTGAGCGTCGACGAGTGGCTGTCCTTCTCCAGTTCTCTTGTCACAGATATTCAGCGTCTGCTAATGCAGAGGTTCCTATACGTTGGAGTTGCTTAGTTGACTTTTACAATTAAACATTTGCTTGCTGCTCAAGTGATTGAGACAGAGTTAACACTTATGGCATTCAGTATTTATTTTATTTAGTCTAATTAGTAAGGAGAATGCTGAAATTATGTTGCTATTTGATAGTACTGTCGGTTTTAAACTTTGAACTGTATCGCACGAAATCTTTGGAAATATTAATTTTACTTTTTTTGAAGCCCCCAGTACTCAATTTTCGAGGGCTAAAATATTACTTTTTTGTGCACACTTTAAATCTATATTTACCTCCACCAAGGAGGTAATGTTTTTGCCAGACTGTTTGTTTGTCTGTGTGTCTGTGTGTTAGCAAGATAACTCGAAAAGTTATGGATGGATCTTTCAGAAATTTTCTGGGAATGTCAGGAATGGCAAAAACTACCAGTGATTCAATTTTGGGGGTGATCCGGAAGGAATCCTGGATTCTGGATCACTTTGAAATTTTCGTTAGCATTGCTTTCAATGGGGCGTAAGGGAAACCGATGTTGTCGCTATGGTGCTGCCATCTGGCGAACAACATGGCATTGAATCAAGGTTTTTTTAGATCACATAGAACTAGGTCAATGTAGAAAATGCAACTATAGTTTGAAACGCACTCAGAACTTCCGCTTGTTTATTTTCGTTGGACAAGCTGTGTTGAATCAATATGCTTGGCAGAGGTCTGCGCTCTCCGAGTGCTTTTCTAGTTATATAATTCATGTTCATGACATGAATTTGCGAAATATCTTAGAATAAGTATGGTATTAGACTTGTTGATATGACTTGATCATTGTTTAGAAATGGCATTATTTTTATGATATTGTGGATGAATCTAGCACCGGTTTTGTTATTGCGATTGTGGCAGAAGATATTAGTTTTCGGTATTTTCCTCTGTTTAACTATTCATACAATGCTGAGAATTAGTTCATTTTAATTGTGGCAACTATTTGCTCTCTTTCGTGTAGGGATGCTGCGAGTGTTATTGAGTTGTGTTGCATTGTTGCAGGAAAACGCTGAAAGATGATCTGGAGCGAAGCAAAAGAGCTTCTTCAGCGAATGCAGTAGTGACTGAAGCTGGTCGAACTGTGCCACGCATTACACCTATCTCCGCCAATAGAATGACTCCTCCAACTGCCGCTTCATCCGTGACCAAAAGCAGAAATTCATCATCCACTGTGAGGTCACTTCCAGTCTGTGGTGACAGCTTCTTTGATGATAAGAATGAGCCAGATCAGAGCCGGGGTGATTGGTCGCTTAATGACACTGGCAGTTTAGGTGCAAGTAATATGGAGGCACACGAAATGCCATCGGGCACTGCCAGAATAAGCTGCAGCAATTGGTCTTTCAGTGACACCGTTGGTTTTAATGTAAGTAATATACAGCAACATGATACTCCGTCCCATCTGGCAAACAACAGCAACAGGAATGCTGTCAGTTTCTCGTTCGCTCAGTCTGCACTCGAGTTTAGCAGTTTTGACGTAAGTGACGTGCAGCCACCACGTGATACTCTGGCCATCAGTAACAGCATGAGATCATCGTGTCAAGTAAGTCCCGCAGCTGTGTCCACATCCAGCAGTCTTCAACGTTCTCTGTTGTCCGAGCTGCAGATGTGCGATGTCACCGGAACACGGAATGCAAAGTCCCCTCTCCGCAGCAGTTTTCCGTCATCAGATTTGAAACCGTACGGCAGTGAATTACAGAGCACACTTTCCGATCGCAACAGTTTGCCACAGTCAGTTGTGAAGGCTCCTCGTAGTACATCATCGCTAGCTGCTGCTGTCACAATTCCAGCAGGTTTGTCACATATGTTATGTGTGATTTAACACGAGTTTTCTCACACTTTATGAAGCTGATGTTTGAATTACCACTATTCATCTGTCTGTTGTTATAGATTATACATGTGCAGTTGTGCATAGGTCAGGTGGTCATTAGGTCGGGCATGGATATTGCCCAGATCAAAGTGGACAGCAAAGTCTAACATGGTCCGATTGATCCAAGCCTTCACTGAATACATTCAAAGACATAAATTTTTCAGTACACAAAAAAGGCTTTTTTTACTGAGTAGACAACCTATTAATCATTTTTAAAATAAGATATTCATATAAACCAATTGTCATTTGTCGTATTCTTGATTTTAAAAATTTAACGAAAATGCAACTCATGTAATTGTAAACTTGGCAAAAGTGGTAGTAGTAGTAGTTTCTTTCTCTTTATTTTGTGAACCAGTGTGTATTAAGCTTCGTATATTTGTGCTGTATACGGCCCCCTGTCCTCCAATAGACAGCATTATCACATTGATGTCTATCTGGAGGATAACAGGGAAGATTATTAGAACTACCATTATGTTAATTACATATGCACGCGTATAATGGAGTTCTTACAATTTTAGGTTTAGCTTGTTTTTTTTGATTTTGTGTTTTTGTAAAGGTTAAACTTACTGTTCCGTTATTTTGTGTTTGTGTGCATTCCGCCTAGAAAGGCTGTCCCCGAAATGACCTATACTGTGTCGGATGGGACGTTAAACTCTACTCACTCACTCACTGTACTGTATACGGATGATCATAAATGTGTCCATGTTCATTGTACAACATCATGCAATATCTCGTCCACAGCAAGTAGCTTTAGCAAGTGGAAAGCTGATGTTGGTTGCAGTCACGAAACCAGCTGACTAGGACACTAACAGGTGGCGGTGAGTATTGGAGTGAATATGTTGAGTCTTTAGTTTGTCTGGTTGATGAGGTGCAGCAGCAGCAGCTCCAGAGAAAGTGTCGTTCATGGGCAGCGACCACGACGACGGCACCTGTTCGCTGTTCAAGCAGACTGATCATCCTCACAGCAACGACATGATGAGTGTTTTTCACACAGTCTTCGGTCTCAAGACATTCAGGAAGAATCAGCTGGAGGCTGTCAACGCTGCCCTGCTTGGCAATGACTGCTTTGTCCTCATGCCAACAGGTTTGAATGAATCTCGGCTTTGTCAAGCATTTTGTTGTTCATAAATTATCATTTATGGAATGTGAAGAATGGAGTAGACAGAATGACTGGTCTTCATACGTAGAAAATGTGCTGTGTTGATGTTTTAGAGGTACCATATTGAAATTTGCATTGGATTCCATTTTTAATTCTGTTTCTTCAGTGCTTAACGCTTCATCGGGTGTCATCTCGTCTGTAAAAAGTGCGGCAATGCAGCATCAACAACTCCTGAAACTTCGCTTTCGGGTTATTCTTAGCGTGGAGTGAAAAAAATCAGCAACAGTGGTTAATAATGTGATGTGGCTGATAGTGATGGTGACTGATGTCGGGTAGCGGATAACTCCTTGTGATTCAATTTAGACCTGGAGTAACTGTGAATAAGTAGGTTACTTAGACAAAGAAGAAATAGCTGTTTTATGCCTGCTGCATTAAGACGTTGCAGTTAATTTTACCTTAGAGTGGTAATTTGTGAGCATTACTAGTACTGTGATGTAATGTGAGTGCTGCTGCTGATGTGGAATCAAGGCGGAGGCAAGTCGTTGTGCTATCAGTTGCCGGCGCTGGTGACATCAGGAGTGACTGTCGTAGTATCTCCACTCAAATCACTCATCGTCGATCAAGTGCAGAAGCTTCTCTCACTCGATGTCAGTATCTTTACCAATCATAAAGACATAACAGAATTTTGGTAGTTGGTATATTAATTGAACACATGTGATGTGTCGGAATAATCGGTGTAACATAAGTGTTAAAGTCCTTCCAGAACCACAAGCTTTATAGGATGATAATGTATAATGTATACATTATCAGTGTATAATGCTAGATGGGGATACGGGGTTGGTGGATCATGTGATTCGCTTGTTCCCAGCTGCTTATTACAGCCGTTCATGGAGCTGTCGCCATCTGAGTTGACGTGGGTGGCTGGTTACAATTAGTATTCATCCAAGCACTAATTTGGTCTGGCATAGAGTAACTTCAGTGATTGAGATCAACATTCTGCCAACTAAGCCAAACCACTGCCAGTTGGGACACAACTGAAGCTTCTAAATCACACATAATATTTTTACAGTTTGCACATTTCTTTCGATCTCCAGTGCTAGTGGTATTTAGCTCACCAGGCACATTTCTTCTAACTCTTTCTATCTTGCATTGTCAGTTTGTCATGTGTCACCATCTTGGCCTCATCATAGGTCAATATTTTTTTGTCAGTCTTCAATAACCAGTCAAAAAACACTTCGTCAGCTTTGCTTTTTCTTTCCATCCTATTATTTTTTTTCCGGAACTGTTTTTAAAAATGAGTCATGTTGCAGCATGCTTTTTTTCAGTCTGTTTCTCAGTTGTGGCCACGAGTTTTTTCCTACCCAGACTGCTTCTAATGCCTTCGCATTTGTTTGCTGTTCCACCACAATTTCATTATGCGCTCATTTGCACTGCCAACTTCATTGATACAGAACGTTTATATAGAATTACTAAGTTACTATTGCTGCTTTTCCGGTGTAGATTCCCGCATCTCACTTGTCTGGTGATATCACTCAAAATGCGGCCGACAAGGTCTACATGAAACTCTACTACCGACAGCCTGAGATCCGGTTGCTTTACGTCACTCCTGAGAAGGTAAATTATTCTTCAGTCATACTCAGACAATCTGAGAAGTAGTGTAGAAATTGATCGTGTCAGGCATGTTATGTATTTTCTTTGTATGAGCGTTGGATGATATAAGCTAAGCATTGTTGCTTTTTGCAAGAATGTGCAATAGACCTGTCATGGATGGCTGTGTAACAATTGTGGCTGCTTGTCACTGAGAATTGCGAGAGGGTGATGACTGAGCATGTACAGCTTTCCCACTGATGTCTGGGTCAGAGCTGTGGTTTTGAACGAATTTTGCAACAGTTTTGATGCAAAAATGCTTCTGGCTGCCGCAGTATTTTCGCCATTCTAATGCATAGAAAAAGTGCTGAAATTGTGTGAAGTACTTTGCAGTTTGTTTCGAATTAATAATTTGATAAGCATGTGCATTTGATTCCAGATATTATGTGACGCTGGGGTGTAATGGTAATGGGGCAATTTCGCTCGGGGTTTTCCTGGGCAATTTTCCCACTGTCACTGTTGAGTCTGCACCCGTGAGACCGTTTGTATATTCTCTGATGTTGCAGATAAGTGCTAGCGAGAAGCTGTTGTCCGTGTTGAATAATCTCTATCGACGAGGCGTTCTTGATCGCTTTGTCATTGATGAAGCACACTGCGTCAGCCAGGCATGTCTTCTTGTTACCAATTGAGTAAAGAAGACTAACAAAGAAATTTTATATATGGTTCAGGAGGATAGAAAGATATTTTTGAAAGGATCTGCACTTTGTTTAGAAGATGAAAATAAAGATATGGTATTGGATAGAATGTGCAATTGTAAACACAAATGGTTGGGCCATGTGCTTAGGCATAGGAAAACTGTGTGCTATTTTGGAGGTAAGGATGTTAGAGAAGAGACTAGGGAATGAAGATGGATACATGTGGTAGATATCTTGATGGGAAATAGGATTTATACTGATCTGAACAGTGAACACAGCAGCTACAGATGAAGCATTTCATTTGGCACATATTAAGAAGAGATTGTTGTAAACTAAACCTAGTAAATGTGCAGATTACTGAAGTGACTTAAATGTTGCGTGTGTGTGCCTGCTGTGGATGCAGTGGGGCCACGACTTTCGACCGGATTACAAGCGTCTGCGTGTCCTGCGAGAGAAGTTTCCAATGGTTCCACTGATGGCGCTGACTGCAACTGCCACACCACGAGTTCGTCGTGATATCTTACACCAGCTCAGCATGAACAAGCCAAAATGGTGCGTTGTTGTGCACAAAGGCAACTACTGCTTTAGCGTGTCTTAGCCATCGCAATTCTGTCTGTCACACGGGTGGATCAGTCAAAAACGGTGCAAGCTAGAATCACCACATCTTCACTGTTGGCTGCCTGGAAGACTCTAGTTTCAGGAACCATAAAGCTTTTCCATAAATTCGCAGTGGGTCACAACAAGCACTAGTGATGAGCTTTTCAGTCGTATCAACATCGATGACTTTGAAAGACCCTGAACTTCAAAAATAAGGGGTTTATATTGATTTTTTTGATTTTCAACCGCAGCACACACTCTAAGAATGAACTGTGACGAAATGGCTGGAGATAGACTGACAGTTTGCGAACAGGAACTGCTATAGGTTTTCGTGCATCTCGTGAGCATTGGCTCAAATTTTTTTGTTGACATTCTTAATTACACTGACATCCTATCTGCAGTCAGCTAATGCGAGTAAGTAAAGCGTGTTGTACGGTATGATTTACTGATAAATAGTAGAGCTGTGGAAATTAATGATAAAGTGATTAGTCATTTTCAGAAATTTGTAGACTTTAAAATAGTTTTTTCGTTAAATTTTTGCTGCATCGATTCAGGTTTATGCAAAGCTTTAATCGACCGAACCTAAAGTACGAGCTGAAAGTGAAGAAGCAGGCGAGCATCAACAATGAAATTGTGACGATGATCAAACAGAAGTTTTCTGGACAGAGTGGAATTGTTTATTGTCTCTCAAGGTTGGTTCTTCAGTTGTTTGTTGCATATGTTGCTTTTTTTGCGAATGTCAAGTGTTCAGATGCTAGTGTATATAAGCCATGCATGGTACTAAGTCGTAAGTTTTGTGCTTATTTTTTGTTACGCTGGCTTGGTGAATGCATTGATTTTGATCAACGAAGTTACTCTCTGCCAGGTCTGGTTAGTACTTGAACAGGTAACTGTTGGGAAAGTGTGATCTCAGTATGTAACCAGTCATGCGGGTCAACTCGGCCTGACCATTTCTTCGTATGTAGGCACAATGAGTACTAGCAATAGCTGGAGTGTAAGCAGACACACTGCATGATACACTAGCCTTGTATCTGTGGCCTAGCAGTGTAAGCTGGTGTCTGGCGAGGGCCACGCAAATGGAGGCCAGTACCACCCCGTGTCCTTTGCAGTGCAGGAAAGACGTTAAGTTTTTGTTCAGTTCTGGTAGTCAGTCTGAGATAATAGACTTCAGCTCCGTGTGCACATGTTTGGCCTGTAGCGGAACTACATTGTAGTTAGTTCAGTTCAGCTGTGTTGCTTTGTCAGTGCCTTAAGGGCCGGTTTCTGGATTTTAACTGGCGAGTCAAGTTGGTGTTAAATGACAGATTTGCATAACTCGCGTTTCCCGTTGCACTAACCAACGGTCAAAATGGCCAAAAATTTAACTGGCGGAAATCGGCCAGTTAGCTAACCGTCGATCGTAGTTATCGTATTTAACACAACTTTTGTATCATTTTGCAAGCAGTTAATTGAAGAATGTGGTATTATAAAACGATTATACCGTATAGCAATGTCTTCAAAACAATCGAGGAGATGTTTGCTGCTACAAATTTTACTACAAAACCCGTTCATGAATGGACAAAATGGCCGTCTGCAATCGGTTGGCTGGCACGTGGGCTGGCTGATGTGCGCTTGCACTCATTAATATTCATTACGCTTGCCTTCACTAGGCGGAAGTGATAAGTGTCGTGTGCATCGTTGCTAAGCAACTATAGTTTACCATTCGGTTAGCTAACGGCCAGTCAAGGTTTTGTTCAGAAACGCGCACAAACTTAACTAGCAAGTTACAATTAACATACGGTTTACTAATCGATCAGTTAACTAAAATTTCCAGAAACCGGCCCTAAGTCATTAACTGTTACTGTGGCAGGGTGGAGTGCGACAAAGTAGCTCAGAATCTGCGTGATGCCGGCATCAAAGCCGAGGCGTATCACGCAGGTCTGTCCGACTCGCAGCGAAACAGCATTCAGTTGAGATGGATCAGCGAAGATGACTGCAAGGTCAGCGCTGCTTGCTCGTCAGTTCTTGCAGCTAACTCTGTAGCTCTGTTAGTGTAGATATTCTATGCATTCCTGCACTGTTGCTTGAGACATCATCAGGCTGTTTGTTGTTAGTTTTGCTACTACCTTCATCAAATGAATAAGGTGTTGGTTTTCTTTTTTTCCACTGATCTGTTCCAACTATTAGGCCTGCTGTTAAAATTTCATAGCAGGTTTTTCTTGCAATTGTCGGAGAGTCGGAGCAATCAATAAGATTTTAGTGGCAGGCCAGATCACAGCGTAATTTTAGAAGGATTTTCACTTCTTTGTCAATGTCATAATGCCAGATACCTGCATGATGAGCCTGAATTTATAACTGAGTCTAACAGTTTGATGCTGTTGAACCTAAATAAAACCATCTTGGCTGAGGTTTATGTTTCCTGTAGTAGTTAACATATCAGTTGATAGAACACATTTATATGGTGCTGTGCATCGTTAGTGAATCAGAGACACATAATGGCTCATTTATCTTAGGCAGTGTCAAACGGTTTTGTGTCTTGGTGGCGTATAGTAGCATGCCGGTCTGGTGACCGCGAGGTTGCTGATTCAACTTTTGACCCAGTGCTCTGGGCAGGTTGTTCACACACATGTGCTTCTGTCCTTGCCTTGCCTTGCCTTGCCTTTGGGGTGGGCAGGCTCTTACACCTGCCCAGCGCTGAGGCCGTATCAGTTTGGCCTAATGCGCATCCCCACGTATTTGGTCAGCTCTTAGTACGCTCCTGTCCTCCAGATTGTAGAAATCTTTCGGGTCATTGGAGCAAAGCCCCACCACCACGTCAAGGTGGCTGACCTCGGTGGGGATGTGCTTCTGTCATTAAGCAGTATAATTTCTTACCTTTCATTGGCGGTGATGCTCTCTGGCTGAGAAGGCAATCGCAGTACTGGCGGAAAGTAATAGCAGACTAGCACCGGGTTTATGACTACGTGTACGTCACCTGCGATCTGATTGCCTAGACACCGGGATCAGCTCCAGACCTTTGCTCATATCAAGTGCTCTACATAGGTTACCTTTACCTGTCAAATGATTAGGTTTTTAAACTATGCTTGAATGTGCTGAGTAGCTCCTCAGATGTAGGCCTGCAGTTACGTGGCACTGAGTTCTAGATCAAAGGAATGCCCATACCCATAGCTTTCGCTGGCAACACTGATGTCTTCTCAGGTTTTGCTATTTTACCGCTGAGTGTGGTTTCATTGGTGTTGCAGGTGGTGTGTGCTACAATAGCATTTGGCATGGGCATAGACAAGCCGGACGTGCGGTTTGTTATCCACTACACTCTGCCCAAGTCGGTGGAAGGATATTACCAGGAGTCAGGTCGTGCTGGCCGCGACAGTCTGCTCGCTGTCTGCATACTCTACTACAAATACAGTGATGTCATTCGCTGGAAACGACTCATCGAGAGTATGTTATCATACATCTGTTTTCTCTCAGTGGCTTTGTGGGAAGAGGACACTTGCCCCAATCCCCCCATTACGGTTGTTGCCTGTCGAAAAGTTTTTCTTGTTGGGAACATATTTTCCAAAAGCACCAAATGTGTGGCTGAAAATTCCTAATTTTCGGAGAATTGAGTTGCTAAATTGAAATTTTGTGCATCCTCTGTCAGAAATTTGCAGCTGTCTATTGGAAAATTGCAACTTCCTGTTTCCTTGTTTTTCAAACCCATGATGCTGCTGCTGTTCCCCTTATAAGCCACATTACAGGTCTTGTCCAACTGTCTGTCTTTCTGACCATTCATTACCGACTACCAAATTGAAAACTACAAACTGCAGTTGGTGTGAACGTTCCAGCTTACCAGTTTTTTTGTTATAGACTTCAGAAGATCAGGGTTATGGTTCTGTTAGGCTAGTGTGACAGTGGTGCATTGGGCAAGTGTGTGTATCTAGGCTTATGTGGCAACATATCGTTTTGGCGTCTTTAGTTTCTTCACCGATTAATAGGGCCCACAGTTTTCTGCGGCAAATTTTGCCAAATTTCGCGGGCCAGTTCGCAAAATTCCACGGCTCACTGCGGCAAAATTGTTTAAGTTCCGCGGTTTACGCAGCCGTCTGTTTGTGAATAAACGGAGCTCTATTTGGTGCATAAATTTCAGTTATTGGAGGTTGGCATTGTGCTCAGTTATGCTAGCCTTATCTTATCTTACCTTACCTTACCTGACCTCCGGGGTGGGCAGGCTCTTACACCTGCCCAGCACTGAGGCCGTATCAGTTTTCGGCCCAATGCGCGTCCCCGAATGTAACCATAAGGTTACAGGTAATGGCTATAAAGCCATGAATGGCTGTGAAGCTGTAAATAAACGGCTGTGAAAGCATCGGTAAAAGTAAAAGCACTGGTAACATGTAGCAAATCTGCTCTCACGGGTTTGGTCAGCTCTTAGTTAGCTCCTACCCTCCAGATTTTAGAAATCTTTCGGGTCATCGGTGCAAAGCCCCGCCACCACGACAAGGGGGCTGACCATGGTGGAGCAGTTATGCTAGCAACATTCAAAGAACATTATCAATCTTTTTTCTTTTCGAAAGTGCAATCTGTCAAGTCGAATTGTGTTTATTTATTATTGTGTGCCGTATTACGATGACTATTAGTAGGGCTCACAGTTTTAGGCAGGTTAGTTTGATCTTTTCCGTAGTATAGTTAGTCTATTAAGTTACGTTGTGAAGCCGACAATTGTACTGATCATCGGTTATTTCTCAATTTCTGCAAAATTCCGTGAAATTTAAAATTCCGCGGAAAAGGGCAAATTCCGTGGTTCGGCTTGAAATTTCGCAACTCGTGGAAAACTGTGGGCCCTACTGATTAAAAATGTTTTTATTCTGTCTTCTCTTCCTGTAACTAGTGATTGACATTGTGTAGTAGCTTAGTGTGGTGTTTGTGTTGGGTGTCAATCAGTGAAACAGCTGTATGTTGTATATGGGTGGGCTAGATGGGTGACTGTCTGTCTGTGAAAAGAAAAAAGATTGATAATTTCTCAGTATGTAATCAAACACGTGGTGGACTCAGCTTTCTACCTACCATGAAATGGTAAAATCTAGTGTTGTTACGATTATTGAAATCGGCATCTAAACCGTGGTTTTCTAGCAATATTGAACCGTATTGAAACCGCAGTTTTAGGCTCTCTATTGACGAATTTGGTTTTTTGTTTTCAAAACGTAGCAGCTCCATTGTCTTGGCTGTGCTGTGAACGTTATTAGTACACGCACGACTGCCGTGACAAGCCGAGCAACACTGCGAGTCGTCTTGTCTGCTCCTGTCACTGCGGGTGTTACCGCTCTGGATCAAAGCTAAGGGGCCGTGGTCTTTACCAGGCATGGATGCTGTCAAGTCATCTTGGCCTGAACTAATCATGTATCATCAGTGGGCATGTGAGTCTTCTCCACTACCCAGTGCTTTGTCC